>Ga0181532_10001486_pt1 | contig 22655 bp, 21 predicted proteins | sample PEATcosm2014_Bin_33_FD_119768 | JGI IMG/M metagenome (GOLD analysis project Ga0181532, IMG submission 119768) | Peatland microbial communities from MTU Mesocosm Facility, Houghton, MI, USA - PEATcosm2014_Bin11_30_metaG | ecosystem: Environmental > Terrestrial > Soil > Wetlands > Peat | place... | reverse complement strand
TGGCAATTTGGGTGAATTGCCGTAGCCCAAGAGTTGCGACGATTTGCTATCGATGACATATCGGCGCTGTGGCAATAGTCGAGCTAGTGGTCCGATTCTAACATTTGCACCCCCTCTGGCAGGCACTTTTGCAAATGTTAGAATCAAAGGACCACTAGAAAATATAAGTTTCTAGTGGAGTTTTGGATTTGACATTCGCTTTGCGAACTCGCGGTCAATAGGGTAGCGAATGTCAAATCCACTCCACTAGCACACTGGAAACGGACGAATGGCCGGTAGCAGGAAGTCAGCCCCGGTGAGGACATCGGCACAGGCTGGCCTCGCAGTCCTCGCGCCCCCTCGCAAGACACGTCAGTTGTCGACCTTGCGTCAGGGCAATGTCACGCTCACCGACAAGGCCTACGCGCAAATCGAAGAGCAGATCGTGACCCTTCAATTGCCGCCGGGCACCGTCCTTTCCGAACTCGTGCTCGCCGATCGCCTCGGCATCGGCCGCACGCCGATCCGCGAGGCACTGCATCGCCTCTCGCGCGACGGCCTCGTCAATATCCTGCCGCGGCGTGGCGTCCTGGTTTCCGAGATCGATCTGCGGTCGCAACTGCGCCTGCTCGAGGTTCGGCGCGAACTGGAGCGGTTGATGGCGCGGGCTGCGGCGGAGCGAGCCACCGAAGAAGAACGCGCGCAATTCGCCGAGATCGCAAAGGGCATGCAGCGGGCCTCCGACAAGGAGGACGACCTCTCCTTCATGCGGCTCGATCAGCAGATGAACAGCCTGATCTCGCTTTCCGCGCGCAACGAATTTGCCAGCCGCTCGATGGGATTGATGCACGGCCTGTCACGCCGCTTCTGGTATCAGCATTACAAGCAGGCCGCCGACCTGCCGCTGTGCGCGCGGCTGCATGCGGCCGTTGCCGGTGCAATCGCCGACCGTGAGCCCGACCGCGCCGCCGCGGCCTCCGATCGCCTGATCGAATATATCCAAAGTTTCGCACGCTCGACGCTCTGAGAGCGCCGGTCTGGCGGTCTTCAGAACTCGATCACGGTGCGGATCGATCGTCCGGCGCGCAGGTCCGCAAAACCCCGATTGATTTCTTCAAGCGGCATCCGCGCGGTGATGAGTTCGTCGAGCTTCAGCCTGCCGTCGAGATAGGCCCGCGCCAGCATGGGAAAATCGCGCAACGGCCGTGCGCCGCCATAGCTCGATCTCCGCAGGCGCTTTTCGCCCATCAGTGATCCCCAGCGGAAACTGACATCATTGGCGACGTCGATTTTGCCAAGCCAGATCACCTGGCCGCCTACGCGCACCGCCCCGGTGGTCTGGCGGAACGCGGTCGCATGTCCCGCCGCCTCCAGCACGACATCGACGCCGCGACGGCCAGTGACCGAATGCGCGAACTCGACCGGGTCATGCAGCTTCGCGTTCACCGTGTGTGCGGCGCCGAGCCTGGCCGCAAGCGCGAGCTTCCTGTCGTCGAGGTCAACTGCGATCACGGCGCCCGCGCCCGCCATCACCGCACCCTGAAGCGCGGCGAGACCGACCGCGCCGCAACCGATCACCATGACGGTGTCGCCATAGGCGATCTCGGCGATGTTCAAGGCCGCGCCGACACCGGTCATGACGCCGCAACCGATCAGGCAGGCGCGGTCGAACGGAATCTCCTTCGGGACCACGATGGCTTGCTGCGCCGGTAGCACGACGATGTCGGCAAAGGCGCCGAGGAACATCAGATGCTTCAGATCGCCGCCATCTTCGAGCGTGGCTTTTGAGTGGCTGTCGAAGTGCAGTCCCTTCGGCCCTTCGTTCAAGTAGGTGTCGCAAAGAATCGGCTGACCGCGGTCACATTGAAAGCAGTGACCGCAATGCGGGTTCCACGAAAGGATCACATGATCGCCGACGCCGATGTGATGAACCTCGGCGCCAATCTCTTCGACAACGCCCGCCGCTTCATGGCCAAGGATCATCGGCAAGGGATAGCGCAGCGAGCCATCGATCACTTCGAGATCGGTGTGGCACAGGCCCGCGGCGCGAACTCGCACGACGACGTCGGTGGGGGCCGGCCGGCTGGCCGAAACCTGCTCGATGGCCAGCGGTTTGCCGCTTTGGTGCAATACGGCAGCGCGGTATCTCAGCCCCATCGGAAGACCTATGCGGCGCGGTTGCCGCGAAGGGCCGCAATCGCGGCGTCGACATCGGCGCCGGTCAATTCCCACTCATTGTCGAAATTGGCGACGATCTGCTCCATGAAGCCTTGGTACAGACTCCTTGCTGCTACCGCGTCGCCGAGATGGTCGAACAGGATTGCAAAAGCAAGCTGCGACGGTTCGGGCCCCTCATAGCTCCACTCGAAGCCGTGATCGGTCAGCTTGAGTTGCTCATAATGAGGCGATAGCGGCGCGCCATCGACACGCACCGAGATGCCATCGATGGTCCGATCCCCGATATAGGTCTTCATCGCTTGCTCCCTGGGCAGTGGCCGCGCCGGACTTTATAGCGTTATTTCAGCGAGGTCGGGCTCTTCCTGGTGACTTCGGGAAATACCCACATCGACACCGTGGCGAAAATACCGAGAAAGGCCACGGCGTAGCTCGGTCCGGTCTGTCCAAGATGCATCATGAAGAGATAGCCGCCGGCCGCCGTCAACAGGCAGGCCAGCGAGAGCAAGATCTTGATGTGAGGTGGCATCTTCTATTCCTTATCTCATCTTACGCATGCAGCGGCGGCGCCATAGAGCCTGCTGCGACAAGGCAGGCCAAAAGACCGAGCGCCGCGACGATCGCAAGACCCCCAATTACCATTCCGCCGCTGCCGTCGCGCAACCGGTCCGGCATCGCCTGAAACAAGCCGGGCGCGAACAGAAACACAACGCCGGCCACGACCACGGTCGTGGTCCAGCGCAGTTCCACCCCGGCGAACGCCAGCGTGCCGGCGAGAAGGGCGAGCCACAGCACGGTATTGCAGAGCACGAGCAGGGTGCGGTCGCGCGCCTCGCAGCGGCGGATCGGATACATCCCGGCGAGCTGGAAGAAAGCGAGGCAACAGATGCCCCACAGCAGCACAAACCAGAATAGCGCAATCATGTTGGGTTCGAGCGAAGTCACGAGCAAGGTCCTAGTGGTCCGATCCTAACATTCGCATCCCTTCTCAGCGGCCACTCTCGCGAATGTTAGGATCAAAAGGACCACTAGCAAATATATGTTTCTAGTGGAGTTTAGGATCTGACATTCGCCTTGCGAGGCCGCGGCTAGCTGGGTAGCGAATGTCAAATCCACTCCACTAGGCTGTCGGCCGGGCAGGGCACGGGGCCCGTTGCGGCAAAACTATTCCGCCGGCACGGCGATAGGCTTGATCCGCGGCGTCCGTGCCGTCTTGCGCATGTCGGTCTTGACGTAGCGCGTGCTGTAACCGTTGAAGACGTGTCCAAGCACGCCGCGATTGAGGTCGGACGTGCCCATCAGGCAGTCCATGATCGGGAATGTCAGGTTCATGTTTCGCTCCATCATGATCGATTGGTTGTGATGGGCGGTGTGATGCCGGCGGATCGTGTTGACGAACGGCATGGTGCGCACGAACCAGTTCTCATCGACGTGACAGCAGAAGTGCATGAATTCGTAGATCAGATACATCGACGTCGTCGTCGCAATCAGAAGCCAGCCGACATTGGGCGAGATCAGCCAGCCGCAGATGACGGCGGGTGGGATCGACATCAAGGTGAACACCACCAGCGCGTAGGGCGGGAAGAACGTCACGCGCCAGTCGTGGTGATCGGCAAAACGCATCTCTTCCTCGGTGAAGAACTGATGATGCATCAGCGTATGGCGACTGTAGACCGCGCGCAGCATCGGAATATTGGAAGGACGATGCATGACATAGCGATGCACGGCCCATTCGAAGAAATTGGTGAACATGAGCACGACCGGCACGGTGAGATATTCCCACCAGCGCACATCGTGAAGGTTGGCCGCATAGACATACAGCGCCGTAAAGCCGATGGTGTAGATGATGACGATGTGCAGCCAGCCATTGTACCAGCCCGCGACACGTTCACGATAATTCTCGCGGTATTTGCGCTGCCGCTCCGTCATCGGCGTTGCTGCCAGTTCCATGGCGATTCTCCCAGATCAAAAACTAACATATCAGTAACACATCAGATGCCGAAGGCAAGCCGATTCGAGACCGTTGCGGCCGCCCAATCCCTCATCATCTCGCGGCGTGAAATCCGGCAAACGTCAAAACGGCGACCTAAAAAGCTTCATTATAACAGCCGTATAAATCAGATTGCATGCAGCATACAAAATGTCGTTGCCGCGGCTTTCACCTTGCAGCAGACTTGATGGCGGCCACCGCAGCGGGGAACGGCCGTCAATGGCGACGGTCGCGCAAGATGCGACATGGTCTGCCGGCATCAGGGGGAACCATGAGTGATCAGGTCATCGCGGCGGCAGGCGCCATCAAACCGACCGGCGTGCGCTGGAAGATATTTTTCCTCATGCTGTTCCTGGTCTCGGTCAATTACATCGACCGTGCCTCGCTCTCGGTCGCGATGCCGCTGATTTCGAAAGAATTCGAGATCGATCCTGCATGGCAGGGACTGATTCTGAGTTCGTTCTTCTGGACCTACGCCTTTATGCAGGTGCCGGGCGGCATGCTCGCCGACCGTTTCAAGCCGCGAATTGTGATTGCGCTGGCGACGGTGTTTTGGGGCGCCTTTCAGGCGATCGCAGCGGTCGCCACCAACTGGCTTGTCCTGCTGTTGACCCGGCTTGGGCTCGGCGCATCGGAAGCGCCGATTTACCCCGCGGGCGGCAAGCTCAACGGCATCTGGATGACGCAAACCGAACGTGGACGCGGCGCGACGCTGCTCGATGGCGGCGCCCCCCTTGGCGCAGCGCTGGGCTCGATCGTGATCGCGTGGCTGATCGCCGCCTTCGATTCCTGGCGCGCGGCCTTTGTCATCGCCGGTGTCGGCACCATGCTCTGCGGTCTGTGGGCCTGGTACTACATCCGCAACTCGCCGCGGCAGCATCCGTCGGTCAACGAAGCGGAAGCGCGCTATATCGAACAGGCCCATGCGCTGGAAGACGCGGCCACGCCTGGTACCTCGGGCGGAAGCTGGGTCGGCTATTTCCGATTTCGCTCGGTCTGGTGCATGTGCCTGGGCTGGATGTTCTTCAACGTCACGTTTTATGGCCTGCTGACCTGGATGCCGACCTACCTGTTCAAGGTGCACAATCTCGACATCAAGGCGCTCGGTGGCGCGTCGTTCATCATCTTCTTTTCCGGTTTTGTCGGCGAATTGATCGGCGGATGGATCGGCGACCGCTGGCGTTCCAGCGGCGGCTCGCCGAACCTCGTGTACCGAACGCTGTTCGGGATCGCGGCGATCATGGTGACCATCTCGATCTTCCTGGTGGCTTATACGTCGGACGCGATCATCGTCGTTGTGCTGCTCTCCTCGACACTGTTTTTCCTGCGCTGGTGCGGGATGTATTGGGTCATTCCTGCCGCGCTGGCTGGCCGCGAACGCGCCGGTTTTCTCGGCGGCTGCATGAATCTCGGCGGCAATATTGCCGGCATCACGACACCGATCATCGTCGGTTTCATCGTGCAGGCCACCGGCTCCTACTTCCTGGCGCTGATGTATTTTGCGGCGGCCGGTGTTGCGCTTCTGATCTGCTCGACCTTGATCGACTATAGCCGCCGCCTGCCGGTCTGAACGGAATAAGGAAATGGCATGACACGGCTCGGCATGCTGACCCCCTCGTCGAACACCGCGCTCGAACCGATTACCTATGCAATGCTCGCGGGCATCGAAGATGTCTCGGTGCATTTCTCCCGCTTCAAGGTGACCGAGATTGCGCTGTCGGAATCCGCGCTCCGACAGTTCGACGATAGCGAGATCTTGCGTGCGGCCGAGCTCCTCGCGCATGCCAAGGTCGATGTCATCGCTTGGAACGGCACCTCGGCCAGCTGGCTCGGGTTCGATCGCGATGAGCGGCTGTGCGAGCGCATCAGGGAAGCGACTGGCATTCGCGCCTGCACCACGGTGCTCGCCTATCGCGATCTGTTTCGCCGTCTCGAAAGCGCGCGCATCGGATTGGTCACGCCTTACTCGGCTGACGTGCAGGAGCGGATCATGGCGAACTGGCGTTCGCAGGGATTGAATTGCGTCACTGAGCGGCATCTTTCGTTGACCGACAATTTTTCCTTTGCCGAAGTGCCGGAAGCTGACGTCGCGCGCCTGTGCGAGGAGGTCGTGCGCGAAGGCTGCGACGCGGTTGCCATCGTGTGCACCAATATGCGCGGGGCCGGTGCCGCCGAACGGCTGGAGCGGAAGCTCGGCGCCGGCATCTTCGATTCAATCGCGGTAACGCTATGGGCATGTCTCGTTGCCGCCGGCGTCGATCCTTCGATCGTCCGCGGCTGGGGGAGCCTGTTTGCAAATCCGCTTCTCGTGCCTTCCACCTCCGCTTCGCCGTCCCTTCGACGTCATCAGTGAATCAATCGAGGCTCGCCGTGGCCAAGACAAGGATGAAACCCGACAAGAAACAGCCGGCGCGTCGTCGCGGCGTGACGGCGTTGCAACGGCGCGGCTTGCGTGTTCCGCGTAGCGGCCTGCACGAACAGGCCGCGACCAAGCTTCGCGCATTGATCGTGCGCGGCGAGCTCATGCCTGGCGAGCAACTGCTCGAAGGGAGCATATCGGAGGCGCTGGGCATTTCGCGCACGCCGCTCCGCGAAGCCCTGAAGCAATTGGCCGCCCAAGGCCTGGTCGAGTTGCAGCTCAATCGCAGCGCCGTGGTGGCGCCGCTGCGGCGCGAGGAGCTGACTGAGTTGTTCGAGGCTGTCAGCGCCATCGAGCGTTGCGCCGCGGAACTCGCGGCGATCCGGATGACGGCGCAGGACGTGGAACGGCTGGAGGCGCTTCAGATGCGGATCGAACAGCATCACGATCACGGCGAATTACGTGATTATTTCGAAGCCAACCAGCAGATTCACAGCGCCATCGTCGGCCTTGCCGGCAACGGCGTGCTGAAAGCAACCCATGAGTCGTTGTTGCCGCGCGTGGAGCGGGCGCGCTTCTTTGCGTTGTCGGCCCATGGGCGCTGGGATGAATCGGTGCAGGAGCATCGGCAGATCCTGGCCGCATTGAAAGCGCGCGATGCCGAGCGCGCGGGTCGGCTGCTCGGTCAACACGTTCGCCGCACTGGGGAAATCGTCGCTGATACGCTGATGAAAGAGAAGGTTGTGCCGTGAAAATTCTGTTGCTCAATCCCAACACGACGGCTGAGGTGAGCGAGCTGCTTTATGCCGCGGGTAGCCGCGCGGCGTCACCCGGAACGGAACTCGTAGCTGTGACCGCCAAGCGCGGCGTGCCTTACATCGCAACACGCGCCGAAGCGCAGATCGGCGGTGCGATTGCGCTCGAAATGTTGGCCGAGGCCGGCAGTGGGTTTAACGCTGCGATCATCGCCGCGTTCGGCGATCCCGGTCTGTTCGGTGCGCGCGAGCTGTTTTCGTTTCCGGTCGTGGGCCTTGCCGAAGCCGCGATGCTGACCGCGTGCATGGTGGGACGGCGATTTTCGATCGTGACATTTTCCCGCACGCTCGTCCCCTGGTATCAGGAATGTGTGGCGATGCACGGCCTTGAGGCGCGTTGCGCCGGCATCCGCGCGCTCGATGAATCGTTTCGATCGATCTCGGACGTTCAGGCCGAAAAGGAGGACCTGCTGGTGCGGCTGGCAAATCTTGCGGTCGAACAGGACGAGGCGGATGTCGTCATTCTATCGGGCGCGCCCTTGGCGGGGCTTGCCGACAAGGTGAAAGACCGTATTCCGGTGCCCGTGATCGATCCGATCGCGGCCGCCGTGCGGCAAGCCGAATCACTCGCCGCTCTCAAGCCGCGCAAGGCGGTCGCGGGGACGTTTCGCCGCCCGCGTCCGAAGCCGACCACGGGTCTCGCCGAGCCTCTCGCCGCCGTCATCGAGCATCGGGAACCCGAGCAGGGAGGAACGAAATGACGCTCGACACCATCATCCGTGGCGGCACGGTCGTGACCGCGGCCGACACGTTTGCCTGCGACGTTGGGATCCGCGACGGCAAGATCGTGGCGCTGGGAAACGATCTCGGCACCGCTGAGAAGATCATTGATGCGTCCGACCGGCTGGTACTGCCCGGCGGCATCGATAGCCACGTTCATTTCGCGCAAGCCTCCGGCGACGGCATAGTCATGGCGGACGGCTTTGCCAGCGGCACACGCTCGGCTGCGTTCGGCGGCAACACCACCGTGCTGCCGTTTTGCCTCCAGCAGAAGGGCCAGACGCTGCGCGAGGCGCTGCGCAAATATCATGCCCTGGCAGAAGGCGAATGCCATGTCGACGTTTCCTTCCATCTCATTGTCACCGATCCGACCGATCATGTGCTCGGTCAGGAGCTGCCGGCGCTGGTGGAAGACGGCTACACCTCGCTCAAGGTGTTCATGACGTATGAGGGGCTTGCGCTGTCGGACCGCGAACTCCTGGAAACAATGTCGGTCGCGCGCGAGACCGGCGCGATGCTGATGGTGCATGCGGAGAATTTTGATGCCATCCGCTTTCTCACCGATCGGCTCGAACGCGCCGGCAACACCGCGCCGCGTTTTCATGCGACCTCGCGGCCGATTCCCGTCGAGCGCGAGGCCACGCACCGCGCGATCTCATTGTCCGAACTCGTCGACGTGCCGATCATGATCGTGCACGTGTCCAACGGGCAAGCGATGGAGGAAATCCGGCGGGCGCAGCAGCGCGGGCTGAAAGTATTGGGCGAGACCTGTCCGCAATATTTGGTACTGACCGAGAGAGACCTCGATCAACTCAACATGGAAGGTGCCAAATATGTCTGCTCGCCGCCGCCGCGCGACGTGGCAAGTCAAAAGGCGTGCTGGGAAGGCCTGCAACAGAAGGTGTTTTCGGTCTTCTCCTCCGACCATTGCCCGTTTCGCTACGACGACCCGCAAGGCAAGCTGGTGCCGAAGGGGCGCACCAGTTTCCGCTGGGTGCCGAACGGAATCCCCGGCGTGGCGACGCGGCTGCCGATCCTGTTCTCGGAAGGCGTTACGAAGGGCCGTATCGACCTCAACAGCTTCGTCGCCTTCAGCGCGACCAATCATGCGAAAATCTACGGCCTTTACCCGCGCAAGGGCACGATCGCGGTCGGATCGGACGCCGACATCGCGCTGTGGGATCCAAAGCGCAAGGTCACCATCCACCACGATCTGATCCATGACGGCTCGGATTACACGCCCTATGAGGGACTAGAAGTCACGGGATGGCCGGTGCTGACCATGGTGCGCGGCAAGATTGTTGTCGATGACGGTACGCTGGTCGGAGCCAGGGGCTTTGGTACTTATCTCGCGCGCAACAAGCCGCCGAAAAACCTTGCGGTGCGATAACAAGAACAGAGATTGAGGGAGATTAAAAATGCCTCATGCAACGACGAATGACGGAGTGCGCCTTATTTCGAGGAAACCGGCAGCGGCCATCCGGTGATCTTCGTTCATGAATTCGCCGGCGATTTGCGCAGCTGGGAGCCGCAGATGCGGCATTTCGGCAAGCGCTATCGGGCCATCGCCTATAACGCGCGCGGCTTTCCACCGTCAGACGTGCCGGAGAATGTCTCTTCCTATTCGCAAGGGCGCGCGGCCGATGATATCCTCGCGGTGCTCGATCACATCGGCGCGGCGAAAGCGCACATCGTCGGGCTGTCGATGGGCGGCTTCGCGACGCTGCATTTCGGTTTTCGTCACCCGCAGCGTGCGCGCTCGCTCTGCATCGGCGGCTGTGGTTACGGCGCCGAGCCCGACAAGCGCGAGATTTTCCGTGACGAGGCCGATGTGATCGCGGACGCGCTGCGTAAGGATGGCATGGCGGCCTTCGCCGAACGCTACGCCTATGGGCCGACCCGTGTGCAATATGAAAACAAGGATCCGCGCGGACACGCGGAATTCAAGAGGATGCTGGCCGAACATTCGGCAGTGGGATCGGCCAACACCCAGCAAGGGGTGCAGAAGGAGCGGCCTTCCCTCTACACGCTGGTCGATGACATGAAGCGCATTGACGTGCCGACGCTGATCATCACCGGCGATGAGGATTGGCCGTGCCTTCTGCCCGGCATCCTCATGAAACAGAACATTCCTTCGGCCGCGCTGTCGGTGATCCCGAATTCGGGGCATGCAATCAACATCGAGGAGCCGGAAGAATATAACCGGATCGTTGCCGACTTCCTCTCCCAGGTCGAAAGCGGCCGCTGGCCGCAGCGCGATCCCCGCGCGGTCAGCGCCTCCATCACTGGCATGAAAAATTGATCGTGAAATCAATGGGCTGGACAGCATTCCATGTGACGGAACGCCGCCGTTGACGATAGTTGGGAATCGCGCCAGTGTTTGCCTGACCCGTGATCGATACTTCATCTGAAATAAAACGGGCAGGGGAGGCGTTGCACGGCGATGAGCAAGGAGACGCAAAGCTCATCCGAACGTGATCGGCTGGATTGGGACGAGGCCGCCGCGGATGCGCTTGAGCTTGCGCGTCAGATGGCTCCTGGACCCGAACGCAATGAGGCCCTCAAACTCGCCGGCGCGCTTCGCCGCTCGGCCGACGAGCGCGGCGTGGTTTTTGCCAAGCGCGGCCGGCCGCGCAAGTAGCGGCGGATGCTCTCGGTTACACGCTACGTGACGGCGATGTAAAACAAGCCGAATTCGATGATGTTTTCCCGGCCGTTTTTGCATTGCGGGGTCATTTTTTCGGCCGCCAAAATGGGCGGCGGATGGCATGGAACCCGCTGAGCCATCGCTAAATTTTATATTAGTTGCCGCGTTGCGGCACCTTCCCCATCATCCGGCGGGGTAATGGCTTTGCGCGCAATCCCGGCAACGAGCCGGACCGGATTTCTCCCGCGCTGTCGATCTCAGGTTTGGTGTCTGGAAGGATACAAAGCGGTTTTATGAAGGTATCCGGCCAGAACTTGCGGGGAATAGCGAATTCCTCGCCGAGATCGTTTAATCCTGATAGCGTGCTGTATGGCCGCCGTCCGGCTGGATCGGTGCTGTCCAGTCATTCAAAACAAATAAGCTCATGGCCCCCAGCATTGTCGCGCGCCGCTCCTTTAGGACCTCCCCTAAGGGGTTCGCTTCGGATTAGGGGATTATTAGATGTGAGGCCGCCGATGGAATCGGCTGAGATCACGGGCGGGATGTAGGAGGGTTGCGCCGTGTGGATCGTCCTGACCGCGCTGAGGCGCCCCTATACTTTTGTGGTCCTGGCGGTGCTGATCGCGCTATTCGGCATCCGGGCCGCGCTGACGACCCCGACCGACATCTTCCCGAATATCAACATCCCGGTGATCGCCGTCGTCTGGAGTTATAACGGGCTGCCGCCGAACGACATGTCCGGCCGTGTGATCTATTATTACGAGCGCTTCCTGACCGCCCAGGTGAGCGACATCGAACACCTCGAGTCGCAGTCGCTCTCCGGCTATGGCGTGGTCAAGGTTTTCTTCCAGAAGGACGTCAATATCGCCGCCGCCATGGCGCAGGTGACGGCGGCTTCCCAGACCGTGCTGAAGTTGCTGCCGCCCGGCATCACGCCGCCTTACGTGTTGAGCTACAACGCTTCCAGCGTGCCGATCCTGCAACTCGCGCTGTCGAGTACGTCGCTGCCCGAGATGAGGCTGTTCGATCTCGGGCAAAACTTCATCCGGCCGCAGCTCGCCACCGTTCGGGGCGCGGCGGTGCCGTCCCCCTACGGCGGCCAGGTTCTGCAAGTGCAGATCGATCTCGATCAACAGGCGATGCAGGCCCACGGCGTCTCGGCGGAGGACGTCGTCAACGCCGTTTCAGTGCAGAACCTGATTCTCCCCGCAGGCGATCAGAAGATCGGCAAGTTCGACTGGAACGTTTCGCTCAACGCCAGCCCCGTCAACCTTGAAAAGATCAACGACCTGCCGGTGAAGAAATCCAACGGCACGATCATTTTCGTGCGGGATGTCGCTTACGTTCACCAGGGCTCGCCACCGCAGACCAACATGGTGCGGGTCAACGGCTCGCGCGCGGTGCTGATGACCATCCTGAAGGCCGGAGCGGCATCGACGCTGGACGTCATCGAGGGGGTCAAGTCGCTATTGACGCGGGTGCAGGAAAGTCTCCCGGCCAGTCTCAATCTCCGTGCCGTCGGCGACCAGTCGGTGTTCGTCAAGGCCGCGGTGTTCGGCGTCATTCGCGAGGCGGTGCTGGCCGCAGTACTCGTCGGCGTGATGATCCTCTTGTTTCTCGGCAGCTGGCGCTCGACCGTCATCATTCTCACCGAAATTCCTCTCGCCGTTCTGTTCTCGCTCACCGCGCTGTCGCTGCTCGGCGAGACCATCAACGTCATGACACTGGGCGGGCTTGCGCTCGCCATCGGCATCCTGGTCGATGACGGCACGGTGACGATCGAAAACATCAACTACCACCTCGAGCAAGGTAAGGAGGTCGAGCCGGCGATCCTGGATGGCGCGCAGCAGATCGTGATCCCGGCTTTCGTCACCTTGCTTTGCCTGTGCATTGTGTTCGTGCCGATGTTCCAGCTTGGCGGCGTCGCCGGCTATCTGTTTCGGCCGCTGGCGGAAGCGGTGGGTTTCGCCCTGATCGGCTCGTTCATCCTGTCGCGCACGCTGGTGCCGACAATGGCCAACTACCTGATGCGGGCTCATCACCACAGCATCGAGACCGACATAGGCCACGACCGGCTGCCGATCCGTTCGCGCAATCCGGTGTTGCGGTTCCAGCAAGGCTTCGAGAAGCGCTTCGAACGTTTCCGCGCCCAGTACCGGGCGCTGCTGGTCAGAGCACTCGAAAGCCCGAAGACCTTCATCGTGGGCTTTCTCGCCTGTGTCGTGGTGTCATTTGTTTTGACGCCGTTTCTGGGTTCGAACTTCTTTCCCGCCGTCGATTCCGGCCAGATCCTGATGCATATCCGCGGCCAGCCGGGCACGCGGATCGAGGAAATGGCCCGTCTCTTCGAGCAGGTCGAGCAGACGGTGCGCGCGACCATTCCGGCCGATCAGCTCGACAATATCGTCGACAATATCGGCCTGCCGTTTTCCGGCATCAACATGGCCTATCAGAACACCGGCACGATCGGCCCCGAGGATGGCGACGCGCTGATCTCCTTGAAGGAAGACCACGGCCCCACGGCCGATTACGTCAAGACGCTACGCACGATATTGCGACAGAAATTCCCGGGCACCGTCTTTTCTTTCCTGCCCGCCGACATCGTGTCGCAGATTCTCAATTTCGGACTGCCGGCGCCGATCGACGTGCAGATCGTCGGCAACAACCTGAAAGGCAACTATGACTATGCCAACGCGGTGCTCAAGCGCATGCGTCAGGTGACGGGCATCGCCGATCTTCGCATTCAGCAGATCTTCAACTACCCGCAGATCAATATCGACGTCGACCGGACCATGGCCGCCGATGTCGGCCTGACCCAGCGCGACGTCGCCAACAGCCTCTTGGTCACGCTCTCCGGCAGCGGCCAGGTGAAGCCGAACTTCTGGCTCAACCCGGAAAACGGCGTGTCCTATCCGATCGTGGCGCAGATGCCGCAATACCGGGTGAACAGCATTTCCGATCTGTCCAATATCCCGATCACCACCCAGGAGAATGGCGTGGGCGCGCAGCGTTATCTCGGCGGGTTGGCGAAGATCAGCCAGGGGCCGAGCCCGGGCGTGGTGTCGCACTATAACGTTCAGCCGGTGATCGACATCTTCGGCGATACGCAAGGACGCGACCTCGGCGCCGTCGCCGGTGACATTTCGAAAATCCTGGCTGAGACCAAAAAGGACCTCCCGCGCGGCTCTTACGTCGCGGTGCGCGGTCAGGTCCAGACCATGAATAACGCCTATAGCCAGCTTTACCTCGGCCTCGCCGGCGCGATCGTGCTGATCTACCTCATCATCGTCGTCAACTTCCAGTCCTGGCTCGATCCGTTCATCATCATCACGGGGCTACCCGGTGCGCTGGCGGGCATCGTCTGGGTGTTGTTCACCACCGGCACCACGCTTTCGGTGCCGGCCTTGACCGGCGCCATCATGTGCATGGGCATTGCGACCGCCAACAGTATTCTCTTGGTGAGTTTCGCCCGCGAGGGTCTGGAAAATGGTCTGAACGCGACGACCGCGGCGCTGGAGTCCGGCTTCACCCGCTTTCGCCCTGTGCTAATGACGGCGCTGGCGATGATTATCGGCATGGTTCCGATGGCGCTGGCGATGGGCGAGGGCGGCGAACAGAACGCGCCGCTCGGCCGCGCCGTGATCGGCGGACTTGCCATCGCAACCATCGCCACGCTGTTCTTCGTTCCAACCGTGTTCAGCGTTCTTCACCGCAACAGCAGCGGCCAAACGCCGGCGACAGCCGATATGCCGTCGGGCGCGCCGAGCTAGTGGAGTGGATTTGACATTCGCTACCAAGTAACCGCGAGTCCGAAAGGCGAATGTCAAATCCAAAACTCCACTAGAAATATATGTTTACTAGTGGTCCTACGATTCTAACATTCGCGAAGATGTTCGCTGCAAGGGGATACGAATGTTAGAATTGGACCACTAGTGACCTGGGAGAAATGCCTTGCTTGATTCTCATCCGCACCACGTCCAGGCCGAGCCGGAGAGCAGACCCTCCGGAATAAATCCGGCGCCGCGCCCGAACAAGTCGCGGCTGATTGCCATCGTCGCAGTGTTGGTTGCCGTCGGCATCGCCGTCGGCGGCATCCTGTTGCGTCGGCAGCAGGAAAGCGAGGTCGCGAAATGGACGGCCGACCTCGCGGTGCCTATCGTTGCCACCGTTACGCCGACGCGGGGCGTGACCGGTCAGCAGATTTCGTTGCCCGGTGATATCGAGGCATGGTTCGAGGCGCCGATCTACGCGCGGGTGAGCGGCTACCTGAAGGCCTGGCATTTCGATTTCGGTGCGCACGTCGAGAAAGGTCAACTGCTCGCGGAAATCGACGCCCCCGATCTCGATGCCCAACTCGCTGCCGCCAAGGCGAGGCTCGTCTCTGCCCAGGCCCAGGTCAACGTACGGGATGCCGAGCGCAATTTTGCCGAGACAACCTATGCGCGGTGGCGGGATTCGCCGAAGGGGGTGGTCTCCCAACAGGAGACCGAGGCAAAGAAAGCGGAATTCGGCAGCGCCGATGCGCGCTACAAGGCGTCTCTCGCCGAGGCCAACGTCAACCAGAGCCAGGTCGATCAGCTGACCGCGTTAGAGGCCTTCAAGCGCATCGTCGCCCCGTTCGACGGCATTGTGACATCACGCACCACCGACGTTGGCGCCTTGATCAACGCCGGCAGCGGCGCCAGCGCTGGGCCCCAGCTCTTCCGGGTTGCCGATGTGCATGAGATGCGGGTATTCGTTCAGGTGCCGCAGGAGCAGTCGTCCAGCATGCGTGCCGGCCTGACCGCCGAGGTGACGTTACCGCAATATCCGGACAAGACGTTCAAGGCGGTCGTGTGGACGACATCAGAGGCCATCAACAAGACGGCGCGGACTTTGCTGGTCGAGCTCCATGCTGACAACGCCGACAATCTGTTGCAGCCGGGCACGTTCGCCCAGGTGCGCTTCAATCTCGCCGACAACCCCGGCATGCTGAAAATTCCGACCAGCGCCCTGATCTTCCGTGAGAACGGTCCGCAGCTGGCGATCCTCGGCCCCGGCGACAAGGTCGAACTGCGGTCGATAAAACTCGGCCGCAATCTTGGAACCGAGTTTGAGGTGCTCGCGGGTCTTACCGGCTCCGACGTGGTCATCAACAGCCCGCCGGATTCATTGTCGCAAGGTGAAACCGTCCGGGTCGCAAAGGATGCCACGCCTCCTCCGGCTCATGAGGCCGAAGTGAGATGAGCGAAGTCCGTTGCCTTTTGACAACAAAGCTCCGCCAAAGTTTGCCAGAGGTCCACCAAAAATTTGCCGGGCGGGTTGACGTCAGTGCAGCGGAGGACGTCCAATCAGCGATATTTAGTGTCTCGCGCCTGTCGAGAGGCATGGCGTCTGGAATAGGTGCATGAGAGTCCAACGTCTCGCGTGTTTGGTCGTATGTGCCGGAGCATTGGCAGGATGCTCGCTCGGCCCGGAATACTTGACGCCGGATGCCGCGCTTCCCGTGAGCTTCACGGTTCCGCCGGCGGGGCCGCAATCCGGTGGCGCGAGCCCTGACCTGTGGCAGTGGTGGCGGACGCTGCGCGATCCGCAACTGAATGGTCTGATCGATCGCGCGATCCAGAACAATCTCGATCTCAAGATTGCGCTCGACCGTTTGCAGCAGGCGCGATTGCAACTCGTCGTCCTCGGCGCCCAGGCCGTCCCGCAGCTCAATGGCGGTGTCGGGGGCGGGACCGGGAGCGGCACCGACGAGACCAAGGGCAGGGTGGCGCAAGCGCTGCGCGATGGCGACAACAACACGGGTCTGAAGAAGATCAGTGGGGTTGGCGGTCTCGATGCCGAATGGGAAATCGATGTTTTCGGCAAGATTGCGCGCCGCATCGAGTCGCAGGTCTACACCGCCGAGGCACTGAAGGAGGCCCGCGACTGGGTCTATGTCGTGATCGCCGCCGATGTTGCCCGTCTCTATTTCGATTTGCGCGCCCGCCAGGAGCGCCTCCAGATTCTCTACCGTGCCATCGAGACCGCCCATAAGGTGCTCGATCTCGCGCAGACCCGCCTTGATCGCGGGTTGACCAACGAATTGGACGTGCTGCTGGCCAGGCGTCAGGTCGAGACCTTGCAGGCCGACGTCGAACCGCTCAAGGCGCTGGTCGCCGCCAACGGTTATGCGATCGCCGTGCTTGTGGGAGAATATCCGGAAGCCATTTCCCGCGATCTGCGCCGGCCCGGTGCGATTCCACGTCTGCCTGCGCGCGCGCCGGTCGGGCTTCCCGTCGACCTGTTGCGCCGGCGGCCCGACGTCCGCGAAGCCGAGCGCTTCCTGGCTGCGGCGGTGGCCGATATCGGCGCAAGGACTGCGGAGCTGTTCCCGAGCTTCTTGATCACCGCCGGCGGCGGAGCGCAGGCCGGCCCGCGATCAGGCTCGACAGTTCCCATTACATGGATTGGATCGGTGGGGCCGGCGGTCACCGCGCCGATCCTCGATTTCGGGGCGCTGGACGCCAAAATCGAGATTGCCGACTACCGGGCACATGAATTGGCCGCAACCTACAAGGCGGCCATCCTGACCGCAGTCCAGCAGGTCGATGAAGCCAATGCCGCCTATCAGGGTTTCCGGCAAAGCTTGCACAGTCTCGACCTTGCACTCGATGCCGCGCGTCAGGCGACCAGGGTGGCGACGGAGCGCTATGACCGGGGTCTGACCGATTTCCTCAACGTGCTCGATGCGGAGCGGCAGCAATTTGCCTTGGAGCAGCAGCGTGCCGAGGTCGTCCGGCTTGCGGGCGACAGCTTCGTGGCGCTCTATAAGGCGCTTGGCGGTGGCTGGCCGCCAGATGAGATCATTCCGCCAGTCAGGCGTCCGGACCCGGCAGTGATTGCGGCGGTCAAACGTCTGGTGCAGGACCCGCCGCATCCGCGGCCGCCGCCGCCACCGCCCGGGCTGACCCCTGAATAAGGGAGCAAGTCGTTGACAATGAGGCCTACGAGCCGTCCCCAGACCATTCTGCTCGTCGAGGACGAGACGGAACTGGCAACCGAAATCAAGGCCGAGCTTGAGACGAGGGGCCATCTCGTCCGCGCGGCGTCCATTGCTCAAGCCGCCGATGCGGCGCGGGTAGGCGATGCCGCGATCATGATCATGGACCGGATCGTGTTCGGCGAGGACAGTCTTGTGACGCTGGAGGTCTTGCGCAAGGAGGGCGTCAAGGTTCCGGTTCTGGTGATCTCGGCGCTGGCTTCTGTCGATGAAAGGGTCAAGGGCCTGAAGGCGGGCGGCGATGACTATCTCACCAAGCCTTTCGCGATGGTGGAGCTTGTCGCGCGGGTGGATGCATTGATGCGCCGGCTCGATGACGTGCGCACCACGAAGCTGCGCGTCGGAGATCTCGAAATGGACCTGATCGAAAAGACCGTATATCGCGGCGGCACCAAGATCGATCTGCTGCCGCGCGAGTTCCGGCTTATGGAATACTTCCTTCGGCATCCCGGGCGGGTGATCACCCGGGCGATGTTGCTTGAGGATGTGTGGCAATATCACTTTTCGCTCGAGACCAACGTCGTCGATGTCCACATCAGTAACCTGCGGAAAAAAATCGACACAAAAGGCGCGCCTTCGCTGATCGTGAATATCCGCGGGGCGGGCTTCATGCTGAGCGCGCATGCTTGAATTCTTTCGTTCTTCCGCGGTACGCGTCGCTCTCGCTTTCGTGCTGGTCACGACGGCGGCGACCACGGCGGTGTTTGGTCTGGTGTACCTTGAGATCAGGGAAGCAAACGAAGCCAGGAATCGTCTAATTCTCGAGGCCGAGGCCGCCAAGAGCGTCGATCGACCCGTCGATGAACTGAGAAGTGCCTTCGAGGTGCGGCTGACGCACGACCTGCGGCGCATCGACTATGCGGCGCTGTTCGATTCGGACCACAAGGTCATGTTCGGCAATATTGACACCTTGCCGGCGATCCCGGTGGACGGAAAATCGCATTACGTCACCGCCACGAGCGTGCCGGGCGGTGGCAATCTCCGGGAGCCGGCCGTCTTCGTGGCGCGCGCCCGCCCCGACGGCACCATCATGGTGCTGGGCCGAAGCCTGCTCGAATCCCTTGCATTCCGCCGCATCGTGCAAAGCGCGCTCCTGGCCGGTCTTGCCCCGATGCTGCTGCTGGCGCTCGGGATCGGCGCATTCTTCGCCCGTCGTGCCTCGCGCCGTCTCACCATCATTCACGACGCGATCGCCCGGATCATGAAGGGCGATACGCAGCTTCGCCTGCCGGTCGGTTCGCGACATGACACGATCGACAAGATATCCCGGGACGTCAATCTCATGCTCGACGAGATCGTGCGGCTATTGGTGCAGCTCAAGGGAGTAGGCGACAATATCGCCCATGACCTGCGCAGCCCGCTCGCCGTCGTTCATGCCCAGCTCGAGCGCGGGCTTGAGAGTTCGAACGACGAGCAGTTGCGCGGGTCGGTGAAACAAGCATTGACCCACATCGATAGGGCCATGCTGACGGTTACGGCGCTGCTGCGCCTTGCCGATGTCGAATACGGACCGAAATCGAACAATTTCAAATCGATCGATTTGTCGGCGATCTGTACCGAACTGTTCGAATTCTACGAGCCGCTTGCGACCTCGAAGTCGATCAGAATGACGCTGGAAACCCAGTCTCCCGTCCGGATCGTCGGCGACGGCGATCTGATGCGCGAGGCGGTGTCAAACCTGATCGGCAATGCGATCAAGTTCACCCCTGAGAACGGCACCGTCGGCATATCGGTGACCCGGGAGGATGGCCTGCCGGTGGTGCGGGTGCGTGATACCGGAATTGGCGTGGAGCCGGCCGAACGCGACAAGATTTTCCAGCGCTTTTACCGCACCGCGAGCGGCCATCGTGTTCCCGGCAGCGGGCTCGGCCTGAGCATCACGGCCGCCATCGCCAATCTGCATGAGTTTGACCTGCGGTTCGACGACAACGATCCGGGCGCGGTGTTCGAGATGGTCGGACGCAAGAAGTAGCGTCTTGGCCCGCAAGCGCGCCGGGTAAGAGTCCGTTAACCAAGAATTGGCAAAGCTCGATATAGGCTTCTCGGTAGGGGCCTTTCGGTAAAACCCCGGCCAATCCAGCGTTTTTCGGACAAGAGCGAAAATCATGCAGGCAAACGCATTTGCGAGCGATTCCCCGGAGGCCGAGGCCGCTGGCTCGATCGCCCAGCAACAACTTCGCACCGGTCTGAAATTATACGGCGAAGGGAAAGTCGCTGACGCCTTCGCCGCGTTCCGGCACGGTCTGGCGGCAGCCGAGAAGGCATCGCCGGGCGCCGACCTCGCCGAGACGGTTTCCGAACTGCATGCAAAACTCGGCAATGTCGCAGCTAGCTGCGGCGATTTCCAACTGGCGAGCACCAGCTATCAGTCGGCATTGAAGATCGCCCCGCATCTGACGAATTGCTGGTGCAGCTTTGGCGACCTGCATCTCCGTAACGGGCAGCACCAGCCGGCCATCGAGCTCTACCTTCAGGCGCTCAAGCTCAATCCGCGCCACTGGGCGGCGCGCGCCAATATGGTCCAGGCGCTGATGGCCGCGAAGCAGTACCTCATCGCCAAGGCGATACTGATTGAGTTGAAGAGCGAACGCCCGCACGACACCCACCTCCATCATCTGCTTGGCAAGACCCATTTCGAGCTGAATGAGGTGGAACTGGCGATCGCAAGCTTCCGCGAGGCGGTCGCCCTCAATCCGCAGGACGCCGAGAGCATCAACTGGATCGGCGCGCTCAAGCAGCTCGTTGGCGACGACAAGGCCGCTCAAGCCGCCTATGCGGAGGCTGCGCGGATCCAGCCTCTCATCAAGCGCCCCGCCGCGAAGTCGCCGGCCGAATTCCGCGTGCTGGCTCTGTACGCGCCGTTCGGCGGCAATACCCCGACCGAATATCTTTTCCAGGACGCCTTCTTCGACACCGATACGCTCGCGCTGTTTGCTGAGCGCGAATATGACACGGCCTCGCTCGGCCAGAACATCCAGCTTGTCATCAACCTGGTTTCGGATGCCGATCAGACGGAAGCGCTGTTGCCGCTGGCGGCCGACCTGGCCGATCGGTTCGGCCTGCCGACCGTCAACCATCCGCGCAAAGTGCAGCTGACGACGCGTGACGCGGTGGCTCACCTGCTTCAGGGAATTCCGAGATGCCGCGTTCCGCAGGCCGTGCGCCTGAAGGCGGGTGCCGATCGTTCGGAAGCGGCGCTCAAGGCGGTGCTCCCATTCACCTCGACGGTTTTAGCGCGGCCGGTCGGTACCCATGGCGGCGATGATTTCGAAAAGGTCGAGAATCTCGCTGCGCTTTCGGCTTTTCTGTCGCAGCGCCCCGACCACGACCACTATCTGATCGAATATATCGACTACATCTCCGCCGACGGTCATTTCCGCAAATACCGGTTTATCTTCGTCGACGACCAGATCCTGCCCTATCACCTTTGCATCGGGCATGACTGGAAACTGCATCACATCAACACCGACATGGCCCATCAGCCTTGGATGCAACAGGAGGAAGCAGCGTTTCTGAACGATTCCGCCGCCATGTTCGGACCGGCGCAACATCGGGCGCTGAGAGAGATCCGCCGGTGCGTCGGTCTCGACTATTTTGGGATCGATTGCGGGCTCGACGCATCGGGGAATGTCGTCGTGTTCGAGGTCAATGCCTCGATGCTGGTTCACGCCCGCAATGAGGGATTCCTCTACAAGACGCCGGCGGTGGAGCGCATCAAGCGCGCCTATGATGCGATGCTGCGAAGGCTCGCCAAAGCATAATCCGGACCCGAAGGGCCGCGTTAGCGCGAAGTGTGTAGCGGTTTCCCCTCGCGACAAACGCGAAAGCGTTTGCGCGGAGATCATGCTCAACCAATGAGCCGCGCTGATCGCCAAAACGCCTTACGTCGATGCGCTTTACTTCAATTCCTGCGCACCCAGCAGGACCGACAGCGTGCTCTGGCTGAGCCGTCCTGACGGATTCTGCGGCTTGCGGTCGGACCCTTCGATCCCGGAAGAGTTTTGTGGCGGAAGCCTGTTCGCGACCGGCATCGGCTGGCCGGTGCCGCTCGTCTCGCGCGTGTCCGCCGTCTCGTCGAGTTCGCTGAGCATGCCGATGCCGGTACGACGCTTCTTCTCGATCTTTTTCGGCTTCGGTGGCGGCGTATAGATGATCGGCGGCAGCGTATGATGCTTTGACATGTCTGACTTCCTTCGGTGAGGAACTCACGCAACCGACACGAAAATCCGCAAGCTCAACTAAGCAAAGCTCAGGCCAGATAAATTACCTTTATAAATCAACGGGCAATTGCATCCGCGTGATTAAGACCCCGGCAAGCTTTGCCCGCCGGCGGCGAATTTTCCGAGAGGATGCTTCGCCTGCGCAAGTGCTTTCGATTGTGTCTAGAGCGACGTCCGCGGCCGCCGTCCTTCGATCGGATATTGCGGATCGTTATAGCCGGGTGTCGAAGGATGACCGCTGACCACGAGCCGGTCGATCAGGGCCTCGTCCTCGGCGGTGAAGCGGTAATCGAGCGCGCGCACGTAATCGTCCCATTGATCTTCGGTGCGGGGACCTGCGATCACGCCGGTGACGAAGGCCGAGTTGAGAACCCAGGCCACCGCGAACTGACCCGCGGTGATCCCGTGCGCCTCGGCATGCTTGCGGATCTCCTGCGCCAGCTTCAGCGATTCCGGACGCCACTCGGTTTGCATCATGCGCGTGTCGCTGCGGCCGGCGCGGCTGTCCTTGTCGGGCGCGGCATCAGGGCGGTATTTGCCGGTCAACACGCCGCGCGCGAGCGGGCTATAGGGCACGATGCCGAGCCCGTAATAGCCGCAAGCCGGGAAGTGCTCGACCTCCGGCATCCGGTTCATCGCGTTGTAATAGGGCTGGCTGACGATCGGGCGGTCGATGCCGAGGTCGTCGCAGATATTGCAGATCTCGGCGACGCGCCATGCCCGGTA
>Ga0181532_10001479_pt1 | contig 22685 bp, 22 predicted proteins | sample PEATcosm2014_Bin_33_FD_119768 | JGI IMG/M metagenome (GOLD analysis project Ga0181532, IMG submission 119768) | Peatland microbial communities from MTU Mesocosm Facility, Houghton, MI, USA - PEATcosm2014_Bin11_30_metaG | ecosystem: Environmental > Terrestrial > Soil > Wetlands > Peat | place... | reverse complement strand
CTTCTTTTCAATACCAGACCAAATTGCTCCCGTGCGGGCTTGGTTGTGGGTAAGTTATTGACTCTTAAAGGTGCTAAAACGCGGGAGTCTCTGCCCAACTTCACTACTCTTAATCAGTAGGTTGAAGGTTCGATTCCTTCCGCGCTCACCACTCTTATCAATGGTTTACCTCAACCAAGCCCGCACGGAAGCACTTTTGACGCGGTATTGAAAAGGCGCACTTTAGCGCGCACAGTTCCGAAGCGCACGGCACACTTACGGCACACCTACCACCCGCGCAGTTCGTGTTTGCGGTCCAGCACGGATACCGGTTTCTCGGACACGAACGGATCGACCCGGTCAGCCTGCTGGTTCGCCCACGCGATCCATTCCTTGTAGTGCGACTGCTTTTCCGCAGCCCATTTCGAAGTCTTCTGCGCGTATGCCGCGATAAATCGACGGAGCCGTTCGGCTTTTTCCCAGCTTTCAATCCACTGATTGAACTGCTCCATCTTCTTCTCTTCCGCCTCAATCTGCTCACGCAGTTTGATCATCTCCTGGGCTCGCTTCTGCCGCTCCAACTCGCGCTCTTTGAGCTCTTGCTCGCGGAGACGCAGTGCAACCGCAGTGCGCATCACGCCAGCAACGAAATCGGGAATCAGATCTTCGAGCCGCTGGATCTTGGCATCGGCCCATCTCTTCCGTAGCGATGGCGAGCGCCAAGTCTCCGAGTGGATTACGAGCGCCAATGAAGCCCGAGGCTCGTAGCTTACGAAGCGGTCATAGTCCCAACGATTCTTAGGCTCTGGCACTCGTGGTTTCCGAGTCACGATTTGCCGAACTACCTCCTCAATTCCGAAGAAGACACGCTGGCCGTTCATGCTCGCAACCGTACTGCCCTTTTCCGTGACCTCAACTGTGAAGCCTTGCCTCTCTAATACGGCTAGGAGCTGAGACATAATCACCAGCGCCCGCTCCAGCCTTTCCGCGGTTACTCTGACGTCAAGGCCGCCAGGTTTATTGGGCAGCAGAATGCCTCTTTCGCTCTTGCGTCTTCGACTCCGAAGCCGACTCGCGGTGCGTCGAACCAAGACGTGCCAGCCGGATGATGCGTCAACTGGTGGAGGCTTGAGCGCACCAGACGACAATAGCTGGTCGATGGCGGCGAACTCAGGATCGGTCTGAGCGGGTGCAGTCGCTTCCTTATGCCGGACGCGCGATGACCTAAACACGACGGGGACTTTGTCCAGTTTTGGCAGCGGCATCTTGCGAACGCCGGGATGGCCATGGGCCAGCTTCGCCCAGTGGCCACGGCCTGGAACAGGCACCAAGAGCTTGCGGCATGCTTTCCCTAAGGCAACTGACGAAACGCCGTATTCCTGAGCTACTTTGATTAACGGTCTGTCCCAGATTTTCTGGTACAACTCGTCGCGATCATATTGCAGTGGCACGTTTGATCTCCTTAAACACCGTGTTTCACACAGCACGGAAAGCATCACGCCACGTCTACAAAATCATCGAACGCATCGCAACGCGTGGCGGAATCAAAGACGCTCATCCCCACAAGCAACCGCGCAGTTTTGTACTAGCGCCACGGTGGTCCTCCTCACGATGGCGACCCCCGAAATCGCTGTGCGTCGAACCAAGACGTGCCAGCCAGATGATGCGTCAACTGATGGCCACTCCAAGTAAAGCTGCTTTGCGGACCGAAATCTTAATAACGTGCCATGAGCTCTACCTGCGGCGCTTCTTGCCAGGCCAACGAAGATAGCCGTCCAGTTCCTCCAATAACGGTTCTTCTCGTTCTTCATACTCTCGCAGCTTTGGCGGCGGCACTTCTTCATCCTCGAACCACAGCAAAGTCAGCGTTTGATCCCACCGGGCAAAGTGTCTGGCCTCTTCAAGCAGAACCCCGCCGCGTTCCCATTCACTAAACCAGACATCGGCATCCACTTCCTCAGGCCCCTCGCACGTCATCCCCCCTCGAATTCTTGCTGAGAGAGAACCGTCCGGGATATCTACCCGCGGCGTAATCCAGGCATTGGCTTCTCGCAATGATGTGGATCTTGACGCGTACCTTACCTTCCCCTGTTCCGAAAGTACAAAGGCACAGGGTGTGCTGACGACAGCAGCGAACCGAGAGCCAGTGGCGGTGTTGGACGCACAAAAGCGTTCAGCCAAATCGTCCACCGCCGCCAAGCCGATCGGGGCTTTTTCAGCCTGTGGCTTAAAGAGTCCAAAAGGGAGAAGAAGTTCTGCAGCGAAAACGTCGCACCAGATTTCAGCAGGAGGCCTTTTCGCATAGCTCCACCAGGGCAAGGCTTGATGTTCGGATGGCAGCCCGAGCGCTATGTGGGCCAACTCGTGGCAGGCGGTAAATCGTTGACGTTCCAGCCGGTCGTTTGCGTTTATGCAAATGTAGTGCTTCCCACCGTTATTGAAAGACCAACCCGGCTCGTCCGGCCCAAGGTCGGTCTGAGGGCGAAGAACCGCCCCTACCTCCTTAACATAGGCCTCCACCGGAACCGGGATTGCCGTCGGGTTGACCTTCTTAACGAGTTCTCGCGCCTTGAGCACCGCTCCAAACTCATCCATTGCTCGACTCTTCGCTCAGAATTCTGCGCACGCGTTCGACCAGCTTCGGGTAATCCGGCCGAACCGTTCCGCGAAAAGCGGCTCCTGCCACTGAGGCAAAAATCTCATAAGTAATTGTGGGGTCTGAAAGCACATGCGTCACGAGCGCCGCGTCAGTTTCCGCGTGTTGCGCCAGGTACCGAAGCATCTCCGCTTCGCGCTTACCAGCCTTCAGGGCGCGGATCAGTTTCGACAGAGCCTCATCCGAAGGAGCCTCCTTGTCACCAGCTTCCAGGCGGTAAATATAGGCATGATCGATTTCGGCGATCTTCGCCAGGTCCCGCAGAGAGAGCCCCTTCTCTTCACGCAGATGCTGAAGCAATAGTCCAAATGCCGGCTGAGCCATTACACCTCCCTTGACACGAAAACGTATTCCCTATAAGCTGTTGTCTGATGAGACAACGTTTCTGCCAGAAGCTAGAACTCTAGCGGCTACTTCGATGTTAGCGTCTGCCAGCTATGTTGCCTACACGGACAGCAAATATGGCACTTCACGCCGGGGAATGCAAGTTCCCGGCGAGGAGCGCCCCCAAGGGGTAAGCACATGGTAAATGAAGAACTGGAGCTATTCATTCACGGCCAGGGCGCAAAGCCTAGGGTCGTTGTGGCCAAATCGGGCGAGGTCCTCCGCGATGTTCTCCTTCGGCTTGAGATCATCAAGCAGGGCCAGGATGACATTCTGGTCTTTGTCGGCGAGTGCGAGGAAGCGCTGAACGAACCGGACGAGACGGAGGATGGCAAGGACGAGCACCGTCCGGTCGATGTGGCCCTTACCGTCGAGGTCCTCGAACTCAAGCGGCACCGCCATGTGCATATCCACAAATGTGGGCATGTCGCCGTCGAAGTAAACTTCAATGGAAAGACAAAACGTAGAAAGTTCTCCCCGGCGACGACTATCGGCGTCGTTACGCAGTGGGCCCGCAGGAAATTTCATTTGGACCCTGCGGCTGCCGCGGAATATGTCTTGCAGCTCTGCAACAGCACCAAGCAACCGCGGTCTACCGAGCATCTGGGCGAACTGGTGGAACCCCCGAAATGCTCGGCCTGCTTCGATCTTGTAAAGGAGATCACGCCGCAGGGATGATCGCATGGAGAAACCTGATCAGCGGCTGTTTGAAGAGGACGTGTTGTCGGCCGAATTCCGCACCGGTGTCCTAAAGGGATTCTGGGACTTGGCTGGCGCCGACGTGCTGCCCGAAGGGTTGGCATGGCCTACGCGGGTTTTCTGGATGGCGGCGGCGGCGCGCGCCAATGCCCCGGCCCGTTTCTACGTCCTCCTCGATCTCACCGGGTACAGATCGGTTCCTCCCACCGGCACCTTCTGGGACCCCGGGACAAAATCCACTCTCGAATTCTCCAAACGTCCGAAAGGAAAAACCGACAGTCGCTTTGCAAAGGTATTCAGGACTGACTGGGAGAGCGGCCTAGCTTTTTACCATCCTTACGACCGGGTCGCAGCCAAAGGTCACACAGACTGGCCGAAGGATCAGCCGCATCTTGTCTGGAACAGCGACCACACAATCGTGGACTACTTGGAGGAATTCCATTCCTTGCTGCAATCGGGAGATTACGTTGGCGTCTGATCCTGCCACCACAGTCGTGCGCGTCCCTCTCCTGGGTTGGGCCCAAGTTATTTTCCAATTGCGGCGCCGAGGCAAGGGCGTAGCCGAAAGCGGCGCCTTCTTGCTGGGGCCGCAGAACAGTATGTCAGGTCGAGTCACCACATACGTCTGCTATGACGATCTCGATCGTGAAGCCTACCAGTCAGGTGCCATCGCTTTCCATGCGGTTGGCCATGCTGCGCTCTGGGAGTATTGCAAGAAAAACAAACTCCAGGTCCTCGCCGACGTGCATACACACCCTGGCCAGAGCGTCCAGCAAAGCCCCATCGATCAGCGAAACCCCATGATCCCGATGCAGGGGCACACCGCCATTATCGTTCCGAATTTCGCGCACACCGCATGGTGGTCGCTTGATGCGGTGGGCGTGTACGAATACCTCGGCGACTTCAAATGGCGCACGCACGACGCGTCCCAGAAACCGCGCCGGGTGTGCCTGACTCTGTGGTGAACACTGACATGAAAACTCCAGACATCCGGCTCTCCCGCATCTCGAAACTGCTCATTGACCGCACTGAAATTACGACCGAAGAGGCCCTCGTGCGGCGAGAACTTTACTGCGTTACACTTCGCTGCGCCCCTGACGTAGTGCAATCTCGGACTTTGCAGGTCGCAGTCCTGACCGCTGCAAACATTGCTAACCGGTGCTTTCCAGGCGCGGTAAGGATCGAGCTTGGGCCCAACGTAGCGGACACGCCGCTCTTATTGTGGCCTTCACTCCACTGCACATTCGGGCAAGCGCTTATCAGCCTGCTCGGGCCGGACGCTCTGATGGATTCCGGCCGTTTCGAACACGAAGGCCGCACCCTGATTTTCGGAAATGCGCCACCGACTCGGGGTGCGCTGCGCGTTACGTTCGACGGCTGGATTGCCAAGGTCGGTCCGGCTGCGAATATTGACGCCCTCCTCCAGCGCGAGTATTGCTCGCTGTCGGGCGTGCTGGCAGGAGCCCTTGCAATTTCGGAGTTGTTCCTTTCATTCGCCGACCTGAACATAGAGGCGGGTCGCCGCATTGTCGGGCTCTCCCTTTGGCGGCCCGATCTCGATGTCAATGATCCCGCGGCGCTTGGTGTGCAGGTTGAATTCCTGCCGCGTGACTTCTGGGCCTTGGGTCTGGGACATCTGGGAAATGCGTATCTATGGTCACTCGCCACTCTTCCATACCTGAACTCTGGAGCAAGTGAAATATTTCTCAATGATTTCGACAGGGTCGAGCCAGAAAACGTCGAGACCGGGCTGATCTTCAACGTCAAAGATGCAGGTTCATACAAGACGCGCGTGTGCAGCCAATGGCTGGAAGATCGCGGATTTCAGACCAGACTGATCGAACGGCGCTTCGATTCGAGTTTCCACTGCCGCGAGGACGAACCAAGGATGGCTCTTTGCGGCTTCGATTCAAATCCTGCGCGCAGGCATCTTGCGACAGCCCAATTTCTTCAGGTGATGGAGAGCGGCCTGGGCGGAACAACAGACAACTTCGACACGATCAGTTTTCATACGTTCCCCAATCCCCGCCGAGCGGAAGAATTATGGCCTGACCTCAGCCCGGAAGAGCAGGCCAGACAGAGAGAGCAGCGGGAACGCGTCGCACGGGAGAATCCTGCTTATGCGCAACTGGGCAACGACCAGTGTGGCCGCGCTGAACTGGCAGGCAAGTCCGTTGCGGTGCCCTTTGTTGGCGCCGCCGCTGCAACTCTCGTTGTCGCTGAGGCGATAAGGCTTCTGCATGGCGGTCCGGCGTATGCCGATATCAAACTTGTGCTCTCTGATTTGGGCAGGAGGCATGCCAGCATGACTCGCAATTACGGCGCACGAGATCTGGCGGGATTGAATTACTCCGATGCCTGTGTAACCTGAGAAAGAAACAGACACGTCGACGGCAACGTTGCCGCCGGGCCAGGCAAGATCATAGCACGATCTCAAAACGTTCCTTCATTTCCTCGGATCGCGCCCAGGGGTCGCCGGGCAGCAATATAACAAACCGCGAGAAGACTTTGACAAACGCGGCCTTCATCGCACCGTCAGTCAGCTTCGCTGCTTCCGTCGCCGCGAGCAAGGGGCGCAGATCGGCAAGGAAGCCGGGGTTGTTCAGCTTTGCGAACATCCGCTGTTCCGCCTCGGCGCGGGAGATTCGCATCTCCGATCTTTGAAGGTATCGCCCGAAATACTCGACCACGCGCAAGGCGTTCAGGCCCTCGAATACGTCGAGGCTGTGAGCAAGGTCGAACAGATCGCGTCCTTTGTTGCGCTGAAGCAGCGCGCGTAACTTGGTTGCGAGCATCTCCTCGCGGGAGAAGGTTGGTATTTCCGCATTGCCAGCGAACCACGGATTGTCAACGCGGAAGGGAATGCCTTGCGGCGCATCGTAGGCTTCGATCTCCCATGTGTTGATCTCGACTTTCAGACGTATCTGAGCAGCCGGGTCCTCCGCTTGCGCCCGAAACCTGAGTTTCGGCGCAACCTGGCTTTGTTCGAAATTTCCCCGGCCGAGCCACGGCTCCAGCCGTTCTCGCACCCGGTCGAGGATCGGACCGATAGGTCCCGCAGTCGTTCTGACCAGATCGATATCTTCCGAGTACCGGATCGGCGCGGGGAAATGCAGCTTGTTCAGCGCCGTGCCGCCACGGAACCGGAGCTGCTCGCGCAGGAACGGATCTGCGAAGAGATCGATGATCGCGCGGCTGATAATCAGGTCTTGCTCGATCTGCCGCTGCTCCGCCCACGGAACGACGTTGCCCCATGCGACGATGTTCATCATCGGAATCATTCATCACGCTCCGGGAGGCGGCGGACAATCACATGCCACCGTTCATTCCGTTCCGTCCGCTTTGGCGATAAATCCGGGTCAACGGCCTGTGAGGGTTCGAGTTCAATCCACGGAAGCGCCGGACCCTGTGGCAGTGCTGCGTGCAGGGCTTCCGCGTGCGCGGGCTGACCGAAGCGATCCAGCAGGTAGCCGAGACGCTGTCTGATGGATCGTTCGTATGCCGCAGACAGCGTGGCCAGCTTTCCGGCATCGATGCGGTCAGCAAGATCGGAAATGATCGTGGCGATGTTGTCGAGACCGCCGGCGGCGTGCGGATAGCGCACCAGATCCAGCATCGTCAGTTCGACGGATGAGATCTTCATGCGGCCCGTGTCCGTCTTTCGGTCTTCAATGCCTTTGCTGGCCGCTGCCATGTTCTTACGGTAATAGAAGGTGATGGCAGATCGCCCGGCTCGGATTTTCGGGAGCCGCTTATCCGTGACGATCTGGAATTCCATCACCGCCTGATGCGTGGCGCCGTGCAGTTCCGCAGCCTTGAGCAGTCCCACATAGTACGGACGGCCTTCGTGGCGCATGAGATCATCGATGTACCACGGTGGCGGCGGCGCTCCCCATGAGAGGTACTGGGGCGGGACGATGACATAGAATCCGCGCCGGGGGCTGACCAGATGCTTCTTGCGCTGCTGGCGTTCCGCCGCGTCCAGCAAAGCGCCTTGGCTGACGCCAAGCGCTTTTCGGGCCTCTTGCGCGCAAAAGACCACACGTCCCGTCGACAGCAGGCGCGTCATGTAGGACGAGAAGGCCGTGCGTTGATCTGAAACCATGTTCTATTATCCGCATAATGTGCGGAAATATCAACATGAGTATATGTTATCTTCGTGTACGATAATCCGCTATAAACGCGGATTATTAAACATGATACAGACGCGCCGAGCGATTCAGAGCTCTAGGCAAGAAGCCGCACCCGGAGCTCTCGGAATAAATCCGCGTCCCGAATATCAGGAAAGCCCAAAAAGGCGAACAAATAGCGAATATGGTAAACTGCCGCTGTGGCCGTCAAAGCCTGCACCAAGGAGATCAAATGCGAGGGGTTGCGGACCTGCGGCGGGAACTGAGCGTTCGAGGCCAAGAGATGGCGCTCGCGAACAAATTGCTACACGAACTGACCGCTGGGGAGACGCCCAGCGTCATCTTCGGACCCAACGAAAGCAGGCAGCATGGAAATTTCTATCCCGCCTCCTACCGGAACATTTGCGCACACCCGGAATGGAGGGGCCGCCTCACCAAGATCCACACCGCTTCGCGCACCGCGCGCGCGGGCGCGACCTGGCGCTGGAAGGAACTGGACTCCGCGAACAGTTCGGACGCGCTGCTCATGAATATCTTTTGCTCCCGGCGCGCGCTCAGAAATCCTGCCCTGAGTTCCATGCTAGGCATCCCTTCCGGGCTGGTGCCGCAGTTTGGATTCAGGCCGCGAATTCCTCTCCGCAGCGGAAAAACGGACCGCACCGAGATCGACATGAAAATCGGAGACCTCATGGTGGAGGCCAAGCTCACGGAGGCGGATTTTCAGACAGCACCCGCACGAATGATTGAGCGATACCGGGACATAGAGGAAGTCTTCTATCCGCCAAACCTAATGCTATCCGGCGATGTCATTCCCAATTATCAGCTGATACGCGGCGTGCTCGCTGCCCATGCGACCGGCGGATAGTTTTGCGTTCTCTGTGACGCAAGGCGCCCGGATCTGATCGAGGACTGGTATTCGGTCATGCGCGCCGTCAGAAGCTGCGTTCTGCGTTGCCGGCTGCAGTTGCTGACCTGGCAGGAACTGACCGCGATGCTTTCCCGATCTCTGCAGAGGTTTGTCGCAGAGAAATACGGTATTACATGCTGAGCTGTCGATGATAGTTAACCGATCCATAGAGGTATTGGCTCGCCGGATACCGGCGGAAAACTACCTTGGGAGTCTCTCGTGCACGGTGTATTCTCACCCGTTGAAGCACATAAGTATGAGAAACCCGTATTTCAGAGCCAAAACGCTCGACGACTTACTGCGTTATGCGCTGCAAAGCATCGAGAAGTATGGGGAGCCGGTCAGGGCATCGAAAGGGCGTACGAGCGAAGTTAGAGGAGTCGTCCTTGAGCTTACAAATCCCCGTGCCAGGCTTAGCCGCACTGAATCTCGTGGAAAGATATTCAGTTGCATCGGCGAGCTCTGTTGGTATCTGAAAGGTACGAACCGAACCGCCTTTGTGGCGCATTACATCCCGGCTTACCGGAAATCCAGTGAAAAGGGCTTGGTTTACGGCGGATACGGCCCGCGCTTGTTCAAAAGCTGGAAGGGTGTGCAGCAGTTCGAAAATCTCATATATCTGTTGAAGCAAAGGCCCACCAGTCGCCAAGCAGTTCTCCAGTTATTCGACTCGACCGATCTCGCAGAACCCCACGAGGATGTTCCGTGCACGTGCACTCTACAATTCTTAATCCGTGGGGGCAAGTTACATCTGGTCGTATATATGCGCTCGAATGATGTCATCAAGGGCTTGCCGCATGACATTTTCTGCTTCACCATGCTGCAGGAGATGGTCGCGCGGATCATGTCAGTCGATCTCGGTATCTATAAGCATTGTGTGGGAAGCCTGCATCTTTACGATACGGACAAGTCCAAAGCGGAATCGTTCATGCGAGAGGGCTGGCAATCGACGAAGTCCGCCATGCCGCCGATGCCCGACGGAGATCCGCGTCCGGCGATCAGTTTGCTATTGAAGGCGGAGTCCACCGTCCGAAGAAAGAACTATAACGACTCAGACAGCCGCCGGAGAAGCGCGATCAACCCGTACTGGGCCGATCTCATCCGGTTACTCAAAATATTCAACTACGGGCGACGCCGCAATAAGGGCCCGTTGATACGGCGCGTAAGAACGGAAATGGCCTCTCCGATTTACGATACGTATATCAGGAGAATTCTGGAGAACACCGCAAACGCCTGAATGATTGTAGGATTGCACCGATACCGTCGATCAAAATAACCATGCACCTGGCACTCACAACCCTGTTGAACCGAATGGACAGTCCGGCGCTCGCCGGTACGAGTGTGATCAGATGGAGCTCCCCCGTTCCATCTTTCGGAAATCTTTGCACATCCATGGTCGCCACCATCGGCCTGAATCCTAGCAACAGAGAGTTCGTCGACGACCTTGGCCAGGAACTGTGTCACGCGGACAGGAGATTCCATACTTTGGCATCTCTCGGACTTGATGCCTGGTCAGAAGCGGACACCCGGCATCTGCGGCTCATACTGCTGTCTTGTTCCGGATATTTCCGCAACAATCCGTATGACAGGTGGTTCAAGAAACTCGATCAGATCGTGTGTGGTACGTCGGCATCGTTCTATGCTGACCTCTACCCCGCCTGCCATCTCGATCTCATTCCGTACGCTACTTCTGTCAAGTGGATGGATCTCGAACCACGAGAGAGAACGGCACTTCTCGATGCAACGGCGGACGCTCTCGGTTTGCTACTCAGAGATTCGCCAGTGCGCGTTGTGATTCTGAACGGAAGAACCGTTGTCGAGCAGTTTCAGTACGTCGCAGGCGTCGTGCTTGACAAGAAGGAGATGCCCGACTGGTCGCTGCCGCGCGAGTCGGGCCGCAATGTTGCCGGCTTCGCGTATTTGGGGAAGATTGGCCAACTGGCGGACGTTCAACTCAACCGGGAACTTCTAGTGCTCGGATACAACCACAATATCCAGAGCAGTTTCGGAGTGACCACGCAGGCCATCAATGCGATCCGGGACTGGGTTGGAGAACAGACCGATGGAGCGCTTCGTTGAGACCGGGCGATCAGAAGGCTGCCGCGGCACTTCATGATGCGCTGGCGCTTTTCGATGAAAAAGTGCACGCCTTGCCCGGCATTCGGAAACGCAGCCAGCGGCAGGCTTTCATCGAGCAAGTCACAGAGAGCATCCGCCGTGTCCGATACGTGAGCGTGATCAACTCACGCAAGATTAGTGCCGCCTGCGCCGATCCCCGGAAAGACTGTTTTGACCCGCTAAAGGCCGCCATCGTTCATCAGCGCAACGGTGACACGGACGAGGCATTTTGGCTTGTGTTCATGTTCGTCCACTTTGGCAAGCACGCGCGCGGCGGATGGCGCTACATCCGCGAAATCTACGGAAGATTCGGAGAGGGTGGTCTGTGGGATTGGGCCAGCACCAGCGCAGGCATAGATAGTTTTCGAGCCTGGCTCCACGCCCACACCGAGAGGTTAAGAAGGGCGAGTGCGCCGGGGGGTTTCGGAAATCATCGCAAGTACGAGAGCCTCGATGCGAAATCCGAAAACGGAACCGGCGCGGTGGTTGAGTCTTACGTGAAATGGGTGGGTCCGCCGCGAACCCATGCGATCCTCATGGCGGACGCTTTGGCGCGAGCAGGGAACGATCCTTCCAAGGCCTTCGCCAACTTGTACGATTCAATGGACGCGCTCAGACGATTCGGCAGAACCGCCCGGTTTGACTACCTGACCATGGTTGGCAAACTCGGGCTCGCGAACATTGCACCCGGCTCACCGTACATGGTCGGGGCGACGGGGCCACTCAAGGGCGCGGCTCTTCTTTTCAAAGTGGCGGGTCCTCCGACCACGCTTGATGACCTCACACGAGAACTCGGCAACCATCTTGGCGTGGGAATGCAGGTGATGGAGGATTCCCTTTGCAACTGGCAAAAAAGTCCCGCGAAGTTCAAACCGTTTCGCGGGTAGCGTCAATCAGACCCATGTAAACCGTCTCTTTAATCCATTCAAGTGACTGCGCTTGACGCGGCCGTAGTGCTGGAGCTGGCCCACCACGATGCCGGGCGAAATGCCAAGTCGGCGCGCGAACCTGATGACCTCCCGCGAATTTGATCCTAGTGCCAGCATCTTGTTGCGCCACTCGGGTGGAACCAGGATCTGCTCCGCAAAGGCACTGGCCTCGTCCTCCTGCGGTGTCGCGGGCGCCCCGATCCCCTCCAGAAAAAATCCATTTCGGCCATGTAGCAGAAGATGACCGGCCTCATGGAAAAAGCTGAACCAAAACTGATCGTCCGAGAGATAGCGAAAGCTGAGCTGCAAAAGTGCTTGCCGGTCTGACAGGAAACGCGTGGCGCCGCTGGCACGGCACCCGTTCGGCGCACGGACGATTGCGACCGCGACGCCAGCCGGTGCGCACAGACTGATCAGATTTTGGACGAAGTCAACGGGGTTCTTTTGCCGCGTCAACCCGCGAACCTGGGTAAGTTGGGAAGCAAAGACCGCGGGGTTCCAAGGCTTGCACCGGATCGATCGCGCCTCGATCTCTCCCTGCCTCAGCCAGGCAGCGACCGCCCCTTCCCGCGATTCGAAAGAACTCGACGACCTAAACGCCACACTTTGGTGGAGTGAAGCATACTTTGAGCGCCATGCCTGAATGTCAGGAACATCGAAAAAACGGAGGCAGGCTGCGGCTTCTCGTGATGCTTCCACAGGCCGAATCCATCCGAAACGAACCATGTCGCCGACAGGCAAGCCTGAAATCCACTCTTTAGTCTCCGCATCGTTCAATCGGGACACAGACTCGCGATAGTGGAAGTCGCGCGACATCCAGAACTCTACTGATGAACCGAGCTCAGACGCCAGTCTTCGCGCCAGAGAAAGCGTCATCGCAACCCTGCCGGCCAAGAGGTCCTGCGTTTCGTCAACCGAACACCCAATGTGTTTGGAGAAGAGGGCTAGCGACAACTTTTTCTCTTCCAGAACATCCGCGATCGTATCACCGGGTGCGGATGCCCAGTTTGGCCGGAATGTGTGAAGTTCAGTCATGACATTTTCCAATCCGCACGATTTGGATGCGATTGACTCTGTTCCAGTCTACTTCCTCATTCTTATCGACGGGGTTCTTAACGTGATTTGCGGCGAATTCTAGGCAGAAGCCATCTGCAAGCTTGACTTCGTAGTTGCCGGAGGACGTGCGCTTTCTGGGGCGGCCCGCGATGAGGTCCCTCACGGAGCCGGCGGCTTCTAAATCCGCCAATCTGTGTCTGAGACTCCTCGTGACATTCTTGGCAAGTTGTCGCGTCGCGTGTTCCTCATCTTCGCATATTTCACGAAGCGACTTTGAGGCAAACGACAATACCAAAGTTACTCTTCCTCGATCACCCCGAGTTCGCCTCGTCGGAGTGTGGTCCTGTCTGTCCCACCAATGTGCTTGCTAGGTAGCAGTAGAACTGTCCGACCATACCACAATCCCGCAGAGCCTTCCCAGTAGGCTCTGTTGTTCCGGCACATCCCAAGTCCGCGGTCATTGGGGCTGCGGCGCATACTCATTTTTGGGGAGCGATCTCCAGCACTCGAATACAATGACCTCACCGCTAGCACATTCGCTTGCAGGATTTCGTCTCATGTGCATTGTGCGTGTGCCTCGGAAAGCACATGGGCACGGCGTTCAACTTGCAAACTCGCTGTGACCGAAAACCGGAGCTACGTTTATGGCCGATAGTTGGCAAGAGTATCAGGAGGAGGTGGCTACGTTCTTTCGTAGCCTGGGACTTGAAGCCATCACTAATCTCACGGTACAAGGGGTCCGTACGACCCACGACATTGACGTCTTCGTGAAGTCACACTATGTCGGGTTTGTTGTTGTATGGATAATTGAATGCAAGCATTGGGAAAGACGGGTCACAAAATTGCACGTGTTAGCTCTCCGAGAGATAGTCACAGATGTGGGCGCAGACCGAGGCATTCTGCTCTCAGAAGCTGGCTTCCAGAGCGGAGCCGTTGAGGCAGCGACACTAACCAATGTCCATGTCAATTCGCTCGCTAACCTTCGCGAGACCGCAAATGCAGAAATCATGGCAATGCGCCTAAGGGAAGTTTACGATCGCGTCGAAGCATGCAGGGAACGGTACTGGAACATTCCTAAACAGAAGAGAATTGAGGGCGGGCTCAGGCCCGACGTTGGGGCGGGGGGCTACTCCGGAGACCAGGTAATCAATTTCGCTAGCGAATTAATTGCCAAAGCCTTTCGAGGTATTTATCCGGTTGAAGTCGATAGCTTGCTCGGCCTTGTGATGTTTGGGGGTGCGCACCAGTTCTCTACAGCAAATGAGATCCTTTCGTTCCTCGAAGCAAAAATTGCCGAACTTGAGACAAGACTTAACGCATGCGACACGACCCCCGAGTGAATCCATGGATCATGTGTCTCCTCCTTGCGCTCACGAATTGCTAACGCCTGTCATCGACCCCGGCGGCGTGGGATAGGATTTCGTGACAGGGATGTTCCAAAGCGAGATCCGCGACTCAAAATAACCTCGAAACAATGCGTACCGGACTATCAATTCGGAATTTCCCCCCGCCACTATGCGCTCTTGCTCAGCCAGTACAAACTCGTATGCGGGCCAAACCATGTGTTCCCCGTGTCCCGGTATCGAATGCTGGACAACGGTCGATCCGAGATAGTCGAGAATTCGCTTTCCATCAGTATCCGTTGCCGTCAATCCCATCGTTCTCTGTGTGATGGCCGTGATCGATTTCGCAACCGGAGTATCTCGTTTCCCAAACTCCACCAGCACAGAACTCAAGTAATTCCAAAGCTCATCTCCGATCACGATTCGAGGATATTGGGCTATCTTGGACTCAAGGACATATGCACGCTCGAGCGCAGTTCCATTGATCTCTTCGGGGCCGATCTCGGTTGCCAGTCCCACATCAATTCCGCCCCTCAGGGGATGCTTGCTAGCGAGTGAGGTAAGCATGACAATGGCGGCTGCTGACAGCGCCGAAAACACTGTTACGACAGGCACCAAGTCCCCGCCATCGTTCCGCAGAGGAACGGACGTGACGAACGAGTCCGAAAACCCTACGAAATTTGGGCGCACATTCGCGTGTGCCCCCATACCGACACCCTTCTCGAATACTTCGAACTGCCTGTGAAACTCTGCACGAAGATCGAGCACAAAGCCTGCGGTCTGTTGCAGAACATACTTGACCTGAGCTTCCTCTTCGGCATTCTTAGGCACCTGCAAGTCTCTGAACCTGTCACGCTGCCCGAGTATGTCAAGGAACGCTACGAGATGATGACCTATTTTTAAATTCCTGGCTGCCATGCTTAATTGACCGTTAGTTGTACCTACGCGACTGCTGGAACATCTGTTCGAACACCGCACCGTCCGAAAATCCGATACTCTTTAGCATCAACAGTCGCAACAACACATGAAGCTTTTGGTTGAAAAGGAATAGCTGCTTGCCGTCAGTGATAACGTCCTTCTTCTTGGGAATCCCAGCATGCGTGAAGTGATTCCTGGTCTGCCGCAGTGTTTGCTCGAACACCACCGGATCTCCGATGAGCTTTTTCAGAGCTTCGCCGTTGACGCGGGAAAGCAAAGACTGCATCCGAGTATGGAACGTCGGTTCGTTCGCATAACGGACTCCGTCCAGCAAACGGGTGGCCAGAGGTGAGTCGCCGCACGTTCGGTCGATGAGATGACAAAGAGCCTTGAGAGCCTGTTTAAAAACGGTTGGCTCGACGACGGTTGCCTTGTCGGTCAAGCGGTGAAGGGACTCCAGAGCCTGCGCGAGTGAAAGAAACTCGGTCTCAACGAACAACGAGCTATGTCGAATCGTACCGTAAATGAGATTTTCGAGTGGCAAGAATTCCTCTGGGGTCGAAAACCACGTGGCAATTGCGACGGCGAGCTGGCTACTGTCCCCCCGAACCCAAATTGGCAAGTACGGTTTCTCAGCTTTTCCACCGCGAGGCCGTATGAGCCATCCACTTTCAGTGTCCTCGGATTTTCCGATTAGATGGACGGCCTTTGCTCGAACGGACGTTCCGAGGCAAAGCGAGAACAGATTCTCAAACCTGTGTATGGCATCAACGAACCACGCCAACGACTTCGGCTCCGCTGGTTCGAGCGTGACGACTGGTTCGCTTTGCGAGCTATACCCTTTTCCGCCCGCACGGAATTGGAAGTTGGGATCGATTTTGATGAGCACGCGTACACGTTTCGATGGGACACAAACGTCCAGTACGGTGGGTCGTTTCTTTGGAAAAGAAACGCTTACAGCATCCTCGGTGAAAGTGAGACCCCCGCTTCCAGGCAGCCACTCGTTGATTCCGGAGTAAGTGAGATCGGCTGAGGTCAGGACGTTTGCCGTATCGCTAAGCAAGTGCCATCCAGTCAAGCAGGCTCCAGTCACGCGAAAGTTGTGCCAACGCACACCGACTCCAGTTCCCATATCCAGTCGCCCAGGACTCCCGATCTCCTGAAAGCCAATCAGCGTGCAGTCACCGATGCTGGTGTAGCCGTGAACTATGTCAGGTGCTGGAGATTGCTCCAAACCGAAGATTTGAGAGGGTTCGGGGGCATACAACTCCGCGCGTGTCACAAGTTCAAGGTGTTTGCCATCGCAACTCAAAGTTCCAGAGAACTTGTCATCGGGACGAGCCGCATCCCAAAAGACGCCCTCCACTTGAAGTCTCGATCGAAGCGCGAATTTGTCTTTCATTATGGGTAATTATGAGTGTAGGGCAATCATAGAACATTCGACGCGGAGCCAAATTCGTTTGACCGATTTGACCGTTTTTCAGGCTAAATCCGTCACCCAGAGCGAACATTTTGTGGTTTGAAGTGCGCTCGAAATCAGAATTTCAGGCTGTAGAATTCAGGCAGGAATGTATTCTGGGCACCTAACCAGACGAGGCCCCCAGTCTTTCCGCCATTTTCTTCGACGCGAAATTCTTGACCTGGCAACGACTGACTGTCGATTAGCCGTTCGCCAGCTTGAGACTTCTCAGAAGCCGACTTCTGGCCAATGTGGCTGCCAGAGTGGGCGTCTCCGTGCGAACGTCCAGGTCATAAAATGAAATCGCTGATAGCATCAGTTGAGTATTGCCACAGCCTCGACGCGCTATCTTATCGTGTGTATGCCGATACAATGTGCCAGAGGTCGGGCCATCACCTATGAATCTGATCAGATCCAAGAAGCGAGTCGCAGACCATGGCGAAGTCTTTACGCCTCCGTGGCTGGTCGAAAGGATGCTTGACCTGGTGAAGGGCGAGACCGAGCGCATCGACTCTCGTTTCCTGGAGCCTGCTTGCGGAAGTGGGAATTTTCTTGTTTCCGTCTTGCAGCGCAAACTGGCCGCCGTAGAGGCCAAGTTCAGCAAGTCCGACTTCGAGAGGCGGCATTACGCCCTGTTGGCGGTGATGTGTACCTACGGGATTGAAATCTTGGCAGATAATATCGCCGAGTGCCGCGCGAACATGCTTGAGGCTCTCGCGGCCTACCTGAATCTGGATGAGACGGATGAGCTATATCTGGCCGCTTACTATGTCCTATCGCAGAATCTCGTGCAGGGTGACGCGTTGACGATGCTCACGTGTGACGGCCAGCCCATTACTTTCGCCGAGTGGGGCTATCTCGGCAAAGGCAAATTCCAAAGGCGTGACTTCCGCTTCGATGCTCTTGCGCAGATGTCTTCTTTTAGTCGGGAGGATTCTCTCTTCGCCAATCTCGCCAAGCATGAGATCTTCACGCCGATCAGGGCATACCCGCCGATGACAGTGCGTGAACTTGCTTGCTCGCCTTCCCACGATGGCTTGGAGCAAGCCATATGAACGGCCAGGCAAGCTTTTCGCTTCGCGGACGCAACCCCGATGTTCTGACCTGCATAGCCAATCTTTCCAACGACGAGGTGTTCACGCCGCCAGAATTCGCCAACCGGATGCTCGACACACTTGCCGAGGCTTGGGCAGCGAACGATGGAGCGAACATCTGGGCCGATAAGACCGTGAAGTTCCTTGATCCGTGCACAAAGTCTGGTGTCTTCCTACGTGAGATCACCAGCCGCCTTACCAAAGGTCTAGCAGCCGAGATACCTGACCTTCAAGACCGTGTCGATCACATCCTCACCAAGCAGGTCTTTGCTATCGGCATCACTTATCTCACCAGCCTGCTGTCACGACGAAGCCTTTATTGTTCCAAGCACGCAAGCGGCCCCCATTCGATTGCCGAAGGCTTCGCCAATGACGCAGGCAACATATGGTTCGAGCGTATGGAGCACCAGTGGTCTGAGGGAAGGTGCGAGTTCTGCGGTGCAAGCCAGAAGGCGCTAGACCGCGGACAAGCTTTTGAGACCCATGCCTATGCGTTCATCCACACCGAAGATATCAGCACTCGAATAGGCGAGCTGTTTGGAGACGATATGCAATTCGACGTGATCATCGGCAACCCACCGTACCAGTTGGACGATGGCGGTTACGGCACAAGCGCGGCGCCCATTTACCAGTTGTTTGTAGAGAAGGCGCTCAACCTAGATCCGCGCTACGCGGTGTTTGTAACGCCGTCGCGCTGGATGGCCGGAGGCAAGGGACTCGACAAGTATCGCGAACGTATGCTTTCCGACAAACGGATGCGGAGCATCGTTGATTACCCGAAACTTTACGAGGGCTTCCCGGGCGTGAAGATTCGAGGCGGCATCTCGTACTTTCTTTGGGATCGCGAGCACAAAGGTCCGTGTGCAGTGCAAACGATCTGGGACGGACAGCCCACCGGTCCCGCCGTAGAGCGCTATCTCGATGCATACGACATCCTTGTGCGGCGCAACGAGGCGGTGCCTATTTTGGAGAAGGTCAAGGCCAAAGGCGAGTCAACTCTTCTTGGTCGAGTATCCAGCCAGAAACCGTTTGGTCTTCGTACGTTCTTCCACGGCAAGCCGAGTTCCAACCATCTCAAGAATCCCGTAAAGCTCTTCGGGTCCCAGAAGGTTAGCTGGGTCGAGCGCTCGAAGATCCCAACGAATGTTGCCTGGATCGACAAGTGGAAGGTCCTGATGACTCGTGTCCAAGGCACCAGTGCGGCGATCGAGACTAAGTTCCTCAGCAAGCCGATCATTGCCGAGCCGGGCACGGCTTGCACCGAGAGCTATCTCGTTGCCGGCCTCTTCGACACTGAAGTCGAGGCAAACTACTACGCGAGCTACCTGCGTACGCGCTTTGCTCGCTTCCTAGTGTCGCTCCGCAAGTCCACCCAGGATGCGCCTAAGCACGTCTACGCCTTCATCCCGGACCTTCCGCTAAACAAAGAGTGGACAGACGCCGAACTCTACAAGCGGTACGGGCTGAACAAGGGCGAGATTGCCTTCATCGAGTCGCAGGTTGCCGAGCACGACGCCGAACTGTTCGATGAGGTCGCTGCGGACGAAGTCGACAATGAGTAAGCCTATCGAGGAAATCCTCGCGCCTAAGCCGGAAGCTTGGCCGCGCATCTACGCCTATTCGATTGAAGATGCGGCACACAAAGGTCTTCTCAAAATTGGGCAGACGACGCGGGATGTGAAGCAGCGCGTGGCCGAGCAGCTGAAGACTGCGACCATCAAGAACTACAAGATCGAACTGGACGAATCTGCCGAGCGCAACGACGGGACGATCTTCAGCGACCACGATGTGCGCGCCGCGCTCGTAAGAAAGAAGTTCGAGAACATCGAACTGGAATGGATGCGCTGCTCCCTCAGGGATCTAAAGACCGTGCTCGCCGAAATACGCACGGGGCAACGCTTCACCGGTACGCATAGCGAACAATTTCAGATGCGCCGCGAACAGGCCGAAGCGGTGAAGGTGACGCACGCCTACTTCCATTCGCGCTGGGAGGAAGACATGCACGCAGTCCCGCGCTTCTTATGGAATGCGAAGATGCGCTTCGGCAAGACGTTCACCACCTACCAGCTCGCCAGGAAGCTTGGCGCCAAGCGTGTGCTCGTAGTGACCTTCAAGCCTGCGGTGGAAGATGCCTGGCAAACGGACCTCGAAAGTCATGTGGATTTCGACGACTGGCAGTACCTCTCACGCAATTCCGACCTTGATCCCACGGAAATCAAACCACGCAAGCCGCTCGTATATTTTGGCTCTTTTCAGGACCTGCTGGGGCACGACCACGTCACGGGAAATATCAAGCCGAAGAACAAATGGATACATAAGATAAATTGGGACCTCGTGGTGTTTGACGAGTACCACTTCGGCGCATGGCGAGATACTGCGAAGGAGCTGTTTGAGGGCGAGGAAGAAGCCGTCGCAAAGAAGGAGCTCAGATACGTCGCTGACCTTGAAGGTGTTAACGAAGACCTCGTCGTGCTTTCGGAAAAAGAAATTGAGTTCCTCCCCATCACCACCAAAGCCTACCTCTACCTATCCGGCACACCATTCAAGGCGCTCGCCACAGGCGAGTTTATCGAAGAACAGATTTTCAACTGGACCTACACCGACGAACAGCGCGCCAAGCAAGATTTCGCCGACAGAAACCCAGGCAAGTGGAACCCTTATGGTGCACTGCCGCAGATGCGTCTCCTGACTTACCAAATGCCGGACGAACTCCTGACGGTTGCGAGCGCGGGCGAGTTCGACGAGTTCGATCTCAACGAATTCTTTGCGGCTACTGACACGGCAAAAGGCGCACAGTTCAAGCACAAGAGCGACGTACAAAAATGGTTAGATATCATCCGGGGCCAGTACATGCCGAAGGTTGTCGAGGGCCTCAAGACGGGATCACCGCCACCGTTCCCTTATTCGGATGTGCGCTTGCTGCCGTACCTGCAGCACTCGTTCTGGTTTCTGCCGAACGTGGCGGCCTGTCAAGCGATGGCTAACCTCTTGGCTGAGAAACACAACATCTTCTGGCATGAGTACGAGGTTGTAGTGGCGGCTGGCGCGTCTGCCGGTATTGGCCTCGATGCACTGCCCCCCGTGCGCGAGGCAATCGGGAGCGGATTCGACACCAAAACAATCACGTTATCATGCGGCAAACTCACCACTGGCATTACTGTGCCGCAATGGTCGTCGATCTTGATGTTGCGCAATCTGAAGAGCCCTGAAACCTACTTCCAAGCCGCTTTCCGCGTGCAGTCCCCGTGGTCTATTAAGAACCCGAATGGTAACAATCCGAACGAGGAAGAAATCTTAAAACCGGTTTGCTTCGTGTTCGACTTTGCCCCCACGCGCGCGCTTCGGCAGCTTTCCGAATACGGCATCGGACTCTCGCCCAACGAATCGAATCCCGAGAACGCCGTCAGGGATCTCGTGTCGTTCTTGCCGGTGCTGGCTTACGACGGCGCCAACATGACCCAGATCGACGCTGGCGGAATCTTGGATATCGCGATGGCTGGCACCTCAGCCACGCTGCTTGCTCGCAAATGGGAGAGCGCTCTGCTGGTGAACGTAGACAACGACACACTACGCCGAGTCCTCGATAACCCCGAGGCAATGGCCGCCGTAGAACGTATCGAGGGCTGGCGTGCGCTGGGCGACAACATCATCGAGACCATCATTAACAAAAGCGAGAAGGTCAAGGAACTCAAGAACAAAGCCAAAAACAAGGAGCTGACCGAGAAAGAGAAGAAGCAGCTCACCGATGAGGAAAGAGAATACAAGTCCAAGCGCAAGCTTGTGCAAGAAAAGCTGATCAAGTTCGCAACTCGCATCCCTGCATTCATGTATCTGACCGATTTTCGCGAGAACACGCTGCAGGACGTGATCACCAAGTTGGAGCCAGACTTGTTTCTTGCCGTTACTGGTCTGAGGGTGAAGGATTTCCACATGCTCGTAAACCTCAAGGTGTTCAATACCGAGCAGATGAACCAGGCAGTTTTTGCGTTCCGTCGCTATGAGGATGCCTCGCTACGGTACACGGGCATCGAGAGCCACGAAGGGCTCACACATTATGGGCTTTATGACACCGTTGTCGGAAGGGAGTAAGGCGGTAGGGTCCAGAGATCACGAGCAGACATTGTGTGCCGCCGTGTGCCAGATTTGGTGGCTACCGTGGACATCTCTCGACTGACTGTCGGTTAGTCGATTATGCCACCCGCACTACGCCCCTAATTCTCGTGGGTGCCTGCTGTGTACTGACTTCCAAAACCTCAGAACTATCGCTCACTCTCACGCGGAAGGCTACGCCATCTTTTCCCACTTCGCCCTCTTCCGGGTGGACGCCGTTTGGGGCCACGGCTCGGACGGGCGTTTCGGACTGCGCCGGTTTCGCGCCAAACATAAACCAAAAGCGTTTGGCACTCGCCGCGCTTTCACTCGCGCCCTGCCACCCTCTTCGCGCTCCGTTTCGCCCCTTCGCCAGTCTCGGTTTGTTTTTTCTCGCTGCCGCTCAAGTGAAAGAAAAAACAAGCCGACACCGGCAGAAGGGAAACAACAATGAAATTAGAAGAGATCAACAACCGAACCAAGGATGCAGTCAACCATTTGGTTGAGGCATTGGAGTCAGGGCAGAGTGAAGTCTTAACGCAGTATTTATCGGCAATGGCCCGCTTCCACAACTACAGCTTTGGCAACATCATGCTGATTGCGCGCCAGAAGCCGGATGCTACCAACGTAGCCGGACTGAGAACATGGAACTCGCTTGGCCGCTTCGTGAAACGCGGAGAAAAAGGCATCCTGATTCTTGCTCCGATGATTGGCCGCAAGAAGGCCGACGGCGCGACAGAACCGACGGAGGATGCGAAGCAGCCTCAGGCACAACTCTATGGATTCCGGGCAGTGTATGTATTCGACAGATTATCTCGTGATTTGTGGCCGAGCCTCTGCGCGCTCGTTGCATGCCGCCAGTGCCACTTTGGAGAGTCCTCTCGATAGCAGCATGCACATCATCGCTCAATTCCAATGGCCGTG
>Ga0181532_10001478_pt1 | contig 22696 bp, 20 predicted proteins | sample PEATcosm2014_Bin_33_FD_119768 | JGI IMG/M metagenome (GOLD analysis project Ga0181532, IMG submission 119768) | Peatland microbial communities from MTU Mesocosm Facility, Houghton, MI, USA - PEATcosm2014_Bin11_30_metaG | ecosystem: Environmental > Terrestrial > Soil > Wetlands > Peat | place... | reverse complement strand
TCGTGATGCACGCTGCCGCCGGCAAACTTGATGGGCTTGCCTGTGACGGCGCGCAGGCTGAGCGCGGCCCCGCCGCGGGCATCGCCGTCCAGTTTCGTCAGGATCGCTCCGGTGATGCGCAGGGCCTGGTCAAAATGGGCCGCCACGTTGACCGCCTCCTGGCCCGTGGCGGCATCCAGCACCAGAAGAATTTCCTGGGGCTGGACCAAGTCGCGCAGCCGCACCAATTCCCGCACCAGCGGCTCATCGATTTGCAATCGTCCGGCCGTGTCGAAAATGAGGGTGTTGCGATTGTCCTGGCGCGCGCATTCCAGGGCTCCGCGGGCGATTTTTAAGACGTCCGTTTCCCCCTGCCGGAGATAGACGGGCAAGGCCAGTTGTTGGCCGAGCGTTTCCAACTGTTCCATGGCGGCCGGGCGATAAACATCCGCCGCCACAAGCAAAGGCGTCCGCCCCTGTTTGTGCAAAAGCCGCGCCAGTTTGGCGCTGGAAGTGGTTTTGCCGGAACCGTGCAAACCGACCAGGATCACGCAACTGGGATTGCCGCTCAAAGTCAGGCCGGCATTGGCCGACCCGAGCAATTTCACCATTTCATCGTGAATGATTTTAATGATCTGCTGGCCGGGCTGAATGCTCTGCACCACCTCCTGGCCGAGCGATTTTGTCTTGACCTCCTCGATGAAATCCCGGGCCACCTGGAAATTCACATCCGCCTCCAACAAAGCCATGCGCACTTCGCGCAAGGCCTCCCCCACATTGTCCCCGGAGATTTTGCCCAGCCCGCGCAGATTGCGAAACGCGTTCTGAAGCTTTTGGCTCAGTGAATCGAACATGCCCCAATTTAGAGTGGAGCGGCCAAACTTCAAACAAAACTTGGGCGAAGCGTGAAACTTGCAGTTTAAACTTGAGCCAAAGGGGAGGGTTTGGCTAAATCGCCCTTCCACGGGCCGGCGGGCCGGAGGGATGATGGCAGGTCATCCGCGTGCTTGGGATCGCGCAGTCATGCAGATTTCAGGAGAAATCATTTCCCGGCTTTCTGCGTTCTGATTTGTCCGATGTGGATGTTTACAAAGACGCCCGCAGTCGGCGCAAACGCCCGGAACCGGCGACTCGGGAGACAATGCCGTCAGCAGAGAGACAGGCGAAAAGACAACCCTCCTGAGCGTCAGCCAAACCTGCAAATACTTGGGCGTGGACTTTTTGGATTTCCTGAGTTCCGGGGAAAAGGACATTCATGTCTTTGCGGAAAATCAGCCTGGACGGAAACGGAGATCACAAAGCAGCCAAGGCAAGCACTTTCGGACGGGCGCGATTGAATAGTTCCCGAATCTCCGGCATGTCCGGCACACGGGCGCGAGAAAAGGCCGTCTCCAACTGATCCCGGGTCAATGATTCCTGCCGGAGCATAAATTGGATGTCTTGTAAATCATCATCGTCTGCCCGTACCATTTTGGTCAGAATGAGGTCAATGGTCGCTGGCCGGAAAACCGTCAGCTTCCGCAAACCCACATCGAGCCGCACACGGTGGTTGATCCAGTCTGGTTGGAGGATGACATCAATTTCACGAAATAAGTGGGTCAAGTAGAGACCGTCCGGCTCCAACTCGGTATTGGTGCGCTGCACAGCCTGCCAGAAATCTTGATGCTCATCGGGCGGCTGCAACTAGGCCAGCGGCAGAATTCCGTCCACATCCTGCGTGTTGTGGAAGTGGTCCGGTGCCTGAGTATAGCCCAAAGCCAGCGCCGAACGTCCGAAAAGCGTAATCTCAGCAGGCAAAGCGAGGTGCTGGTCGAGCGTTTTTAGGATGCGCAGCGGGTTGCTCATTCGGCGGGTTCGCGCCGCCGAAGCCACTTGATATCCGGGCCGCCTGCGAAAGATGTAACGCCGTTCTGACTGACAAAGCGGGACCAGTGGGGGAGAGCATCCGGGGGACAATGCAGCCGCTGAGGCAGGTGGCGAAGCAGATACGACCATGGTTGCGCCTCTGGCGCGAAACGCGCCGCAAAGGCGGCGATCTGGCGCAAGACCGGCTCAACCCTCTCCATCACGGCGAGTCTGGCGAGTCTTGGCGCATCGGTGTGCGGGGAACTCAGCAATTGCGCGGCGGCGCGTATAAAGGTCGAGTTGTAGGGATGCTGGCCAAGACACAAAGCCACAGCGACCTCTTCATTGCTCAAGTCAGGATGGTCGGAAGGCAGGTCTTCGGGAAAATCGCGCTCGTAGTGGCTGGCACCCCGGCGGACGGCGCATTTGAGCAGCCATTCGCCGACTCGATCTTCCGTGCAACCGCTCATCTGGCAAATCTTGCGCAGCAAGAGTGACACATGAACGGCATCGCCGAGCCTTCGGGCCAGCGGCGGGCTGCTCAATCGCTCAATCGTTTCCACGCCAAAACTATAACATGACAGGGATAAGGCTGGCGAACTCCTTTTTTGGTCGACGCAGTCTCGCATTCGCAGCCTCAGATTCCGTGGCCAAATTATTTCGGTCAATGGGGCTAATGGCATTGGATTCCGACTCTATGGCATTTGATACTCGGCGGGATACAAAGACAGGATTCCGTGTCGCGACACATATGCGAATGATCTTGCAGCGCACATTGATTCTTGCAGAATATGCGCTGCGGCTCGCATATATTGGAGCACACGCGGTACTCGGGAGAAGGGGCCGCTATTCGCCATCTTTCGATTCGGCAGGGGAAAGGCGGTTGTTTTGTTGTTGCCCCTCGGTGTGTTGTGGGGTTTCAGGTTCATTGCGTGGGATACAATGTCAATTTTGGCACGAGATAAATATCTCTCCAAGTGCTTGATAATGTGGGATGATGGTAGGTTACCCAAGTGGCCAACGGGGGCAGACTGTAAATCTGCTGGCTTACGCCTTCGATGGTTCGAATCCATCACCTACCACCACCTTAAAACTTGCAAGCCGGCTTCACCTTCAATTTTTCCGCGGTGGCCAGTTTGCGCTGGTTGGTATCGAAAGTGAGAAATTCCCGCGCGCCCAAATGCAGCGCCGTCGCCACATGGAGAACATCAAAACTGCGATGCCCGCCCGCCATCATGTGGCGCTTGGACAGGGTTTCAGCCAGCCGGTGAACGTCCGGCCAGTCGGTCGTCACGACTTCCAGCGCGCCAGCGTCCATGTTGGCTTGGAATTTGGCGAGCGCGGCTTCCGCGATGTTTCGGGGATAGCCTTTGCTGTTGTCCCGCGCGTTCAACCAGACTTGGAAACGGACGCTTTGGCGGAATTCGTAAACCAGCAGGCTGGAGACGCGCAGCGCTTCCGGCATGCCCTGGAAGTGTGCCGCTGCTGCCGGCGAATTGTCTTGCTGCACATAGAGCGCACAGAGAAAGGACGTATCGGGAAAGGCGATCATCCCTCTTCGCCTTCCAACTCTGCCGCGCGCATTTCGGCGACTTCCCTTGCGGAAAAAACGCGGTCGCCCCATGTTTCTTTCAACTGCGCCATGATGTCGGGTTTGACGAGTTTGCGCTGTTTCGCCGCAAGGGCGGGCGAAAGGCGCGCGAAGGGTTTCCCGCTTTTGGTGATCTCCACCGCCTCGCCTTCCGCAATCCACGCCGCCACGCGCGGGAAATGATTCCTCAAATCTCTGACCGTCGCTGTTTTCATCGTGATACAAATATGTATCACGCCGCCAAACATGTCAAACGCCTTTAGTCGTTCTTGACAAATATCTTCCCCGGCAGTTGCCGGATCAACCGCTTCATCTCCAGCCCCAACAGGGTGACGGACACCGCTGACGGCGCCAGGCCGCTGCGCCGGATGAGGTCGTCGATCGACATTTCCTCATTGTCAATCAGAGCGTAGAGCGCCGTCTCGTTCGGCGACAGCGCGAAGGCGGGCAGGCCCGGGGCGTCCCCCAGCGCGTCGGGCCGGTTGCTCGACGGGAAAAGATATTCGAATTCGCACAGGATGTCCTCCGCGCTCTCGCACAATTTCGCCCCGCCGTTCTTGATCAGCTCGTGGCAGCCTTTGCTGCGCGGCGAGTCGATCCGCCCCGGCACCGCGAAGACCTGGCGCCCGTTGTCGTTGGCCATGCGGGCCGTGATGAGCGCCCCGCTGGTCAGATTGGCCTCCACCACCACCGTGCCCAGCGTCATGCCCGCCACCAGCCGGTTGCGAATGGGAAAACTTTGCTTGTCGGCCTTGCGGTTGAACGGGAATTGCGTGATGACCGCGCCCTGGGCGGCAATGCGTTCGAACAATTCGGCGTTCTCCGCCGGAAATATCAGGTTGATGCCCGTGCCCAACACCGCGATGGTGCGGCCCTTGGCGTTGAGCGCCCCCTGATGCGCCCCGGTGTCAATGCCCCGCGCCCCGCCGCTCACCACGGTCACGCCGATGTAGGCCAGTTGATAGGCCAGCTTGCGCGCCACTTCCATCCCGTAATGCGTCGTCATCCGCGACCCGACCATGGCCACGCTGTTCTTGTCCTTCGCCATCAGCTCCCCCTTGACGTAGAGCACCAGGGGCGGATCGTAGATTTGCCTGAGCAGCTCCGGGTAATTCCCGTCCGACTGGATGACGATGCCGCAGCCGAATTGTTGGATGCGCTCCAATTCGCCCTTCAGGTCCACCGTCTTTTCCCAACCCGCGATGGCCGACGCAATTTCCGGCCCGATGCCCTGGACCTTTTCCAATTGGGCGCGGCTGGCGCGCAGGATGTCGGCCGCCTCCGCGAAATGACCGAGCAATTGCCGGACGCGCACCGGGCCGACGCCGTCAATCATATTCAAAGCGACCAACGCTTCCCGCGAATCCATGGTCGGAGTTGACCGCTTTTTGCCCCGCGCCGCAAGCTTTAAAGAGGCCGGTCAATAAGCCAGCAACAGCCCCGGCAGCCCGAGCCTGGCCGCCTCCTGCGGGTCAATTCTTTGAATCGCAATGGCCGCATCCGTTCGAAGCTCTTGGCCGGGTTTCAGGAATGTTTCCAACAGAGGCAACGCCGGACGCGCTTCCGGCCCAATTTCAGCAAGCAATTGAATCGCCGCTCTCGAATTGGGATCCCACGACTTGGAAAGGATGGCCATTAGATTCGTTACCGGCGGTTCCTTTTCCATCCCAGCCTTCCAAAGCGCTACTTGCGCCGAAAGTGCCTGCGATGATGGGTGCCAAGCCAAGGGGACGCGACCCCGACCGTGTTCTGCCTTGTTTGGGCTGGGTGCGATTTCCACAAAGTGAGACTTTTCCTGCTCCCCGTCCTCCTTTTTCAGCAGTATCACCGCAGTGGAGGCTTGGCTTGGTGCGATTTCCACCAAAGCCCTTGCGGCGGCAAAATGGATGGCATCGTTTCCGCTGAATCGGATGTTTTCGTTCGTTCGGGTCAATAAGGCCTCTAGAACAGGGACGGCTTCGCTGGCGGCGGGACCAATCGAGCCCAGAGCGTTGCAAACATCCACCTCGAATTCCCGAATTCCAAACCGGTTTGTGCGCTCCAGCAAGTTTGTCAGTGCGGGAACTGCATCCCGCGCCGCTCGTCCAATGGCCACTATGGCTGGCAAAGCCTGCCTTATCGACAATAGGTATTTGTTAACCGCAGCGAAGTTCATAAGATCAGAGGGGCGATCCGGCGGTTCTTGGTCCAGCATTTCGATCAACGCCGGAACTGCGCGTTCAGCCTTTGGCCCAAAATACTCGATCACGGTGTAGGCGCGATGTGGGACTTTGTATGTCCCGCTTTCCAAGAGGGCGATGGTCTGCTGAAGGATGAGGGGCGCGTTCCGATTTAATTGAGCGATTGTCGCTTGCAGGCGTTCCGGATCGAGCTGTTGCAATATCCTTTCGGCTTCATCTCGCACGTTCTGACTCGAATCGTAAAGAGCTTGCTGGACTATCGGGGCGGCCGCTTTTAGAGCCGTGCCTCGTCGTTGCACACCTCTGAGAAGCGACCATCGGGCCTGAGGCTGATACGCAAAATCGCGGGCCAGAGCTTCAATGACCGCATTCGTCTGGCGGTCAATGTCCCAGACGGCGAATGCGGCCGATTGAGAGAGCCAATCAACAGCATTTGTGGCATTCAACAATGCGGGAATGGCTGGCTTGGCCTTCGGTCCAATGGCACCGAGGATCTCAGCGCAGATGACCGCACGGTCCAAATTTGTATCCTTCAAGCCCTGAATCAACTCAGGAACCATGAATGACACCTTCTCTCCCATCGATTCCAGCGTCTCAGCCACCACCTGAGTAACAGGGTCTCTGTAGTCTTCATTACGAAAAACCCGCAGCATTTCAGGCAACGCCGGTTCGGCCGCCGGTCCGAGTTGCGATAGCATATTTGCGGCGCGCAAACGCAGTTCATCCATTCGACCTGGCGAAAAATTCAGGAACTTGTCGAGAGCTTCACTCAACCATACCGGAGGGTTGTACTTGTGGAAGATGACTCTGCCAATCCTTTCGCGTAAGGGCATTTTCAAGGTTTGAGCCAGAAAAACCACACCATCCCGCCCCATTGCTCTAAATGCCTCAACTACATTGGCCGGTCCTTCGTCGTAATTTCCTTGTATCGAAAGCCAATCACTTGCCGTCCTACCCTCATAGGTCGGTCCGCCGCCTAATCTGCCCGTCCACAAAATGACCAGCAGGAACACCGCGATCGCGGCCAACATTCCAACACGCATCCAGGGCAAGGGTTTGGGTGCCCTTAACATTGCTGGCAGGACAGTTTTCACGCGCCATCAAGCCAAAACGGCTGAAAAACAGCGGGCCTTATGGGCGTCCTCATGCAGATCTTCCTCCAACATCTGATCCAGAATGCCATTTTTGTCCCGATGGGTCAAACGGATTGGCATCCGTGGTGTGGTGGTGAAAAGCCGCGGTTTTTTGGGCCATGTCAACAAAACATACTTGACAAATAGGCCCCCGGCACCCGTTTCGGCCAATGTTTGCAAGGGTTTCCTGTTTTAAAAAAAGTGGCCACCATGAGCTGTACAAATTCCGCCTTTTGTGCTAAAATCCTCCAATGAGCACGCTCTGTCGCGCTAAATGGAAGTGTCGAAATGTCCAGGGAGCGCGACCGTCCCGGTCGCTGGGCGGCGCGTCTCGCGCCGCACTTCCGGGCCACGGTGTGTTTGGCGGGACGCCAGACACCGCGCACGAGACGCACGCGCTCCCCATGCTCAACCCAGTGGTTTCCGCTTTATCGTTAAACTTCAATTTGTTGTGGACCAAGGTCGGTCAAAGTGCGTCAAACCGATGCGGCTGGTCAAACTGCCGGGCAAATCCATCCAAGTGCTTTAAAATGAATGAGTTGTAGATTTGGCCGGGTCAAACCAGTCAAACCCAGTCAAAGTGAATCAAACCAGTCAGGCAACTGCCGGGGCGTCGTCACAAGCCTGGCCCGGCTGGCCCGGGACTTGGGCGGGAGGAGCCGGGGGCTTCCACGGAACCTCGAAAATCCGCACGCGGTCGCGGAATCCTTTCACGGCCCCGGCCGGCAACTCGACGCAGGTTTTGGCCAGAGCCGGGTCGTCGCGTTGCAGCGCGGCATGAGTGCCCTCGCCAATGAGGATGCGGCCGTGGCCGGAAATGCCTTCGAGGCGGCTGGCCAGGTTCACCTCCCTGCCGAAAACGGTATAATTGACAATATGCGCGTCCGAACCCATGAAACCGGCAATGGCCATGCCGGTGTTGATGCCGCTGCCCATGGAAAGGACCGGCAAACGGGAGAGGGTCGGCAGCCGCGCGCCCAGGCGCCCGATGTTCTCCTGCTCGCGCCGCCGGTTTTCCTTTTCGCGCCGCGCATTGAGCGAAGACAAGGCCTGTTGCGCCTCAATGGCGCAGCGCACCGCAGCCAGGGCATGATGGGGATTGGCCAGCGGCGCGCCCCAAAAAGCCATGACACAATCGCCGATGTACTTGTCCAGCGTCCCATTGTTCTTCTTGACACAGTCGGCGATGACGCCAAGGTAAAGACTGACTGTTTTCATGACCTCCCGCGCCTGCTCGTCGAAATAGTCCTCGGCCAGTTGGGCGCTGAGCTCATGGCGGCGCACAAATTCCGTGCCTTCCGCCTGGGCGGCGTCCGTCAACTCGGTAAAGCCCCGAATATCGGCAAAGTAAACGGAGATCTGCCGCCGTTCACCCGCCAGGGAATTGAGGGAAATGGCCTTGGCGCCAAGCACTTCATTGACGACTTCGGGCGAAACGAGGCGGGAAAAGAGGGCCCTGATCCGTTTTTTCTCGGATTGTTCCACGCTCACGCGGTAGGTCAGGGCAGAGAGATGGGTCACGAACCCGGCGCACACCAGCGGCAGCACGATGGGCAGCCATATGCGCCAATGAATAAAGAGCGCCGCCGCCACCGCCAGATAGACGATCGCGGCCACAGTCATCAAAATGGATCCCGTAACCGGACGCGCCACCACCCATGTGATCCATGCGGAAAGCGCGCCGACCAGGATGATGAGCAGCAGATTGACCGGCATCCGGGTGGGTCTGATGAACCGTCCGGCAATCACGGAATTGGCCACGTTCCAATGCTTGCTGACCAGATAGGTGAAGCTCTCCAAAGCAGTCGAGCCGGTATCGGAGAGATCATTGCCGGTGGCGGTCGAGCCGACGATGATCAATTTGTCCCGCCAATGATTCGGCACCGGACGGCCGGCATCGCGCTCCCCCTGTGCCTTCAGGAGTTTCTCGAAGGGACCCTCCGTCAAATTCGTGTCGTTCAGTCCCATGGACCAATCAATGTAAAAATAGCCGTTCGCATCGACCGGGATTTCCCTCGTCAGGCCGTGCCCGCCATGGAGCACGATGCGATGGTGTGGCAGATCGATTTCCGGGTGGTCCAAATCGAGCTTCAATTGGTACGCGGCCAGAACAATGCCCATGCTCCAAACGCGAACCGTGGTGAAGGGAAGAAAGCGGTTCGTAACTCCAGGCGGGACCGGGTTGACGACGTTCGTCGTATCTATCATTCCCTGCGAATCCGTCGGCAAGACAACGGCCTCCGCGTCCCACTGGCGGTAAAAGATGATTTTACCGGGTGCGTTTGTGGTTTTAGACAAGTCGAGATTGTCAGCCTTGGCGATGTATTTGATGATCCAGTGCCAGTCCCTATATTCCAGAAAGGCTTGGTCGCGGCGCAGAACGCCGTCGGCATCTCGTTGCGTGGAAATGTTGGCGATGCGCCAGGCGTTGCTCCTGAAAAGCGGGTCTGGCAAAACACCCTGGTCCGCCGCCAAAATGACGTTTCCGGAATTGGCCAGTTGCAGGGCAAAATAATCATCCGACGACATGGACGCGCCTCCGGGCAGGTCAATATCCGGCTGGTCCGGCCGTTTTTCGGCAAAAAGGACATCGAACGCCACCGCTTTGGCCCCCTGCCTGGACAATTCCTCCAAACCCCGCGCATACACCTGCCTCGGCCAATACAAGCCGAATTGGTATCCAAACTCGCCGCTGTTGACCGCCGCGATGGTGTTGTCGCTGATTTCAACCACGCCGAGATTGGTCGCGTCATCGGAGGAATGGCTGGGATAGTTGTGAGCCAGCCGGACCCGCCAGTCATAGGTCATCCATTCCAGGCGCTGAAAGGCCGGGACGCGGGTCATCTCCAGAAGGCAAACGCCAAGAATCACCGGTGCGGCAATGAGACAGATCGGCGATTTAAGAAAATTCAGGCGCACTGGCTGGAGTTAAGCAAAAAGCCCGGAGCAACACAAGCTGCTCCGGGCGAAATGAATCCAATATCAGACGGCGTCAAACCGCCGACCGGCCTACGAAGCCGATCCGCCTTGAGGCGGCCCACCGCCACCGGGGAAGGGTGTTCCGGGATTGGGGCCTCTGGGGCCGGGTCCGGTGGGGAGCGGCGGCAAAATTGCCTGGAGGAGGGCATTGATTTGATTCTGATAATTCTCAATAATGTAAGCCTTCATCCGCTCGACGTCCTTGCCTATTTCCCAGGACATGCCGGTGGTCAATGTATGCGTAACCGTCACGCCATTGATGACGGCCGAAACCGTTATCACGCCCGTGATGCTGCTGAACGTCACATCAAAGCTGCCATCCGGAATGGGAAGGGCCTCCACCCTGAAATCGGTGCCGCGAACGCCGGCCACGCCGTGGGGCGAGATGATTTCATAACGGGAATTGGCTGTAATCTTCTTTACGTTGCCAATAACCGCTCCGGTTTCCAGATTCAGCATCGTGGTGGTGTCCCCTTCGCGGGCGCTGCCGACATAGGACATGGTCGGGATCTTCAGGATGGTGTTGTTGGTGAGCCGGACGGCCGATGCCGTGCCGTTGACACTAATATCAGCCATGCCATCAGCACCGGTGCGGATAGCGATGCCGGCGGCGAATTTCATGTTGGGCTTTACGGGCAACCAGAGGCCATTCGGCTTGTCCTGGTAATCCACCGTGCCATGGACGGATCTGACGGTTGCTTTGGCCTGTTTGATGCCTTCCTCCGCGGAATGAAGGGTGGTGACGCCTGCCAGGGCAAGCACCAAGGCACACGCGAGCATGATTTGAGTTCGTTTCATAACATTCCTAATGGTGATGATGTTGACTTGCGATTAATTTCGTTCTTTTTTGAAAAAATGTCAATTTAATATCGTCTCGATTGCCTCCCTTATAAACCGTTCAAAAATGCCTGTCCATATTATTTTTTATACAATCCGTAGGGGTCGGCCATCCTCTCGTTGAGCATGTACAGCGACCAAAAAGCGACACTGTCCCCACACAGATCCACCGAGCGTTGAAACCAGCGTTTGGCCGCGGGATAGTCGCCCAGTTCAACGCAATGACGGCCTTGGAAAAGGGCCACGTGGCCGTTGTTGGGGTCCAGTCTATCCGCCAGGCCAAAGTAGACGCTGGCCTGGTTGGTTTCCCCCAACCAATCCAGGCACATGCCATAGCGCATGGGGACGAAAGCGTCCAAAGGGTTTGAAGCCATGCTTTTGGCGTACCACTGCATGGCTTGCCTGGCTTGGTCTTCGTAGCCGCGATCGCCTTGCAGGCTGGACACACGATAATACTCACCCAGGTTGTAGGAGTTTTCGAAGTTGGCCGGCTCCGCCTCATACGCCTTCTCCAGACCGGCCAGCCGGTCGTTCCACGAGGCGGTTTCGTCCGCCGCCCGCCGCTGCCAAAAGGCTTCGCGCCCCCGGCGCGCCCCCTCCGCCGCCAGCCAGGCCATGGCCGCGGCCATCATGACAGTCAGCAATATTCTTCCAGGGCGGCCCGGGTTTTTCCAAAAGCGTTCGGTGGCAAAGCGCCACTGCGCGCTGATCAGCGCCATCAACGTGACGGCAATGGCGGCATTGGCCGGAACATGCATGTTAAAATCCACCACCGAATGAAAAAGGAGGGCCAGCAGGCCCATGCAGGCGCCCATCAGAAACGCCGACCTGTCACTTTTTTGCGCTGCGCCAGCCTCCAGGTCGGCCTGGCGCAAGGCGGGCCAGGTTTTCAAAGCGCCGTAATAAAGCAAAGCGCAAGCCGCCGCGATGATGGCCATTCCGGTCACACCCCACTCAGCCAGAGTATTGAGATAATCGTTGTGGGCGTAAACGGGCCGTATTTGCGCAATGGGTGGCCGGTAACGGGCAAATTCGGAATCGAAATGCCCCGGACCGCCCCCCCACAACGGATGATCCTCAAAAATGTGGATGGCAGCAGGCCAATAATCGACGCGAATGTCCTCCAGATGGCCGGACTTGAAAGTGAACTCAAAGCGCTTTTGCACAGACTCAAATTCCGCCTCAAAAGCAATGCCCAGGGCAACCAGCGCGGCCAGGACGCCCAGGGCGGGGAGCCAATAACCCCGCTGAAAGAGGAGCACCAAAAAAAAGACAAGCAAAGTTGCGCTGGTGGCGAGAATGCCGCCGCGTGAAAGAGTAATGCCAATGCCCGCCAGCATGGCCAGGGCGCAGTAGGCGAACAAAACCTTCATGGTGGGCGTGAAGCGGCTCATCAGCATGTAAGACAGCGCCAGCGGCACCATCATGCCCAGAAATCCGGCCAGATGATTCGCATTGATGTAGGTTCCGCTGGCGCGCTCCATGAAACGCCGCGGGAAGCCCCAAACGCGCGGATACTTCGTGGCAAACTGAAATACCGCGTCCCATGACAACAGCAATCCCAGCACGATCAGACAGAGGATGATGATGGTGGCCGATTCACGGCGATGAAAATTGTTGATGATGATGAAGAACAACGAGGCATAGACAATGACTTGGATCAACTCCTGCCGGGCAATGTATTCAATCTGGACCAGGCGGCAGCGAACCAGCGCGTAGAGCACAAAGATGAAAACCGCCCAGCAGATGGGCGGCCAAAGCAGGCGGAAGGATTGCTGCACCCAGAGGCGCACGGCCCACAAGCCCAGCGCCAGAATGGTCAGTCCTTGAATGACCAAAAACGCGGGAGCGGGGATGCCGCCGAAAGCCAGCGGCCCCCAGAGCACGATCAGCACCACTGCTCCGAGAATGCCCCTCTCGCAAAAGACATCAAGCCGTTCGCGCAACCGGCTTTGCGCCGGCTCCTCCGCCTTGGCCTGTCGAACAGCAGACAACACCGATAATCAGCTCAGAAATTCCCGCGGATCCGTAATATGGCCGGTCAACGCGCTGGCGGCAACGGTGGCAGGCGACGCCAGAAAAACCTGCGACTCTTTATGGCCCATCCGTCCGGGGAAGTTTCGATTGGTCGCGCTAATGCACTTCAAAGGGGCGTTCATGCGCCCAAATGTGTCCACCGGGCCGCCCAGACACGCGGCGCACCCGGCGTTTTCCGTCATCTGCACTCCGGCGTCAGTCAGGATTTGCCAGATCGTTCTGTCGCCCCAGCGGGCGGTCTGCAAATCATGCACGATTTCCGGCGTGGCCGGGACGCCGAAAGTGTCAATGACCACTTTTTTGCCGCGCAACACGCGGGCAAACTCGACGAAATCGCTCGTCTTGCCCCCGGTGCAGGAACCGACGTAGGCCCGGTCCAATTTTGTGCCGGTCAATTCCCTGGCTAGCTTGCGTTGTCCGGGGTTGGGATGACAGGCGACAATCGGTTCGAGGGCGGACAAATCAACCGTCAACTCGTAAATGAATTGTTCCTTCCTGTCACGATCGACGGGTTGATAAGTTTGCCGGGTGCCGTTGAGCTTGCAGCGCTGGTCCACGACCGCCCTGGTTTGGTCGTCAAACTCAAACATCGCATTCTTGCCCCCGGCCTCAATGGCCATGTTGGCAATCGTCATCCGATCATCCATCGTCAGATACTCAATCCCCGACCCGTCGAACTGGAGGGCGCGATACGTCGCGCCGTCAAAACCAATCTCACCGATGCAATGCAGGATGATGTCCTTGGCCATGACGCCGGGTTGCAATTGGCCTTCGAGGCGGAAATGCATGGTTTCCGGGACTTTCAAAAGCAATTTGCCCGTGCCCATGACGAAGCCGGCGTCCGTATTGCCAATGCCTGTGGCAAACTCGTTGAACGCGCCCGCCATGCAAGTGTGGGAATCGGTGCCAAAAAGAATTTCGCCCGGCCGCGTGTGGCCCTTTTCCGGCAGGGCCGTGTGGCAAACCCCCGCGTAACGCGATCCGTACTGCCGCTGCAACATGCCCTTGCCCGGATCGAATTTCCAGGTTCCATTCGCGTCATCGATCACGTCGTAAAAATAAGGCAGGTTCTGCTCGCGCACGAACTCGCGCAAAATATCCACATTGCGGTTGGATTTGGAATCGGCGGTAAAAATGTAGTGATCGGGAATGATGACGACTTTGTTGCGGTCCCACACTTTGGCCTGGGCGCCGAACTCGCGTTTAAAAACGCCAATCGTACCCGGCCCGCAAACATCGTGGGTCATCAGAATATCGGTTTGGACCCAGATATTGTCGCCGGCCTTGACCTTCTTTTTGCCCGCGGCCCGGGCCAGAATTTTTTCGGTTAACGTCATAACACCAGCCCCAGTTTAACCGACCCCGGCTTGCACCGCAACCCCGAAAGCTTTTGGGGTTGATTTTGATTTTCTCAAGACAACTTGCGTTGAACCATATTGCCCTTGGCGCGCCATAGCCTTTGGCGACGGCGGGCCGGAAAAAACAGTGAAAAATTCAGCATTTTGAGTAGTCACAACTCATTGCAGGAAAGGTATTTACAAAAGCACTCTGAAACTAGTATTTACAACAACGCTGAAATGGGGGGAGCATCCGCCGTCGCCGCAGCGGCTATGGCGCGACAAGTCCGCCATCGCGGCGGCCATGGACTGGCGAAAGGCCAAAGTTGAAACGGCCAAAAGGCCGAACGCATCGCGCGCGCGGAACTCAAACGGCGGGGCTGGAAGAGGACTTGCCGGAGCTGGCCAAAAAGGATAGAGTTTTGCCGTGAAAGCGCTGGCAAAAGAACAATTTCTCACCGACGCCAAAGGCAAACGCACGGGTGTGGTGCTTGATTTGCAGACTTATGAGCATCTGCGCGAAGCCGAGGAGGAGTTGGCCGACATACAGGCTTACGACTCCACCCGCAATCGTGCGCATTCGGAAATTGCCGCCGGTCGGTTTTCGACGCTGGCTGCGTATCGCGCTGGTCGCGGACGCAAGGCGAAATGAAATTTCAGATCATCCTGCCTAAATCGGTTCAAAAGGAATTGAACCGCCTGCCGGATGACATCGCCGATCGGGTTTTGGCGCGTTTGGGTGGATTGGAGACAAATCCGCGTCCGCCGGACGTGAAGAAGCTGAAGGGACGCGATGCGTGGCGGATCCGCGTGGGCAATTATCGGGTGATTTACGAAATCCACGATCAAGCCTTGCACATCATAGTGATCACTGTCGGACACCGGCGGGAAGTGTATCGTTGATTAAATGAAGTCACCAGCCGCCAGAGGCAATGCCGCTCCTCTCCAACGTTCGCCAAAGGAGAGGCCCGCCATCGTCCAAATCCGCGAGTGGCCGGCGGCGGCCATCGAAGGACTTCTCGCCGAAAGCGAACAGGAGGGCTTTCGTTTTGTCAGGCGCGCGAAGGAAGAGTGGCTGTCGGGAGCGAATACATTTTCGATAGAAGGCGAGGCGCTCTTTGCCGTTTTTGCAGAGGAACGCCTGCTGGCAATAGGCGGCATCAATCGTGAATCTGAGCGCCACGGCCGTCTGCGCCGCTTCTATGTGCGCCGCGACGAAAGAAGAAGGGGAATAGGCAGGCAGTTGGTGCGGCATCTGCTCGCTTTTGCAAGCCGCCACTACTCGCGGGTCGGCCTGCGTTGCGACACAGACGCTGCGGACAGGTTTTATTGTGCTGCCGGTTTCAGCCGCACGAATGCGGAACCAGGCGTAACTCATGTGATCGAACTCAAGAAAGAGCCGAACTGATCTTCTTTGGATCGTATGCGGCCGAGGCCACGGACAAAGCGAGGGCGGAAGCCTCCCCGACGACTGCGGATCACCATCCCGTCACGTTGAAGGATTTTTGGCTTGGACGGTTTTGTAGTTTTGTGAGTGGTGCGGCCCATGTAACAAATCCTCTTGCCACGAGATCAAACCCGTGTTACGAGGGTTCGTAATGGCTCGCTCATCGACCTCTTTTCGGCCAAAGTGGAAGCTCGGTAACACCTCCGTTATCCGTGTGCCGAAAGCGCTTGCTCCGGCTGTGCTACGGTTCGCACACGACCTTGACCAGAATTCAGAGCCGACAACAATAACTGAATCTATGAACGCCACCGAAAAACTCGCTGAATTAAAGAATCTGCAAGCACAGGCTGATGCTGTCCGTCAAGAGCTCGCCATCAGGCAGCCTGGAACAGTCACGTTCCTTGCATCCTGCGGCACACTGACCGATGATGAACTTGTTGTGGAAGCTGACGGATTCGGCGGAGCCAAAACGAGCATCGTGGAAGGCAACTATCCGGTAGATTATGTTACGAAATTCGAGCGGTCTTTTCACAGTGAGGCAGAAGCAGAGGAAGCAGCCGGGGAAGTGGCTTTCAAAGGCGTTTCGCCAACCCAAGTCTTGGGCGACCCAGCATAAGTCCGTTATCTTAATGCGCATTCAAGGCGGCGCAGAAGGCGGGATTCGTTTTTGCGTTTTAATTCGTGATGCCAAATGCGCAGCACATGCCAACCCGCAAGCCGCAACGTTCGCGTCACAAGGTGGTCACGGGATTTGTTGCCGGAAAGTTTGTGGCGCCAGTATGCGCGGTTGCTTTTGGGGTTGGTTGCATGCTTCGGACAGCCATGCCAGAAACACCCGTCCACGAAAATGGCAAGTTTAAGCTTCCGGAAAATAAAATCTGGTTTTCCAAACACTTGTTGATTTCGCCGCCAGCCCTTAATGCCATGCCGTCGAAACAATTTTGCCAACGCTTGTTCTGTATCTTTATTTCCGCTGCCGCGAATCCGCGACATTATATCCGACCGTTTCGCTTTGGTAAAAACATCAGGCATGGTTTAGCCGCGAAGACTCTTCTTTTGCCTCAATTAAGATCATGCATGGTCGGCTTCTTCTCGCCATTCATTGCGCCAATCAAACTCGGGCAAAACTGCCTCTAAATCTTTCCATAGGGATAGCACAGCCTGCGGTTCTTCGAGGCCTTGGATAATTCCAAGTCGAAATAATTCCACCAGACGCATTCGATCCAGCACCCAACCTGTTTGGCTAAGTCTAACCCAGTCGATGCCATCCAACGTGAGCAAATCTTCCGGTGTTGCTCCTCCTCGAATGCTGGTCTCAAGAAAGAAACCGTTGTTCCAAACACTAGAAAACAAGTTGAATCCTTCGGTCATTTTAATTTTGAGCTTTTCGACCGGACTGGTCGTGCATTGCAGGAAAACGGACAGCCCCCCGCAACGAGTCCGATCAATAACGGCAGGGGACGCTATCACGTCCACATCTAGGTCGTTGTCGTTAGGCTGAATTCTTTCTTCATAAATCGACGTTGGTTCACCGAAAAGGTTTGCAATGTGTGCTAGTGCCGGTTTCAAAGATTTTGGAAGTCCCCTCTCCTCGCGTGGCTCGCTGAGGACACATGCAGTAAATCCAAACCTCCTGAACGACCAACAGACCAAGTCTTCAAAATATCGGTCAAAACGCCGTGCGAGTTTATCTCCGTTTGGCACGCCACTGCGTTTGAGTGCATACCCGAACAACAAAAACAGGTAAGGATCAAACTTATCCGGTCGTCTCGGAGCGATGTAATTCAGCGAGGCTTCAAATGGATAGCCTTGGGGACAACATTTGGCGCGCAACATAGCTACGCCGAGCGCATCTTGCACAAGCCTGCGCGCTTCGTCTTTGGCAATGCCTTGCATGGCCTGGGCAACGATATCGTCAACAGATAAACTTTTCTTGAGTTGGAGCACTCCAATCTCGATCGCGTCACATAACATAGCAGATTGAGCGCTATGCATGGGAATTAAAGAGCCAGATCCTTCTGAATTGAGTCCAAAACCTTGCTAATTTTATGAAATTCCTGTTTTGCTGAGAGCACGAGTTCGTGGCTTTCTTTTGAATCAACCAAAGGTCCGTCCAGATAAACCGTCGTGTGCATATCTTGCAGCATGGTGCGCACATCAGCTAAAACATTTGCCACATATTCCTCGCGCGACAGTGTGTAGGCAAGAGCACGATCCAGATTGCCAGTTTTCTCGAGCTCCTTTGTCGCCGCAGGGACTGCCAGCACCCGATTCAGTTTGTGAATCTGGCGGGATTCCGGAACCACTGGGGAAACTTCGCGTTGCTTGCTACCATACAGCCACGCCCAAAGCTGTTTAAGCTTTTCTTCGTCAACTTCCTTTACAAGACTCTTCGCCGGATCTTGGCGGAGTTTTAGCCATTTCTGTGTCGCGGGGGCATCAGTCGCCGTTAGGAGGTAGGAAAAATGAAACCCCTTCGCCGCGTCTTCCTGTGTGACTCCTAGTTCATTCGCACGCAACACCAGTGACTGAGTCCTAATCCACCTGTCAACTTGGCGGGTTTTATCGCCAATAAGTTGGGCTATTCGATCAACAGTGTAGCCAGCCGTAACCAAGCGATGTGCATACTGTGCTTTTGCTGGAGCTTCCCATTCCTTAATTCCTGTGACGTGGCGGAAGCCCACAAAAGGAAGCGTCTCGTCGCGATTAGTCCGGATCACAACTGGAATCTTTTCCAACCGTTTTCTTGCCGCTTCGTTTGGATATTCTGCGTGATTTTCTAAAATCGATTTGAGAGCAGCGAGGCGGCGATTGCCTTCGACAACCACCAACATAGGTTTAGCACCAAATTCCGGCAAAGATTCGTAAACCGCGACAAGCGGTTCCTCATAAAAGAAAGCATTGCGGTAGATGGAATCTTTAATCGGCTGGAGATCAAATTCCTTCTCCATCACCTTTTGAATGGATGCCTGCGTCCCGGTATGCACGACTTCTGCCAAACGAGGATTCTTGGGATCAAGGTGAAGATCGCTGACCTGTTTCTCCTGAATTTGTTTTTCCGCTGGGTCGCGCTTGTAAGCTGCTAGATCAATTTGAAAGGCCTTCTTTGTGCGTTTCGTCGCGGGCTTTTTGGTCATAGTGATTCCTCAAGGCTTTCGCCATTTGTTTACCAAAGGTTTTCCAAATTTCTAACGACCGCTTCAAATAGTGGGGGTGGCACCGCGTTGCCGATCATTTGGAATCGGTCACGAACGGTTCCTCTTTGCCAAATGAATGATTTTGGAAATCCTTGAAGAGCCGCACACTCGCGGTAAGCAAGCCGCCGAGCTGGCCCTTTGCGGGAAAACACCCATTTATCTGTGTTAATGCGCTTGAGCGGCGGGCTCATCGGGTGAAGCGGCACATGCCGCCAGTGTCCCACGATGCATGGGCTGGGTTCATTCCAATCCCGGCGGCGGCGGCGTGAAAGGTAATACCAGTGAAACGGCTCTTCATTAAATTCGCCAACAGGCCATTTTGGCATACCGTTCAATACATCTTCCTGGCAAATCAATCTCCTGCGGGTCCCAGCGCCAAACTTCGGTGCGGGAAAGGCATATTCAAAATCCAGATCAGATCGAATTCCAACGATAAAAACGCGCCGGCGGCATTGCGCTACGCCGTAATTCTCCGCGTTCAAGACATGCCATTTGACCCGGTAGCCGGCCAGCCGATATCTGCAAAGCTGGTTGTTCAGCAACTGCGTGTTCTCCCCGTACGCCATGCCGTTCACGTTTTCGACGACAAATGCCTTTGGGGAAACAATCCGCAACACCCGGTCGAACTGCTGGTACAGGTAATTGATCGAATCGCCAGAATTGCGCCGCCCGCCTTGTGTGAAACCCTGGCATGGGTAGCAGCCAACGAGAAATTCTGCGCTTGGAAATCGGCTGAAACCCGCGATATCGCCGCATTCAATAACAGAGCCAACATTGTCGCTGTAGGTTTCGCACGCAGCTGTTGAAACATCATTTGCCCATACGACGTTGTATCCCAATCTTTTCAGTCCAAGGTCGGAACCGCCGCAGCCACTGAAAAGCGAAATGGTCCGAACGGGTCTCATTGTGCCAAACTTCTACTCGATGAATGCATGATTATTTCTGTCTCTGGCAGAATACATTTCCAGCCAGATATGTCAAAAAGTTTATCCGCGCCACCGGCGGGTGGTTCATGCACAATCTTTGCGGGTGAGTTTCATTTGTAAATGGGTCCCGCGCAATCGCATGTTTTAATTTCAGTGCATCTCCGCTGTGGGGCTGCCGCCGTCGCCGTGACGGCTATACGAGACGAGTCGCCGCGACAAGTTCCGCCTTCGACGAAACGGCTTTGGTGGGACGAGTCCGCCTTCGTCGGGTTAGCGGATGATCCCTTTTCCGACCGAAATTCGCACTGTTGGATGGAAAGGCATGTCAATGGATAATGGACAATGGGCAATGGGCGATTGCGGCATAATTGGTGGACGGCTCGCGCCGCGCCATCGGCCCAATCTTGACTTTGGCGGGGATTCGCCAAAGCTGTGGGCCTCAGATATGAGCATCAAGCAAGACTCCATCGAACAGCTTCGCATCCAGCGCGGCCCGGAAACCAAAGGATCCTCCTTTTCGTGGCTCGCCGCGGTTGTTCTGCTCGTGGCGCTTCTCGCGGGGGCGGCGTTTTGGTGGCATGGCCGCGCCGACAGCGTGGAGGTGCAGACCGTTGCGGCCCGCCAGATGGCCGGCGGCGGGGCGGATCGGACGATCTTGAACGCCTCCGGCTATGTCACGGCCCGGCGGCAGGCGACCGTCTCGGCCAAGGTCACGGGCAAGGTGGTCGAGGTGTTGATCGAGGAGGGAATGAAAGTCAAGGAAGGCCAGGTCCTGGCGCGGCTGGATGATTCCAATGTCAAGACCAGCCTCGACGTTGCGGAGGCCGAGTTGAAGTCCACCCGTCTTACGCTGGAAGAAACGCGCGCCCAACTCAAACAAGCCGACCTCGAATTCACGCGCGACACGGCCCTGGCCAACGCCAAGCTCATCTCACCGGCTGATCTCGACAAGGCCGAGTCGGACGCCATGACGTTGCGGGCGCGGGTGATCCGCCAGCAGCAGGACATCGCCACCGCCGAAAGCCAGGCCGCCCTCTGGAAACAGCAGATTGAAGACATGGTCATCCGCGCGCCCTTCGACGGCGTGGTCACGACCAAGAACGCGCAGCCGGGCGAAATGCTTTCCCCGATTTCCGCCGGCGGCGGGTTCACCCGAACGGGCATTGGCACCATAGTGGATATGAACTCGCTCGAGATCGAACTGGATGTCAACGAGAATTACATCAACCGCGTCGAGGCGGCCCAACCGGCTGAGGCGACCCTGGACGCCTACCCCGATTGGAAGATCCCCTGCAAGGTCATCGCCATCATCCCCACGGCGGACCGCCAGAAATCGACCGTCAAAGTGCGCGTCGGTTTTGACAAACTCGATCCCCGCATTCTGCCCGACATGTCGGTTAAAGTCGCCTTTCGCGAGACGGCCGCCGCTCCCGTGGCCGTGACTCGCGCCGTGCTCGTTCCCAAAAGCGCCCTTCTGAGCCAGGACGGCCACGATGTTGTTTTCGTCACCCAAGATGGACGCGCCGAGCGCCGTGCCGTCACCGTCATGGACACCCAGGGCGACGAGGCGGTGTTGAGCGCGGGCGTGAGCGCCGGCGAAAAAATTGTTGTCAACCCGCCGGCCATCCTGAAAGATGGCGCATCGGTAAAGGAGAAAAAGCCATGAGCGAGAGCCAGCCAACCAACAACGCCCTGGTGAGGGTGGAGCGCGTCGAAAAAGTTTTCCATCGCGGCTCCGAGGACATCCATGTGCTGGCGGACGTGAGTCTCGATGTTGCCGCGCGCGAATTCCTCGGCCTGATGGGGCCGTCGGGATCGGGCAAGACTACGCTGCTCAATTTGATCGGCGGGTTGGACCGTCCCACCAAAGGCACGGTGACTGTGGGCGGTGAGCGGGTGGACCGGCTATCCGACCGGGCACTGGCCCATTGGCGCGCCCGGCATGTCGGTTTCATTTTCCAGCTTTACAACCTGATGCCGATGCTGAACGCGGAACAAAACGTGGAACTGCCGCTCCTGCTGACCCACCTATCCAAGGCCGAGCGCAAAGAGCACGTCCAGGCGGCGCTTGCTGTCGTCGGCCTGGCCCATCGCGCCAAACATTTTCCCCGCACCCTGTCCGGCGGCGAACAGCAACGGGTTGGCATCGCCCGCGGCATTGTCACCGACCCCACCCTCCTCCTGTGTGACGAGCCCACCGGCGATCTTGATCGCAAGGCGGGTGACGGCATCCTCGATCTGCTGCAAGCCCTCAACCGCGAACACGGCAAGACCATCATCATGGTAACGCACGATCCGCACGCATCCAAGCGAGCCGGACGAACCGTCTATCTCGACAAAGGCCAGCTCGGCAACGAACCGCTCAAATGAAATTCGCCCATCTGATTTGGAGCAATCTCAAGCGCAAGAAGCTGAGGAGCTTCCTGACCCTCCTCTCGATTCTGGTGGCCTTCATATTGTTCGGGCTGCTGATGGCGATCAAACAGGCCCTTTCCGGCGGCGTGGCATTGGCGGGGGCCGACCGCCTCATGGTGCGCGACAAGGTTTCCATCATCCAGTTCCTGCCCGTGAGCTACAAGGCGCGCATGGAGCGGATCCCCGGCGTCTCCCTCGTCACCCATCAAACCTGGTTCGGCGGCGTCTATCAGGACCCGAAAAACTTCTTCATGCAAACCCCCGTCATTCCCGATGAATTCCTCGAGATTCATCCCGAGTTCGTCCTCGCGCCGGAACAGAAAAAGGCCTGGCTCCAAACCCGCACCGGCGCGATAGTGGGCCGGAAAACCGCCGATCGTTTCCACTGGAAGATCGGCGACAAGATCCCCATTAAATCCGCCATCTTTCCAAAGGAGGACGGCAACGATGTTTGGGAATTCGACATTGTCGGCATCTATGACGGGCGGGACAAAGGCACGGACACCACGCCGATGTTTTTCCGCTACGATTATTTCGATGAAGCACGCACCTCCTGGGCCAAAGGGCAGGTGGGCTGGTACACCATTCGCATCCAGGATCCGGCCCAAGCGGCCGAAGTGGCGAAACGGGTTGACCGGGAATTTGAAAACTCCTCCTCGGAGACCAAGACCGAGCCGGAAGGCGCGTTCCTTCAGGGCTGGGCCAGCCAAATCTGCAACATTACGATAATCGTCGGCTCCATTTTGGGGGCGGTCTTTTTCACGATGCTCCTGGTCTCCGGCAACACCATGGC
>Ga0181532_10001473_pt1 | contig 22740 bp, 10 predicted proteins | sample PEATcosm2014_Bin_33_FD_119768 | JGI IMG/M metagenome (GOLD analysis project Ga0181532, IMG submission 119768) | Peatland microbial communities from MTU Mesocosm Facility, Houghton, MI, USA - PEATcosm2014_Bin11_30_metaG | ecosystem: Environmental > Terrestrial > Soil > Wetlands > Peat | place... | reverse complement strand
CTTCCGAGTTTTGAAGACCACGCCCTCCCGCGTCATCTGCTCGAGCCGGCGGTCAAGGATACGCTTCTCGAGCTTGAAGTCCGGAATGCCGTAGCGCAGCAAGCCGCCGATGCGGTCGGCCTTTTCGAATACGGTCACCCAATGTCCCGCGCGGTTCAGTTGTTGAGCGGCGGCCAAGCCGGACGGCCCGGAGCCGACCACGGCCACTCGCTTGCCGGTGCGGTGCGGAGGCAGTTCGGGACGAATCCAACCTTCGCGGAAAGCGTGCTCGATAATTGCTTGTTCAATATGCTTGATGGTTACAGGAGGGCTGTTAATACCCAGAACACAAGCAGCCTCGCAGGGCGCCGGGCAAATGCGCCCGGTGAATTCGGGGAAATTATTGGTGGCGTGGAGGGCTCGAACGGCTTCGCGCCAGCGATCGCGATAAACGAGGTCATTCCAATCCGGGATGACATTGTTGAGCGGGCAGCCGGTATGGCAAAACGGCACGCCGCAATCCATGCAGCGTGCGCCTTGGGTGCGCAACTGCTGCTCCGGGAAATCCTGGTAGACTTCCCTGAAATCATTGACCCGCTCCGCGACCGGCCGGCGCGCCGGAAGTTCGCGCGTGTACTCCATGAATCCGGTCGGTTTACCCACCGAGCGCCTCCCGGGTTAGCGGCGCTGCGGCAGCACTTGCCGACCTAGCTCCTACCTTCAGGTCGGCAGGCGGTACACCGGACAGCGCCGACCTGAAGGTCGGCGCTACGCTGGCAGCGACGTTAGCTGGAGCCGCGGCTTGCGCAAGCACTCGTTTGTACTCGTGCGGGAAAACCTTGACGAACTTCGGAAGCATCGTTTCCCAATTGTCCAGGATCCACTTGGCGCGGGGGCTGCCGGTCAGTTCCGCATGGCGAGCAATCAAGAAAGCGATCAAATCCGCGTCCGTTGGGGGACTGCTTGCCGTCCCCTCATCGAGGGTAGGGCAAGCCCTACCGCTACCGTCAGTCACTGGCTCGAGGTCGACGCTGGCGCGGTTGCAGCGCACCTTGGCAAACTCACCCGTTTCATCGAGGACGTAAGCGATTCCTCCGGTCATGCCCGCGGCGAAGTTGCGGCCGGTCTTGCCCAGGACGATTACCGTTCCGCGGGTCATGTATTCGCAACCATGATCGCCGACCGCTTCGACGACCGCCGTGGCTCCGGAATTGCGCACCGCGAAACGTTCGCCTGCCATTCCATTGAAATAGGCTTCCCCGCTTGTGGCCCCATATAGAACCACGTTCCCCACCAGAATATTCTCTTCGGGCTGGAACGATGAAGTCCTGGGCGGATAAACAACCAGTTTCCCCCCGGAAAGCCCTTTGCCGACGTAGTCGTTAGCCTCACCCTCGAGAACCATGGTGATGCCTTTGGCGAGAAAAGCGCCAAAGCTCTGCCCGGCCGAGCCGGTGAAGTCGAACCGGACGGTGTCATCCGGCAAGCCCTCAGACCCATAGCGTCGCGCGATTTCGCCGCTCAGCATGGCGCCCACCGCACGGTGAGTGTTAGAGATCGGCAGGCTCAGGGAAACCGGCGCACCGCGCTCGAGCGCCTCGCGCGCGTGATCAATCAGCTTAAGATCGAGCGCGCTTTCGAGCCCATGGTCCTGCCTGGTCAGGCAATGCCGGCCCACGCGTGCGGGCACAGGGGGGCTGTAAAGAACGGAGGACAAGTCCAACCCACGGGCCTTCCAGTGATCCACGTCGCGGCGCTGTACCAAACAATCCGCTCGCCCCACCATCTCGTCGATGGTGCGGAAGCCGAGCCCGGCCATAATTTGTCGCAGGTCTTCGGCAAGATAGAACAGGAAATTAATCACGTGCTCGGGCTGGCCCTGGAATCGCTTGCGCAGTTCGGGGTCCTGCGTGGCCACGCCCACGGGGCACGTGTTGAGGTGGCACTTGCGCATCATGATGCAACCCATCGTGATAAGCGGCGTCGTTGCGAATCCGAATTCCTCCGCGCCGAGCAGCGCTGCGATGGCCACGTCCCGGCCGCATTGCAACTTCCCGTCGACCTGCAGCCGCACGCGGCTGCGCAGGTCGTTCATCACCAGGACTTGCTGAGTCTCAGAGAGGCCGAGTTCCCAGGGAATGCCGGCATGCCGGATGGAAGAGATCGGTGAGGCGCCGGTGCCTCCGTCGTAACCGCAGATGAGGATGACGTCCGCATGCGCTTTGGCAACGCCCGCAGCCACGGTTCCCACCCCGGACTCCGCCACCAGCTTCACAGAAATCCTTGCCTGCGGGTTCACGTTCTTGAGGTCGTAGATGAGCTGAGCCAGATCCTCAATCGAGTAAATGTCATGGTGCGGCGGCGGAGAGATCAAGCCGACGCCGGGAATGGCGTGACGCACGCGCGCTATCGCGTCACTAACCTTGTGACCGGGAAGCTGGCCGCCTTCGCCCGGCTTGGCGCCTTGCGCGATCTTGATCTGCAACTCCTCGGCATTCACCAGGTAGTTCGTGGTCACGCCAAAGCGAGCGGAGGCCACTTGTTTCACGGCGCTGCGGCGCAAGTCGCCGTTGGGGTCGGGGCGGAAGCGGGCTTCGTCTTCCCCGCCCTCGCCGGTGTTGGAGCGGCCGCCGATGCGGTTCATGGCGATGGCCAGAGTCTCATGCGCTTCTTTGCTGATGGAGCCGAAAGACATGGCGCCGGTGGCGAAGCGCTTGACGATTTCTCGCGCCGGTTCGACTTCCTCGAGCGGCACCGCCGGCCCGGCGGGCTTGAAATCCAGCAGGCCGCGGAGCGTGAAGAGATTCCGGTTCTGCTCGTTGACCAGCTTCGCGTACTCTTGGAACGTCGAGTAACTCGACTGCCGCACCGCGAACTGTAGCTTGCTGATGACAGCCGGATTCAGCAGGTGCCGCTCCCCTCGTTCGCGGTACTGGTAGCTGCCGCCAATCTCGAGTTCGGTGTCGGACTCCACCGGCTGCTCGAGGGCAAACTTGTGCCGCAAGAGAGCTTCGCGCGCCAGAACGTCCAGTCCGACGCCCTCAATCCGGGAAGCTGTGCCCGTGAAGTACCGATCCACGACCGCCCGGTTGAGTCCGATGGCCTCGAAGATCTGTGCGCCGCAATAGCTCTGGAGGGTTGAGATCCCCATCTTCGAGAGGACCTTGAGCAGCCCTTTGTCGACCGCCTTAATGTAATTCTTCAGCAGCTTTTGAAACGTATAGTCAGGAGGGAAATGACCTCGCGCGTGCAGGTCCTCGAGCGTTTCGATAGCCAGATAGGGATTGAGGGCGCTCGCACCATAGCCCATCAGAAGCGCGAGATGCATGACCTCGCGCGGCTCGCCTGTCTCCACGATGAGGGCAACCTGGTTCCGCGTCTTCTCGCGCACCAGGTGATGGTGCACGGCGGACAAAGCCAAAAGACTCGGGATCGGCGCGTACTCCTCATCCACTCCCCGGTCCGAAAGGATGAGCATCGTATAGCCGGACTTGATGGCCAGCGAGGCGGAGCGGCAAAGGCTGTCCACGGCCTCCTCGAGGCGTTTCTCGCCGCCCTCCACGCGGAAAAGCATCGGCAGCGTGGTCCCCAGAAAATCGCCCTGGCTGACACGGCGAAGTTTCTCGAGGTTCCAATTGGTGACGATGGGATGGCGTTTCTTGAGAGTGTGGCAAAGCTGCGGGGATTCCTCGAGGATGTTGCCCTCTCGCCCGATGAAGTCGTAAAGCGACATCACCAAACCTTCGCGAATAGGGTCAATCGCCGGGTTGGTGACCTGGGCGAACATCTGCTTGAAGTAATTGAAGAGCAATTGGGGCTTGTCCGAGAGGCAGGCCAGCGGGGTATCGGTTCCCATTGAGCCCACCGGTTCTTCGCCATTCTGCGCCATGGGGATCATGATGAGGCGCAGGTCCTCGTCCGTATACCCGAAGGCGCGTTGCCGCATCAGGATGGTGGCGTGGTCGGTGGGCTGCACGCGCGGCGGGTCCGCCAATTGCTTCAACGAAATCTGATTCTCCTTCAACCACTTGGCATACGGACGCCGCGATGCCAGTTGCTGTTTGATTTCCTCATCGGGAATGAGCCTTCCCTTTTCTGTATCAACGAGGAGCATGCGGCCCGGCTCAAGCCTGCCCTTGAAGCGAATCTCGGCGGGATTCACCGGCAACACTCCCGCCTCCGAAGCCATGATCACCAGGCCGCCTTGCGTAACCAGAAAGCGGCCGGGGCGCAGCCCATTGCGGTCGAGCTTGGCCCCGATCACGCGGCCATCGGTGAAACATACGGCCGCCGGACCGTCCCAAGGCTCCATCAGCGAGGCGTGGTATTCATAAAACGCCTTCACATCCTCCGGCATGGTGGGATCGCTAGCCCACGCCGCTGGAATCAGCATTTCCATCACGTGGGGAAGCCGGCGCCCGGCGAGCGTAAGAAGTTCGACGGCGTTGTCGAGGTTGGCGGAGTCACTTCCGCCTGGGGCAATGATGGGCTCGAGCTTTTTGATATCGTCCCCGAAGAGGCGCGATGCGAGAAGTGAGGTGCGCGCCTGCATCCAGTTCACATTGCCGCGCAGGGTGTTGATTTCTCCGTTGTGGCAGAGATAACGATAGGGATGAGCGAGATGCCAGGTGGGAAATGTGTTGGTGGAAAACCGCTGATGAACCAGGCATAGGGCGCTTCGAACTTCCGAGTTCGACAGTTCGAGGTAGAAGTTGGCGATCTGAGGGGCCAGCAGGAGGCCTTTGTAGACGATCGTCCGGGAAGAGAGCGAGGGAACGTAGAAGAAACTCTTCTCGCGCAGGTCGGTATTGGCCACTTCCTTTTCGGCGCGCTTGCGGATAACGTAGAGCTTCCGCTCTAACGCGTCCTGATCCATACCGTACGCTCGCCGGATGAAAACTTGCTCGATGTAAGGCTGAGTGCTGCGAGCGAGGCGGCCAATTGTATTGGAGTTCACCGGGGTGTCGCGCCAACCGAGAACCGCGAGGCCTTCTTCAATGACAATCTCTTCCACAATGGCCTCACACCGCATGCGCTCGTGGGGTTCAACAGGAAGAAACATCATGCCCACGCCGTATTCCCCGGGCGAAGGCAGCGCGAAACCGAGCCTCGTGCACTCCGCCTCGAAAAAGGCGTGGGGAATCTGGATGAGCACACCCGCGCCGTCACCGGTCTGCGGATCGCAACCGCAGGCGCCCCGGTGGGTGAGATTGATGAGAATCTCGATACCCTTCAGAATGATGTCGTGGCTCTTCGTCCCGGAAATATCGGCCACGAAACCAATCCCGCAGGCATCGTGCTCATTGTGCGGATCGTAGAGACCCTGGGGCTCTGGCAATCCCCGGGGGGTAATGCTGCTGCTCATCGCTCATTATCTCTTGTGATTAGTATGACTTAACAAGATACATCGAACTTCGCCCTCACCACGCCAAGGTGTGCCGGTGCGTGGCCCCCCTTCGCAGACACTCTGCCCTTTGTAGCGCATGATTCAGTTTGCCCTACCGAGCATGCCAGGTTAAATTAAAAATTTCTATGGACGCGATAAAAGGCATGAGTCACAACTCCGCAGGCAGCAGGCAGTGAGCCGGCAACCTGCTCCGGAGACCCTGCTCTTGGCACGACGCATCTCCTACAAAGCAGCGACTTTCCTTAGGTACCGCCGTGCCACAAGGCCCGCCGGCAAAACGAGGATCAGCAGCCAGATCAAAACGCTGGGGCCGTATTGCTCAAGAGACAGCACGATCCCAAGTACCGTCTCCGCTGCGTTTTGGTAGCCGGCCACGAAGGCATTGTGTAAACGAGTCGAAACGGAAGCGCCGGGCGGGTTGAGCTGCGCTTTGTACTCCTCCGTGAGCTGTAGGTCGATGCCGGCAAAGTCAACGCGGTGCTCGAGGGTGGTCTGCTCCGCTTCCATGCGCTCAATGTCTCCGCGGACTCGCGCAATGCCCTCCTCAACCTGAAGAACCTCGACAACGTTTCCGGTGTGTTGCTGGAGTATGGAGCGGAAGCGTTGTTCAGTTTCCCGCGCATTTTTCAGTCGAATGGCCAGATCGACGTGCTGGCGTGTGACGTTTTCACCGGTCTGTGATTCATTTTCGATTCGGCCAAGCGCTTTGAGGTCGCCAACGGCCGAAGAGAGTTCAAGTGCGGGAATCCGGAGAGAAGCATGGAGACTGCGTGGAGCATTCTCGGGAGTACTGACATCCAGTTGGGCGGAATAGCCGTGATGTCGCGCAAGGATGGCGTCGAGAGAAGCGCGGGAAGCGGCGAAATTCTTCACCACAATCGAGAGGGAGACGGTCCGCGCGATCATAGGGGCCGGTATGGCGCTCGCAAAGATCTTACTCTGCTGGTCGGTCAGCGGCTGGCCATTCACCGAAAACGAGTCCTCGGCGTGATCCCCAAGCCCATGGTACAGGCCGTTCGAATCTGCGGCCGCACCCGGTGAAGTTGGCGTAACAAGTTCGTTCAGTTTCTCAGTTGCACGCCCACGCTCGCCCAACGCCCGTCCGATAACCGGGGGGGAGAGTTGGTCGAGGGAACCTCCATTTTTCCTCGCCTGACCCTCGAGCGGGCCATCGGTATAATACATTTCTGCGTGTCGGGGGATGCGCAAGCTGGACAAGTGCAAAGCCAGGGCTACCAAGAGAGCTGCGATCGCCCCTCCCCACAAAATGGCCCGCGCCGCCCAAGGCCATCGGCTGAGTAGCACAGGGAGGGTTGGGCGGCCGGCCTTAAGGCCTGAACCCGCTTTATCAAACAGGCCGGCAACGGACTTCTCCACCTTTGCCGGAATATCGGGGACTTTCCAAGCGGACAATTGCTGTGACGTGCCGCGCAAGCGCTCGGCGATTTGGGCGCATTCGGGGCAAGCATCAAGGTGAGTGGCTACAACTCGAGCCTCGGCGGCTGGGAGCTCGCCGTCCAAAAGAGCCATAATTCTTTCGGGGACGACAGCGTGTGGGACAGTGTTCATACGCACTCCTCGCGTTCCGCCAGTTTCAAGGGCGCCGACTTCGGAGCCGAGGTGGCGAGCAGGTCGCGCAGGGCCATCCGGGCGCGGAACAGCCGTGAGCGAACAGTGTTAAGCGGCAATCGCAGCAGATCGGCGATTTCCGCATAGCTCAAGCGCTCAAATTCACGCAGCAACAGGATTTCCTGGTCCAGTCGTTCCAGTTGGGCCACCGCTTGCCGCACCCACAATTCCGCGTCAGAGGGAGTCTCGAAGGCCGGCTTCCGGGGCCCAGCCTCGTTTCCGAAAAGCGTGGCCCGAAGAGCCGTTTTTCGTCGATAGGAGCGGAGAATCTTGAAGGCAATCGCGTAAAGATAAGTTCGGAAGAGGGCGCGGGGTTCGTAGCGCGACGAGGCGCGAACGATGGCGAAGAAAGTGTCCTGTGCCAGTTCCTCTGCCTGCGCCTGATCGGCAACACGCCGCCGGAAGAACCCGTACAGCGGCTGTTTGTAACGCAAGAACAATTCACTGAAGGCATCCATGGAACCTCGCGAGAAGGCCAGCATCAATTGTTCGTCGGTTTCAGCGGTAGCCGGCCTCTCCAGGCCGGAGTTCCCGAGCGTCCCGTTCATCGCGTTCTCCTCTATCACCGTCGAGTCTCGAGGCAAAGTCGACACGGTGTCTTGCCTGGGTTGTCTTTCGGCCCTCCATTACCGGTAATGCTGCGAGAGCGCGAAAAGTTCCCCGAATTTTAACGCGCATGATCTTTTCATTGGTTTCTGATGCTGTTCTCGGGCTAGATGCTGGGGCAGGGCACTGCTCTTGGTTGCCGGTGGCGTGGAGGAAGGGAGGATCTTGACGACCTGTGTGCTCAGGACGACAGTTGCACGGAACGGGTGTTCAGATTCTTCGGAAGTAACCCCTCACCCGGCCCGCTCCGGCTGATGAAAGCCCCGGCAGCGTGCCACCCTCTCCCCGAGGGAGAGGGCCGTCAACGACGCTGGATCTGAGCCCTCTCTCGCGGGGAGAGGGTGGCGAGAGTAGCAAGCCGGGTGAGGGGTTTCTTCTCACAGAGGCTCGCAACTTCGGAATTCGGAAAGACTGCTTCTGGGCGTTTAGATCAATCCCGAGGCTTTCAGTCCTGAAGCGGAAGCTCTAACCTCCTGGTCCGATTCTCCGCCGTGAACGACGATGGCGTCATCCTCCAGACTGATGTCGCGAACCTCGCTGAATCCTTCCGGTAGGTGAGCTAAGAATGCGATGTAGCTGGCCGCCAACCGGCCGCGCGCAGGCACCGTTGAAAACGTCGGCGTGCTTAGGAGCGGCCCTCGGGCGAACGCCTCATGGCGTGTTACCGGCAATGGGGCCGAGCCGAATTCCAAGCCGCGTGTTTCAGTCCGGCTGTTCCATGGAGGAGCTTCGCGGGAGCAGTTTTCCTCCCAGATTGTGACCCAGGGAAAATCGGCGCGGCGGAAGCAGTAAGCAATCAGAAGCCGCTCGCGAACATTCAGCGCCCCAACATACTGCACCTCACGCGACGGATCGGCAAGCAGTGAAGCCACCACGCCAAATCCCTTGCGAATCAGGCAGCGTGAGAGGTCTGCTTCTCCTCCGGCGTTGGCCGGCGCCAGGGGCCATTCAAACTCCTTACCGAAGGCCAGCAGCGCTTGCGCGCCATAAGCCTCAGGGCTCGTGATGCCTTTGGTGGCGGACATGAACACGCGAGTATCTTCTGTCGAAACAAAGGGCGGGCCCAGGGTGACATGCTGCGTCCAGTGGAAGAAATGGTCGAGCTTACGTTCGTTGGTGACGGTCTCTTTAAGATAGACCACCGGTTCTCCGGCGCGCATCCCTATTTCGCGGTTGAACTCGAGACCCGCCTCAGGCAACCGAACTGAAAGCGCTGCGCGCAGTTGGCCGCCACGAAGGCGTTCAGCGGACTTGCGCCATTTCAAGCTGGGCGCCTCGCCATGAGTCGACAGGCCCTGTGCCGTTTCGGCTTCTGAGGGCGGTCCGAAGTAGTCCAGACAAATATTGTGCCCGGCGATTCCGGAAAGCAGTTTTCCTTCCGTTAACGGACCGTAACGTCTGGCGTGCGACCTCGCGCTGTACTGAAACGGCTCCATGCTCTTCCATGGGGGAGTCCAGAGGGGATTCAGAGTTGGAAGGCCTCTGCCCTCGGCGAAACGAAGCTCGGCAATGTGGCCACCACCCGTGAGATTCACCATTTGAATAAGACCATTGCTCAGCGTGTACGCTTCCCTGCCCTGCCATTTGGTTTTCGAGCAAACAAGCTGATGGGCTTTCGGCATGCTATGTTCACCGCCTTTTCTTGAGAGTTAGGACTTTACAGTCTAGGAGTCGAGGAGTCAAGGCGCACCGTAGCGACTCAGTATTATTTCAACTGCCTTGGGATTCCAAAACCGTAGAACACTGCAGGCACAGGAGTCTGAACCGCTCCTTTTCGTATCGCCATAATCTCCAGATGTTGAGTGGAACGGCAACCCTGCACTTGCACCTACTGCAACGTAACGGCGTAACACGATACCTTTCACCGCCACGACTCCGCTTCATTTGTGAGTCCCACTGCGGACATACAATCAGCTCTGGCTCTACCATGCGTGCCTCGTCCCCCAACGCTCTTCCGCACCGGCCGCTCGTAGTTTACCACTTCCAGCGTCGTTCGCCGTCAGGCACCACCCATCCTTGACTTCTCGACTCCTCAACTCTAGACTTCTCAACTTCTCAACAGGTGGCCCATGAACTCATATCAGCGCGTAATGACTGCCCTGGAACGCCGGGAGCCCGACCGTGTTCCCATCGTGGAATGGGCGATCAGCCGCAAGGTCATCAAGGCGTTGTGCCCCGCGGCAAAGGACCAAACCGATATCGAGGAGATGTTGGACCTGGACGGCGTATCGACGGTAGCCCAGTACGAAAAGGTCCTCGAGAATGCTGACGGCAGCTATGTTGACGAATGGGGGGTAACGTATAGGCCGACGCCGGAAGAGATTGACCATCCCATCCGCGGCCCCATCCGGACGATAGACGATTTGAAGAAGTACGTTCCCCCTGATCCCGATGCGCCGCAGCGCTTGGGTAAGCTTCACGAACTGGTAGCGCGATTCAAGGGGAAGAAAGCCATCTTCTTCCGGCACCGCGCCGCCTTCATGTGGTCGGTCTTCCTGAATGGATTCGAAAACCTGCTGACCAATTTCCTTGTCGAGCCTGAATTGGCTCACCGGTTGATGGATACCGTGCTCGAAGTGACGCTGCGCATCGCCCGAAACGCGGTTCGGGCTGGAGCCGACGTCATCGTCATTGCCGATGATTACGCCGGCAACGACAGCCCTTTTTTTTCCCCGGGCGTGTTCAAGACATTCGTTCTTCCCAGGCTAAAGCGAATGGTGGATGCTATCCACGAAGAAGGCGCCAGGGTGGTGAAACACTCGGACGGGAACCTCTGGCCCATCCTTGATATGATCGTCGATACCGGAGTGGATGGGCTGAACCCCATGGAACCGATTGCCGGAATGGATATAGGCAAAATAAAACAGCGTTATGGCAAAAAGTTATGCCTGATAGGCAACATCGACTGCGCGTATATCCTCTCCGAGGCTTCGACATCTGAGGTCGAGGCGGCAGTAAAAGAGTGTATCCTCAGCGCTTCAGCCGGCGGCGGGCACATCATCAGCTCATCCAATGCCATCCACTCCTCCGTGAAGCCGGAGAATTACCTGACGATGATTGGGGCGACAAGGGAATACGGAAAGTATCCCCTGCCCTTGAAGGCACTGAGTACGCCGGCCTCCGCCACTGCGCCAGGTGGTAGTGTATATTAACGGGATGCGATCGATGCAGGAGGCGTCCGGGCAAAGATCCCGTTCGAGGAGCTTCGAATTGGCGCGTCCCTCGGGAAGGCGGTCGCGAAAGACGACCCGTCGCCCTGCGGCAGCCTTGCCGGTCCGACCCGGGAAGACTGCTCAGACGCCTACCCCCAAAGTTGAACCGGCTGCATCGCGGCTAAAACGCGCACTCCCAATGGCCACTCTCGTGGCCCTTGCCGTTCTGCCTTATCTCAACATATTGTTCAACGGTTTTGTGTACGACGACGACACTCAAGTGCTGAAGAATCCGTACGTGCGGAGCTTCGGATACCTGAAAGAGATTTTCACCACCAACGTTTGGTCGTTCAAAGAAGTCACCGACGTCACGAATTATTACCGGCCCATGATGACCCTGGGATACCTCGCCAGCTATAAGTTATTTGGTATGCGGGCTTTTGGCTTCCATCTTGTCAGCCTTTTCCTCAATGTGCTCGTGGTCTGTCTGGTTTATTCGCTGGCCCAGCGTCTAACCGGCGACCGTCTTGCAGCTTTTGTGGCCGGCGCCCTGTTCGCCCTGCATCCGATTCATACCGAGTCTGTAGACTGGATTGCTGCCGTCACGGACCTCGAGGTGACATTCTTTTACCTCCTCACTTTCTGGTTCTTTCTCGCGGCTCCCAAGCCTGGGGGCAGGCGTTCGGCAGCTATACTCGGAGCGATGGGCGGCACGTTTATTCTTGCCTTATTGTCGAAGGAACAGGCGATGACTTTGCCGGCGCTTGCCACAGCTTATGAGCACTTCTATCGCGGGGACCGTGACCAAACCTCCTTCACTCAGAAGTTGAGTCGTTATGGTTTGCTGTGGCTTTTGGCTTTGGCTTACGTTCTGTTCCGCATACGCGTGTTCGGAGGGCTCGCGCCGCACGAGAACTATCCTCAGCTCAACCTCTGGTCAATTCTGCTTTCTGCCATCGCCCTTGCGGGGCAATACGTTGGCACGCTCCTTTGGCCGGTGCAGCTTTGCGCATTCCACGTATTTCACGCCAGCCAGAGCATTTTCGACTTCCGGGTTATCGCCGGACTACTGGTTCTCCTCGCGCTCGCCGCCGCCTTCGTGGTTTGCTGGCGTAGCCGTGACCCCAACGTCCGCTTCGTTTCCTTCGGGATCGTGTGGTTCCTGGCGTTGCTCGCTCCCGTCCTCAACGCCCACTGGGTGGGCGCCAACGTATTCACCGAGCGCTACCTCTATCTTCCGTCTGTGGGTGTAGCGTGGCTTGCCGGCCTGGGCGCATCGAAGATCTGGTCCCGTGCAGCGCGCCAGCCGGCGCGGCGGCAAATCCTGGTGGTTGCCGGTGTCACGATCGGCATCCTGTTCGCCGCCCGCATCGTAAGCCGCAATCGCGACTGGAACAATGACATCGTGCTTTTTGCTCAGACTCTAGAGGTTTCACCCGAGGCGTACCAGATCTTAAATGACCTGGGCACCGTCTACTGGGACCAAGGTGCGTTGGACCAGGCGGAGAGCGTATGGAAACGCTCCTTCGCTATCAATCCTGACAATCCCGTTGTGCTCAATAACCTGGGCATGGTGGCAGGCAAACGGAAGCAGTACACAGAGGCAATCAACTTCTTCGAGCGAGCGAAGGACCTGAGGTCGAAGTCTCTCGACCCGTATTTGAACCTGGGGAGGGTCTACCGAGTCATGGGAAATCTGGAGCTCGCCGAGAGCGAGTTTCGGAAGGCACTCGCGCTTTCGCCCCTTGATACCCGCATTCGCAATGAACTCGGACAGACTCTCGTATCGGAGGGCCGCAGCGCCGAGGCCGAGGAGCAATTCCGCGCCTCAATCCATAGTCAGCCGAATGCACTTGCCTTCGACTTCCTCGGAATGATTGAGATTCGCCGCAAAGCCATGGAGGCCGGCGAGCGCGATTTTCACGCCGCACTGGGCTTGGATGAGTCTGATAGCAACGCACATTTTGGATTGGGCTATATTTACAAAGCTGCGGGCCGCAAAGATAAGGCCCTGAGTGAATACCAAGCCGGGCTGGTTGGCGATCCGGCCAATGCGCAGGCCCTCGAGGCCGTCCGGCAATTACAACAATAAACCGAAAGCTATACAGCGCGGCAAAGCCGCAACCAAAATGACCTTCTCCGTGTCCTCTGTGACTTCTAAGCCTCAACACTGAGAACACGGAGGATCCCAGTGAACTCTGTGTTCAGTCTTTCGAGACACAGAGGTCACGGAGAAGACACTGTCCCCCAGCTACCAGCCATGTTGCACAAGTACTGCGTTGATCTCATGGTCAGCCCGGGGAGCTTCGCACGGGCCCAGACGACGATACAGACAGACGCCATTCCTGCATCCTGCTGAGGTGAAAGTGTGGGTGGGGTCGTCGAGAGTTCCGCCAATTACGACGGCGTTAAAACTCTTCCACTCCGCTTTCATATCCTCTGCGTTGTCCAGCAGAACGATCGGGACATTTTGATGCAGGTGCGCATCGAACCCTAGAGTGAACCACGGGATGCGGTAGATTCCGACTCCGCAGAGCGTCGAGTCGTGGCTGAGTTCATCGAAGGCCCGCAAGTTGCCGGACCATCGGTACCAATCGATTTCCGGGGCGAGTAAACAGGAACAGAGCGCAAAGAAAGCCAAACTGCCGGCTGCGATTATCTTGGGCGACAGGGCCGCTTTGCGCCGGGAATTCAAGGCCGGAATCAGCTCCACGACGCCCAGCGCGGCGAGCGTGATCTCAAGGGGCATAATCGGATAGAGATACCGCAAATCACCAAAGCGGAAAAGGGAATGAAACAGGAGATGGACCAGCGCCACCCATCCCAGGAGCGGACTGCGGCGAATGCCCAGAATAACCAGCAGCGCCACCGGACCAAGATGCGCCAACAATACCCGCGGATATCCAATCCACGGTGCGACTCTCTCCAGGTGTTCAGCAGATTCGGTGCTGGAGAGCTTCGGAACCGACACCTCATGGGCGTGGACCCGGAAATACTCCAGGAACGACTGGAAGGGATGCCCCCACGTCGCGGCATCCACCATGCCAAAACACAACACCGGCAAGAATAGTCCCGCAGCCAGAGGGATTGCCCGCTTTCGCCAGTTGGAGTAGCAAAAGCCAAAAGCTGCGACGGCCACCGCCGGAGCTAACTGGATGCGCAGTGCGACGGCAAGTCCGCAGAAAAATCCCGCCAACAACATACGTTGGTTTTCCTTGAACCTATCTCCGTAGACGCCCAGGTACAAGCCTGGCAGCAGGACGTGGGTGGCCAGCACCTCATTCAAGGTTTTCGGGGCGAAATAGATCAACTCATACCAGATTGCGCAAGCTCCCGCAGCGATAATCGCTGCCTCGCTCCCGCCGGCCCGCTTCCCCCAGGCGAAGCCGAACCAGATAGTGGTAAGAGAAATCAGGGAGAGCACAATGGCCATCCCTGCCTGATACCCTGTCGATCCGGTGGCGATCCAGTCCGTGCTCCGCATCACGCCCGCCAGGAAGGCCGGAAACACCCAGGAGCGCGCCCCGCGTCGCCATTCCCACGCCACGACCCCGAAACCGTAGGCCAGGCGATGCGCGGGTTCCTGCAACTCCAGAATCTGGTCCGTGTGCGCGACGTTCGGGAGTTTCAACGCCGTGCCCACCCGAAGAAAGAGGCCAATGAGCATAAAGCCCAGCAAAAGCAGGCGGGCCGATGAAGATGATTTCATTTGTTTACCTGCCCCGGTCCGCTTCGGAAGATTTTGCGGCTCCGGCCAGATTCTCACGCTCGCCACGGACCATACGCCGGAATATCCCAACTGGAATCGACGCCGCAGCCACAATGCCCAGCGTTATCGTGCTGTAGAAAAAGTAGAACCAGTGGAGGGGGATAGCGCAGAGCAAGAAAAGCCAGCCGCGCTTTTGCCTGAAGAACCCATAGAGATCCCGATTCAAGAAAAGCAGAACCGACGCCGAGATGGCGGCGGCGACGAAGCAAAGCGGAAAATAAAAGCCGGCGATCCCGGTCAGAACGAAGAGCAGCACGGCGGCCGCACTCCATCGCGCCGAGGCAGTCAGGTTGAGATCCTTCGGCGCTCCGCCTTCGGCGAGGATCAGACGTGACCACGGGACCGCTCTCTGCAGGATGTCCGATCGCAGAAGTTTCAGGAACGTCCAGCGTTTGAGATGCGTGGCTTGCATCGCTTTCACCAGCCGGATTTTCTTACCTTGCCGGCGCAAGCGGTTTCCCAGTTCGACGTCTTCGATGCTGGGCTTCTTGTGGTCCTCGCCGAAGCCGCCTGCCTGCTGGAGTGCGGTCTTGCGAATGGCTCCGCAGCCGGTCCAAAAAGTGGCGGCGCTTTCCGCAGCGTGCTGGTGGACGTAGTGGTGCATCAGGTTTTTGTATTGCGACACGGACCCCGGGGCCGCCGGGGCGTCGTCATACGACCCGAAACAGGCAGCCAGCGTAGCGTCCCCACGCAGAGTTTCTAACGCCAGTCCCAGCGTATCAGGATGCAGCAGGACGTCGGCGTCGGCGAAAAAGAGAATCTGGCTCTGAGCGATTTCTGCGCCGCGGTTTCTGGCGAACCCTGGCCCGCGCGTGGGAGGCGATAGGCGTACGACCTGTGCTTCCATGCCTTGGGCTACCTCCGCAGAGCCGTCGGTCGAGGCATCGTCGACAACGATCACTTCGTCTGGCCGGGGCGCGGAACTCATCACGGCTTGGAGGCAGCGGCGTAACTCCTCTCCGCCGTTATGGACCGGGATGATGACCGCGAGCCTCTCCCGGACCTTTGACCCTGGACTACTCTTGTTAGTCGTGGACGGAATGGCGCCTCCAGTCGCTTCGGTGGCCGGCTTCATCGTCGATCTTGCATCCGATGCCATCATTGCGAGATTCGAGAATTCCCCAGCTGCAATGCCCGTTCGATAACCAGAGCGCCAGCCGTAACCACACCCAGCCCGCGCGGTACCAGACCATCGCCGCGCTGGAAGGCGGGCCGGAGATTCGCACTCCTCAGTTTTCGTGCCCGCCAGTATACCTGCACCGGCTCACGGCTGCCAAAGGATTTCCGGGCTAAGGTTGAAGTGCTTGGGGATATCAGGCGCTCATGGGTTGGTCAGTTGGCTTGGTCGCCCCGAAGACCGTTCGTCCCAGTCGAAAGCGATGAGGTGCATTACGCACCCTTGCCTGACCAACCCTCAAGCAAGATTCCCCCAGCGAGCGACGAGGCTGCCGCTGCAGGAAGCCGTTCTGCGAGTCCGCAGCATGTTCGAAACTTCCGGCTCCACTTCCCAATTGTTCGAATGCTTGATGCCCGCGGTGGGGCTTCGGCCCATATCGAGGCAATACAATGGTCCTAGTACCGCGGAGTCATTTACCCACCCCCCTTGTCCGGCGAGATAATCACAATCAAGCGGAACCATTATTTAGGAATTAAGTGAATGGTAAACAAGACCGAAGGACAGACTCGTGGCACGGAAATTAGCAATCGCACCTCACGACATATCGAGAGCGATGATTTTCAGCATGACAGAAATCGATGGAGGGGAAACGTTATGAAACCAGTTTGGAACAAAACGCTGCACATTGCGTTGATCGCAGGGTTTTGCCTTCTGTTAGGAACTCCGGTTTTTGCCCAACGCTCCAAGATCGCACCTGACTTGGAACGGGTGGAACCGTCGACGAACGTCGACGTGATCGTTCAATTCACACATGGTCCAACCGCCTGGCATCACGCGAGAGTTTTGGCCCATGGCGGCGTATTGAAGCTGCAACTCGACCTGGTGAAAGGCGCAGCATACAAGATCAAGCGCGGGCAACTCGAGAACCTGGCCCGTGATCCCGCCGTGGTCTACATCTCGCCGGACCGCAAGATTAAAGGTATGCTCGACCTCACCGCGGCCGCAGTGAATGCGCCCACGGCCTGGAACTCTTATGGCTTGAGCGGGACGGGCATCGGCATCGCCATCATCGACAGTGGTGTCACCTTGACAAACGATCTTAAGCTGATGGGAGCCGGGAGCTCGCGAATCGCTTATAGCCAGGACTTCACAGGCCAAGGCGTAACCACCGATCTTTACGGTCACGGAACGCACGTGGCTGGAATCGCGGCTGGGAACGGTAAGGCCAGCAGCTACAGTGCCGATTTCCGCTCGTTTATTGGCATGGCCCCCCAGGCCCAGATCATCAACCTGCGGGTGTTGGACCAGAATGGCGAGAGCACGGACAGCGAGGTCATCGCCGCCCTCCAGCAAGCCGTCGCGCTTCAGAACCAGTACAACATCCGCGTCATCAACCTCTCGCTGGGCCGTCCAGTATTCGAAAGCTACAAGGTGGACCCACTGTGCCAAGGGGTGGAGGCGGCTTGGAAGGCCGGCATTGTAGTGGCGGTTGCGGCAGGCAACGACGGGCGGGATGACTCGGCGGGCACCAACGGCTACGGTACCATCTACGCTCCGGGCAACGATCCCTACGTCATCACGGTCGGCGCCATGAAGACGATGGGAACGCCGCAGCGGACTGACGACCTGATCGCCAGCTACAGTTCCAAGGGACCCACCGTGGTCGATCACATCATCAAACCGGACATCGTCGCCCCCGGTAATCAGGTTGTTTCCGATCTCGCATCCACCTCGGCCACGCTTTTCAGTCAGTATCCCAGCACCCAGGTGTTAATAGCTTATTATGCTACCGGTTACACTAAGGCAATCTCTGCCAGCTATTTCATGCTGAACGGCACCAGCATGGCGACGCCGGTGGTGAGCGGGGCAGCAGCTCTTCTCATTCAGCAGAACTCCAGCCTGACGCCGGACCAGGTCAAGGCTCGGATGATGTTGACCGCCTACAAGTCGTTTCCGGTCTCCAGTTCCGTCACCGATCCCACCACGGGGATCGTGTACACGGACTACTACGACATCTTCACCGTCGGCGCCGGCTACCTTGATATCGCGGCGGCGCTCTCCAGTACAGCCCTTGCTACAGGCACCGCGCTCTCTCCCTCTGCCGTCTTTAATAGCAAGACGGATACGGCCACGCTAGTTCCTGCGGCCGGGTCGATCTGGAACGCCCAGACGCTGTGGGCATCACAGACGGTCTGGGGAGCTGCGGAAGTCATCAACAGTAGCCAGACTCTGTGGGGCAGCCAAACCCTTTGGGGCAGCCAAACCCTGTGGGGTTCACAGTCCCTGTGGGGACAGACGACCCCTGCCGACGCATCGATTTTCCTGAGCCAGGGAGAATGACAGACCGCTTTGCACCCTCTTTCGCGGTAGCGCGGGCTCCCAGCCCGCGCTACCACAAGGTCCTTGGACTCAGACGCCACCGTGGCGAACTCGCGAACGGAGACACATCTGATGAAGCGCACGGTGATCGTTAATACTCTCGGGTATGTAGCGGCCGCACTCCTATTTCTAACCACACAAAGCGCGGGAAGTCTTGACCCCCGGAAGGCTATTACTCAGTACGCCCACGAGGTCTGGAAAACGGAACGGGGGCTCCCCCAGAACACCGTCTCGACCATGGTCCAAACGCGCGCAGGCTATATTTGGGTCGGGACGGAGCTAGGCCTGGTGCGCTTCGATGGCGTCAGCTTCACCGTTTTTGATGAAAGCAATACCCCGGAGCTAAAAAGCAACATTATCATGGCCCTGGCGGAAGATCACGAAGGGCGTCTGTGGATCGGGACTCAGGGCGGCGGGCTGACGTGCTTCAAGGACGGCCGCTTTAGAACCTACACGATCAAGGATGGTCTCTCGAATGACTCAATCCTCGCCTTGTATGCGGATCGAGTAGGCAATCTGTGGATTGGCACCGACGGAGGCGGCCTCAACCGATTCAAGGATAGCCATTTCGCTTCCTACTCCGCCAAAGACGGCCTGGCGGACGCCACGGTCTTCTCGATCACGGAAGACAGGCAGGGGAGCCTTTGGGTTGGCACGCGCGCTGGCTTGAATCGCCTCAAGAACGGCAAATTTACCACCTACGCCACTCAGGACGGGTTGCAGAACGTTTCCGTGAGGTCGGTTCATGAGGACCTCCAAGGTGCACTCTGGGTCGGGACCAATGGGGGAGGTCTAAGCCGGCTCGCTGATGGCCACTTCACCACCTTCACGACGAAAGACGGCCTTTCGAGTAACGAGGTTTTGTCGCTTGAAGAAGACAGCCGGGGCACTCTTTGGATAGGTACCGAAGGTGGACTGGATCGGCTCAGGGGCGGCAGAATCGAGGCCTACACGTCGAAGCAGGGGCTTTCCGCCGATGCGGTTTTCTGCATATTCGAGGACCGCGAAGGCAGCCTTTGGGTCGGCACAGCGGGCGGTGGGATCAACCGCTTCAACGATGGGAAGGTCACGACCTTCTCCAGCCAGGAAGGCCTTTCCAGCGACATTGTCCTGCCGGTCTACGAAAGCCACGATGGTAGCCTCTGGGTTGGAACCGCCCAGGGGGGTCTGAACCGGATCAAGGACGGCAAGGTCACCGTCTACACGTCCAAAAACGGTCTCTCCGGCGATTTTGTATTCTCGATCTCCGAGACTCCCGACGGCTGTATCTGGATTGGTACTCGCCAAGGGCTCGACTGTCTGAGGAACGACAAATTCAAGGTATACACCACTCGCGACGGACTTCCCAACGATATCGTGATCGTAACCCACGTAGACCGAAAGGGCGATCTATGGGTTGGGGGGCGGGGGGGACTTGGCCAGTTCAAGAACGGCAAGTTCACCACCTACACGCTTAAAGATGGTTTATCCAATACGTTTGTAATGTCGATCGAAGAAGATCGCGACGGCGCCCTATGGATCGGCACCGGCGGCGGCGGAGTGAATCGGCTGAAGGACGGAAAATTCACCGTATATTCCACAAAGCAAGGCCTCTCCAGCGACGTGGTTCTGACCACTTACCAGGACGGGCAAGGGAATCTCTGGATCGGCACCAACGGTGGTGGCTTGAATCGGCTGCAAGGCGACAAGTTAACCACTTACACGATGAAGCAGGGCTTGTTTGATGATGCCATCTCGCGGATTCTGGAGGATGACGACGGGTACTTGTGGATGAGCTGCAACCGGGGGATTTTCCGTGTCAACAAGCAGCAGCTCAACGATTTTGCTGACGGCAAAGTGGAAAAGATCGACTCGCTTCCCCTCGACACCTCCGATGGAATGAAGAGCAAGGAATGCAACGGCGGTTATCAGCCTGCGGGATGGAAAACCAAGGACGGCAGACTGTGCTTTCCGACCATGAAGGGCGTCGCGATTTTTGACCCAGGATCTCGCACGAACGCGCGTCCTCTTCCGGTGGTGATTGAGAAGGTCCAGGTGCGCGGTCGGCTCTTCGAGCCGAGTGCGCTGGCCCGCGTCCCTCCCGGCGCCGGACAGTTGGACTTCTACTATACGGCGCTCGGATTTCTTTCCCCAGAGACAATTCGCTTCCAGTATAAGTTGGAAGGATTTGACCCGGATTGGGTGGAGGCTGGAACACGTCGAGTTGCTTACTACACCAACCTCTATCCGGGACGCTACCGGTTTCGGGTAAGGGCTTCGAGTGGTGATGGGGCTTGGTACGAAGCGGGGGCGCCCTGCGAGGTCTATCTAGCCCCGCACTTCTACCAAACTCTGTGGTTCTACATCTTGTGCGGCATCTTCTTGGTGAGCATCTTGGCAGCCGTCCACCGCTTGCGTGTTCGGGCTCTGGCCATGCGAGAACGGGAACTCTCTACGCGGGTCGAGGAGCGCACTCAAGAACTGAAAGAGGAAGTGGCCGAGCGCAAGCGGGCGCAATCGGAGTTGCAGAATGCCAAGGAGGGCGCGGAGGCCGCCAACCGTGCCAAGAGCGAATTCCTGGCCAATATGAGCCACGAGATCCGCACGCCCATGAACGGTGTGCTGGGTATGACCGATCTGGCGCTCAATACCGACTTGACGACCGAGCAGCGTGAGTACCTGGACATGGCCAAGCGGTCCGCCGACAGTCTGTTGTCCGTGATCAACGACATTCTGGACTTCTCCAAGGTCGAGGCGGGCAAACTCGAACTCGAGTCCATCGAGTTCAAGCTGCGCGGTAGCCTGGACCCCACCATAAAGACACTGGCTGTGCGCGCTCACCAAAAGGGCCTGGAATTGAACTACCGGGTTGACCGCGACGTGCCTGAGAACCTGCGCGGTGATCCTGGCCGCCTGCGCCAAGTTCTGGTCAATTTATTGGGCAATGCCTTGAAGTTTACCGATAAAGGCGAAGTGAATGTCAGGATCGCGCAAGAACCGGCAGGACCAATGTCCGCGTGTTTGCACGTCAGCGTGCAGGATACGGGCATCGGCATTCCCCCGGAGAAACGAGCTGTCATCTTCGAGTCGTTCACCCAAGCCGATAGCTCCACCGCGCGTCACTACGGGGGCACCGGCCTGGGTTTGACCATCTCCAAGCGCCTGGTGGAGATGATGGGCGGCCGGATTTGGGTAGAGAGCGTCTCTGGACAAGGCAGTACGTTCCACTTCACGGTGCGCCTGGGCGTGGCGGAATCCCTCGGCTGGGCCAGACCTGCGCTGCCTGCAAGCTTGGCGGACCTTCGCGTCTTAGTGGTCGACGACAATGCCACCAACCGACGCATCCTGGAGGAGATGCTTTGCGCCTGGGTTATGCAACCGGCTTTGGCTGAAGACGCTCCCACAGCATTGAGCTGCATGGAAAAGGCGCATGACGCGGGAGCGCCTTTTTCGCTGGTGCTTACCGACGCTAACATGCCTGGAACGGATGGATTCACTCTGGTTGAGGAGATTCGAAAGCATCCGCAGATCTCAAACACGCCCATCATGATGCTGACCTCCGCAGGGCAGCGGGGTGATGCGCTGCGTTGCAACCAGCTCGGCGTCGCCGCTTACCTGACCAAGCCCATTGGCGAAACCGAACTGATGGACGCAATCTTGCGGGTTTTAGGCTCGAACCTTCAGAAGAAGGGGCAGGGTTTGGTCACCCGCCACACCTTGCGGGAAGCAAAGAGGTCCCTGCGAATTCTCTTAGCCGAAGATAACGAGATAAACCAGAAACTGGCGGTACGTCTGCTCGAGAAGAGAGGACATTCTGTAGCGGTCGTCAATAACGGACGCGAAGCTCTGGAATGGATAAACCGGGAAGACTTTGATGTCGCGCTGATGGATGTTCAGATGCCGGATATGGATGGATTCGAAGCCACGGCTGAGATTCGCGAGAGGGAGAAACGTACGGGCAAGCACTTGCCCATCATTGCCATGACCGCTTACAGCATGAGAGGTGACCGCGAGCGCTGCATCACCGCCGGCATGGACGGTTACGTTTCCAAACCGATTCGGCAGGACGAGTTGTTCCGTGAGATTTACGCCTGGGCCCAGCCTCTGGAGCCTGCCCCCCATCGAGCCGCATAGGCAGAGACCCTTGATCCCTGCGCTGCCGTCCGGCTAACCCTGCCCGACAGCGGTGGCGATGATGTGACTCAGCCGGCCCTCGGCGTCAACCAGGGTGGTGTTTAACCAAGCGATCACATCGGCGCTACCCTTCTTTGGTGTGGGCACCTTGCCCCGACCTGTCGGGGTCTCGCCCGCTGTGAAGTGGACATTCTGCCCTCTTTAGAACGGGGGTCTCCCCCGCACCAATTCTCATGCGGCGACCCCCTCTGCGGCCGGTCCTTTGTTTTCTAGGACATTCTCGCTTTGTTCCGGCGATTTTGAGGCTTCGCCGGCGTTTTCCTCTGCCGGACTTTCTGTCCCAGCGTCCAGCCCCACGACCTTACTCAGTTCCTCGGCTGCACGGTCGACCGGCTCACTCGTAGGGGCGCATTGCGAACCGCCCCCACCCCGGCGTGCATGTTCCTGACGCAGGGTCAGGAGAATCCTCACCTTGCGGTCGATCGAGCGGTCCAGCGCCGCTTCCTGCCGCAGCAACATCTCCCAGGTCTCCCCCGCCGGAGCCAGGCAGGCATCGCGCTCGATCGCGTCCTTCTCCTCCTGCGCCGCG
>Ga0181532_10001467_pt1 | contig 22786 bp, 21 predicted proteins | sample PEATcosm2014_Bin_33_FD_119768 | JGI IMG/M metagenome (GOLD analysis project Ga0181532, IMG submission 119768) | Peatland microbial communities from MTU Mesocosm Facility, Houghton, MI, USA - PEATcosm2014_Bin11_30_metaG | ecosystem: Environmental > Terrestrial > Soil > Wetlands > Peat | place... | reverse complement strand
TGCTTCCCCGCCTGGTGGAGTGGATGCACCAACACAAGTCTCCGTTCACGCTTTATACGGAGGCTTCCTTGAACCTCGCCGAAGACGAAGACCTGCTGCGATTAATGCGCGAGGCCAATTTCACGCGAGTATTCATGGGCATTGAGACGCCCGTGGTCGAGAGCCTCAAAGAAACGACAAAATTCCAGAACCTGAGGAAGGACTTGCTGGAGAGCGTGAAGCTCGTCCAGTCCTACGGCATGGAGGTGATGGCCGGCTTCATCGTCGGCTTCGACAACGACCCGGCGGACGTGTTCGATCGCCAGATTAAATTCATTCGAGAGGCGGCGATTCCCCTCTCCATGGTCGGCCTGCTCAGCGCACTGCCCCACACCCAATTGTGGCATCGTCTGAAGGCGGAAGGCCGTCTCCTGAAAGAGAGCCTTGGTAATAACACGTTGCTTGACCTGAATTTCATCCCCAAGATGGATTCGCAACAGCTCATCGAAGGTTACCGCCGCATTCTGAGGACCATCTATAATCCCCGAGAGTACTTTGAACGCGCCTCGGCGTCCCTGTCGCAACTCGGCGTGGCCGCCAAAACGCCGGTGGTTTTCTCCGATCTCATGGCCGTGGCGCGTTCCCTCTGGCGGCAAGGTTTCATCGCGGACTACCGCGTGGAGTACTGGAAGTTCATCGGGCAGGCTTTGCACCGTCATCGCCAGCATCTCCACCAGGCCTTCACTCTGGCCATCATGGGACACCACTTCTTCAAGTTGGTAGACGCGGCTGAATCCAGTTAGCGCCACGGTGGCCTTGTTCCGTCCTGCTCCTCTGTTGGTTCCAACTGCTTTCTGAGGTCGCCACTTACCCGCTGCTGGTCAGCAGGTGTTCTTGTTTCTCCGGCCTCGCGGCGCCCTTCCCAACTGCCATCAAAGAATAGGCGCCGACATGAATAAACAGTGTCGGCGCCACCCGCGACTGCGCCCTCAATCGCTTGCCTGCGTCCTCTATTGCCGGAAGGCCAGTCTGTTATTTCTAGTGATTGGGTTGATCGCCTCCGTGGCCCTTCTGATAGCCAGCTTCGTAAGCTTTCTGGTCTTCGTCCTTCTTAAAGTGGTGCTTCTTGTAGTGGTCCCGCTTATGCGCCTGGTCATCCTTGCCTTCGCGCAACCCTTGCTGGTAATTCTTGTTTTTCGAATAATCCTGATCCTGGCCAGCGCCATTCAAGGCCGGGGACGCCACGGCGCGTACCGTGCCTCCTATGATACCTGCGGCCACAACTAGCGCCAGAACCCAGACATACAGCTTGAAACTCATTCGCATGAAAACTCCTCCCTTTGTTACTGCTGTTGATCGATAGAATCTACCACTGAGGAACACGCATCCCATGCTCCTCACCCTCCGTCCGCACCACTTTTCCTTCCTTGCCCACAACGTGGCTCGGCCAGGCCTCCGGTATTACTTAAAAGAATCCGCCCGGCCTGGGTCATGTTCAGTCAAGAGACAACCGCTAAAATCCCGTGTGATGAACGTGTCATCAGAGAACTTGAGAGTAACTTTGTAGTTGAACGACCATTTGTTTCTTCTTTGTGGGTGGAGAGTCAACGTAACGCTGCCGTTCGCGACTTGTCCTTTCGTTGGGCTGCCCTCGATCTGTAACGTGACGGTGTGTGTAGAATTCTTGTTCCAGCGGCCTTCATTGCCTTCGGCCTTGGCAACTTCCTGCCCATCACTGTCCTTGAAGTAGACATCCAATTTGGTTAGTTGATCCTTATTGTCTGAGGTGGTGTCAAACTTCGCTTCCACGGAAGTGAGGGTGGGATCCTGGACTGGCGCGACCTGCTGGGCTGGCGCGAGCGGCTGGGCTGGCGCTAGCTGGGCTGGCTCCTGGGCTGGCGCCGGCGGCTGGGCTGGCGCTGTCTCCTGGGCGAACGCAACTGAAGTGAACACTGCCAAAGCGAGTAACGCCAGGCAGGACATGATTGTTTTCATCTGAAATCTCCTTTTCTTGATTCCGAACTGCCTAACCTTCCATCAATCACTTCATTTATACAGTCAAGCTGACACGCCGTCTGTCCCGTATGGACCATCTGTTTGGTCAATAGCGCTCACCCCGGTTTACTTTCCGCTTTTGAAAGTCCTTCCCGAAAGGAGCACCTTACAGGAATCGATCTAGGGCGGAGTTCGCCTTGGCCGGCCAGCTTGCCGCATTCCCACAAAAACTTCTTACTTTGAAAGAAGAGTGTCTTCGCGCTTTGCTGCGACACAAGGTGCGGCTTGAAGAAGCGGCCTGATTTGTAAAAGGATTATTATTTCCGTGGGCGGGCACGAGGAAAATAACGTTCCGCCCTCACACGCTCAGAATCGGAATCGGTACCGCGCTAATGATTCCGTAGCCGTGGGTCCGCAGGTGACCGCCGTAAGGGTAGCACCCGGTAACCAGCAAATCCGCGTTCGTCCGCTTGGCAGCCTGGCTCAGCACTGTTGGCACGTCCCCACTACCGATGAATACATCGGCCTTGATGCCCGTGGCTTGCTGGAGCTTGGCCATCTGCTCGGAAGCGTTGCCGACGAGCTCATCTTTCCACCTTTGATCGACGTAGCTGCCCCCGGGCCCCCACAACTCCACCCCGGCAGTGACGTTAGCGAGTGTAAGATGAGCACCAAATTCCGCCGCCATTTGGCTGCCCCATGACACGGTTACGTCAGCACGGGGGCCGAACTCGACCGCGCACAGGACGTCGCGGATCGCGAACTTCTGCACGGGCGATACTTGCACGTGCGCACCGGTCCAAACCGGGCACTCGGTCCCGTGTAACACTTTTGCAGTTACCGAGCCCAGCAGAAACTGGTAGAACGTGAAGCTGTATGACGGCATCATGATCAGGTTGGCTTCTTCCTCCTGAGCCGTCTGCACAATGGCCTGGGCCACTTCGCCTTTCGCCAACTTGCGCTGAATGGTAAGGCCATCAAGCTCCGGCCCCAGAGACTGGTCCTGCTGCTTTTGGGCCTGTCGAATGATCGCCGCGAGCAAGTCCCAGTCGGCCAGTTCGCGGCTGTCTTCCGGGACACCGGCGGCAAGGCTCTGCGCCGTGACGACGTGCAGGATCACGATCTCAGAATGGAAATGGCGCGCCAAAGTCGCCGCCTGATGTATCACCTCCAGTGAAGCAAGCGGGAAATCAACCGGCAAGAGAATCTTCTTAATATTCAGCATCGCGCAAAAGCCCCGGCGCCCCCAGTATACACCCACTGAGGAGCGGCCGATGCGGGTTCTGAAGTGATGTCACGCCGGAGTGAGCAATGTTGTACAGACACGCCGCCGTCGGGGGTGCTTTGATCATCTAATATTTGGCGCAGGTGCGGCATGGGCCACGCCAGCTATTGAGCTGTATCTGACTTCGAAAGCTTCTGGATCGGGGGGACGCCGTTATCCTTGCCCACGGTTTTCTCTTGCCCAATTCAGGCTGTGGACCAATGAAACAAGGCGGTTGCCTTGCGACTAGGTAAGTCCCGCTCCCCTGAGCGGCCCGGACTGACCTAGCGGGGATTTTGCAGCTTGTGCGAGCAGTACCCCTGTGAGGGGTTCGGAACTGAGAAAGGAGATTCAGATTGACCGCCGACATGAACGAGCACGCCGTCATCAGCCCTGACCATCAACTCCCGGCCTTTGTTCCCCGCCATAAGGGTCTGCACGTCGTCATGTGGATCCTGCTGCTCCTGATCGTGGCGGTTCCGCTCCTCCTGGTTTTGCACCATCACGAGGAAGCCAAGAAAGCAGCGGCGGCGGCGAAACATGTCACGCCGGGCATCACCGTTACGAGTGCGACGGCCCAAAAGGGTAACCTCGGCGTATACCTGTACAACATCGGGACCGTCACGCCGGAATACACCGATTCGATCACCAGCCAGGTGAGTGGCCTGGTGGTTGCCGTGCATTATACCGAGGGTCAGCGGGTAAGTAAGGGCGATCCGCTGGTGGACATCGACCCGCGTCCATACCAGGCCAGTCTTTTGCAAGCGCAAGGGGCGCTGGAGCGCGACCAGAATGTGCTGGCCCAAGCGCAGATGGACCTGGAACGATACCGCGCCGCGTGGGCACGCAACGCCATTGCCAAGCAAACCTTGGATGACCAGGAAAAGCTAGTACTTCAGGATGAGGGCATCGTAAAGAACGATCAGGGAACCGTGCAATATGACCAGGTTCAATTGGATTTCTGCCATATCACCGCGCCCATCGCCGGACGCCTGGGTTTACGGCTGGTGGATCCGGGCAACGTGGTGCAGTCGGATGGCAGTGTAACCCTTGCCGTCATTACGCAGATCGAGCCCATCACCGTTATTTTCACCATACCGGAAGACAGCCTGGGCCAGGTTGAGGCCCGCCTCAATGCCAGGGCGAAGCTCCCCGTCGACGCCTTTGATCGCACCGCGCAAACCAAGATTGCCAGCGGGACGCTATTGACTCTCGACAATCAGATTGACACGACCACCGGCACCGTTAAAGGGCGGGCGCTCTTCGCCAACACCAAGGATCCCCTCTTCCCCAATCAGTTTGTAAACACGCGCCTGCTGGTAAATACGCTTGAGGGAGTGACGCTGGTTCCGTCATCCGCCATTCAACAAAATGGGCAGGCATCGTTTGTCTATTTAATCCAAAACAATTTCGCACACATGGTTAGCGTCAAACCGGGGGTTACCGACGGCGGCTTGACGCAGGTTGAGGCAATCCCAGGAGCTGAAAGCATCAGCCCTGGGGACGTCGTGGCCAACAGCAGCTTCGACAAATTGCAGGACAAGAGTAAGGTCGCCATTTCGAACAAGCCGGCAACGTCCAGCGTGGGGAGCAGCGCGCCGTGAGTCCATCTCGCCCATTTATTTTGCGACCGGTGGCCACAGCCTTGCTTATGGCCGCAATCCTATTGGTTGGTCTGGTCGGCTATACACAACTGCCGGTTTCGGCCTTGCCGGAAGTCGATTATCCCACCATTCAGGTGCTCACGTTTTATCCCGGGGCCAGCCCTACGGTCATGGCGACGACAGTGACGGCGCCGCTCGAGCGTCAATTCGGCGAACTCCAGGGCTTGAGCCAGATGACCTCCACCAGCTCCGGCGGTACTTCCGTCATCGTGCTGCAGTTCAATCTTTCCCTGGCAATTGATGTGGCCGAGGAGGAAGTGCAGGCGGCCATCAACGCGGCGCAGAGTCTGTTGCCCTCCGTCCTGCCCGCGCCTCCGACTTACAGCAAGACCAATCCCGCGGATGCACCGGTGCTTACCCTGGCCATCACCTCAAATTCTATGCCGCTTTCCCAGGTTGAAGACCTTGTGGACACGCGCCTTGCGCCCAAGATTTCACAGCTCAACGGGGTCGGCCTGGTTAGCATCAGCGGCGGCCAAAAGCCCGCCGTCCGCATTCAAGCCAACCCCACGGCGATGTCGTCCTACGGCATCAACATGGAGGACCTGCGCACGGCGCTGACCTCGGCCAGCGTGAACGCCGCCAAGGGGAACTTTGATGGCCCCCGGCAGGATTACCAGATCGACGCCAACGATCAGTTAGTTACCAGCGGCGACTACGGGAAGGTTGTCGTTGCTTACCGCAACGGCGCGCCGGTGATGCTGACCGACGTGGCCCGCATCGTGAATGGCGTCGAGAACAATAATCAGGCCGCATGGATGAACCTGACCCCGGCTGTGATCCTGAATGTGCAGCGCCAGCCGGGGGCCAACACCATCAGCGTGGTCAAAAGTATTAAGGCGTTATTGCCGCAGATGGAGGCCAGCCTGCCCACGGGCATTCTGGTGAGCACCCTTACCGATCTCACCACTGCTATCGAAGCATCGGTTTCCGACGTCGAGTTCGAATTGATGTTGACGGTGGGACTGGTGGTGCTGGTCATCTTTCTCTTCTTGCGCAGCCTATACGCCACCATCATCCCCAGCGTGGCGGTGCCGCTGTCACTGGTGGGCACCTTCGGGGCCATGTACGTCCTGGGTTACAGCCTGGATAACTTGTCGCTGATGGCGCTGACCATCTCCACCGGTTTCGTGGTGGACGACGCCATCGTGATGATTGAGAACATCGCGCGCTACATCGAAGCGGGCGATCCACCCATGGAAGCGGCGCTCAAAGGTGCGGAGCAAATTGGCTTCACCATTCTTTCTCTCACCGTGTCACTGATCGCGGTATTGATTCCGCTGCTCTTCATGGGCGACGTGGTGGGGCGTCTGTTCCGTGAGTTTGCCGTCACGCTGGCCGTCACCATCATCTTTTCGGCAGTGGTCTCCCTGACGCTTACCCCCATGATGAGTGCGAGAATCTTGCGGCACGAGCCCAAAGAACAGCAAGGGCGCATTTATAGAGCCACGGAGCGTGCCTTCGAAGGGATGATCGCTTTCTATGGCCGCACTCTAAAGGTCGTTCTCCGCTTCCAGACGGTGACGCTGTTCGTCGCCCTGGCCACACTGATGCTCACGATTTACCTTTACATCATCATCCCCAAAGGGTTTTTCCCGATACAGGACACGGGCGTGATCCAGGGCATCACGCAGGCGCCCCCGGCGATCAGTTCACAGGCCATGGCCAGGGAGCAGTTGGCGATTACCAAGGTCGTTCTGGCGGACCCGGCGGTGGAAAGCGTCTCGTCGTTTATCGGCGCCGATGGAACCAATGTAACCACCAACAGCGGCAGGTTGTCGATCAACTTAAAGCCGCTCGACGAGCGCAAAATAAGCGCGTCAGACATCATCCGAAGACTCACCACCCAAGTCAACAAGGTTCAGGGAATCCAGTTGTTTATGGAACCCGTGCAGGACATTACCGTGGATGACCGGGTCAGTCGCACGCAGTACCAGTACGCTCTCGAAGACCCCGATGCGAATGAACTGAATGACTGGACCAACCGTTTCATCACCCGACTGAAGCAGTTGCCGGAACTGGAAGACGTGGCCACCGATCAACAAATGGGCGGGCTGGCCGTGTCCCTGGTGATCGACCGGGTTACCGCTTCACGACTGGGCATCGCGCCTACGACCATTGATAACACCCTGTATGACGCTTTCGGCCAGCGGCAGATCAGCACGATGTATACGCAAGTCAACCAGTACCACGTGGTCCTTGAGAGTGATCCGCAGTTTCAGAGAAATCCCAACAAGTTGAACCAGCTTTACATTCGGTCCAACGCGTCTTCCGGCGCGAGCGGGGCTGGAGCAGCTTCCTCATTTGCGTCTTCCGGATCGGCCTCGGCGGGATCCAATGCGCTGACGAGTTCGGCGCTGTACACTCCGGCGGCAAATACCCTAGCTTCTCCTGCCAACGCGCTTTCGGCGAGCACCTCTACCGCGACATCCAGCAAGGGCGCCGGCTCTGCGGGCGCGACCAGTTCAGCCACCAGCAGTGCCGTGCCGCTGAGCGCGATCGCCCACTTTGAGAACACCACGGAATCGCTTGCCATTACCCACCAAGGCCAATTCCCGGCCATCACCGTGTCGTTCAATCTGGCCCCAACCGCCTCGCTGGGTACGGCCATTACGGCCGTCGACAAGGCCCAGAAAGAGATGCACATGCCTCCCAGCCTCCAGGCAGGCTTTCAAGGCACGGCGGCCTCCTTCACGAATTCGCTGGCCAATGAACCATTACTCATTCTTGCCGCGCTGGTCACTGTGTACATTGTGCTGGGTGTTTTGTACGAGAGCTTTATCCACCCGATTACGATTCTGTCCACGCTGCCGTCCGCGGCGGTTGGAGCTTTCCTCGCATTGCTTCTATTTCATCAGGACTTGAGCGTGGTGGCGATCATCGCGATCGTCCTGCTGATCGGCATCGTGAAAAAGAACGGCATTATGATGGTCGACTTCGCGCTGGAAGGCGAGCGGAAGCACGGAAAGAACGCGACGGACGCTATTTACGACGCTTGTCTGCTACGTTTCCGCCCCATCATGATGACCACCATGGCTGCGCTGCTGGGTGGGCTGCCGCTGGCGCTGGGCACCGGTTACGGTTCGGAATTGCGCAAGCCGTTGGGCATCGCCATGGTGGGCGGACTGCTGCTCAGCCAGGCGCTCACGCTGTACACCACGCCCGTCATCTACATCTTTTTTGACAATCTGGCGCACCGCTTTGCGCCCAAATCGAAGCCGCCGGAAACCGGAGGCGCAGAACTGGCAGAGCCGGCATGAATATCTCCGCACCCTTCATTCGCCGCCCCGTGGCCACGACCCTGATCACGGTAGCCATTGCCCTTGCCGGCGCGGTTGCGTATGAGGTGTTGCCGGTGGCGCCCCTGCCGGAGGTCGACTTCCCCACGATTTCCGTCAGTTCCGGCTTGCCGGGAGCCAGCGCCGACATTATGGCATCGTCCGTCGCCACTCCCCTGGAGCGGCAGTTCGGTCACATCGCCGGAGTGACGGAGATGACCTCCGCCAGCTCGCTGGGAAGCACCTCGGTCACCATTCAGTTTGACCTTGGCCGCGACATTGATGGCGCAGCGCGCGATGTTGAGTCCGCTATCAATGCGGCGCGAACCTATCTGCCCGCCAACCTGCCGGGCAATCCGACCTATCGCAAGGTTAACCCCGCCGATTCGCCAATCATGATTCTGGGCCTTACCTCCGATAAATTCGGGCCCGATAAAATATACGACGAGGCCTCCACGGTCCTCGAGCAGAAATTGTCGCAGATCCAGGGCGTCGGGCAGGTCTCCGTTGGAGGTGGCGCGCTGCCGTCCGTGCGTGTGGACGCTAATCCGACGCAATTGGCCAGCTATGGACTTACCTTGGCGAATTTGCAGTCCGTGCTGAGCCTGCAAAATTCCGACCTGGCTAAGGGCCAAATCTCAGACGGCATGGTGACCGCCGACATTATTGACAACGACCAGATCTCGAAGGCCGCTGATTACCGGCCCCTCGTCGTCGGTTATAAGAACGGGGCGGCGGTGCGCCTGTCCGACGTTGCCCAGGTGACAGACTCCGTGCAAAACGTCCGTGCGGCCGGGTATTTGAACGCCAAGCGCGCGGTGACCGTCATTATCTTCCGCCAGCCGGGCGCCAACATCATCCAAACGGTCGACGCCATACGCGCACAACTTCCGTATATCCAGGCCTCCATTCCGCTCGGCATCGACACCACCATCGTTCTTGACCGCACCGTCACCATCCGCGCCGCGGTCAGTGACGTTGAGAGAACGCTACTCATTTCCATTGGCCTTGTCATCCTCGTGGTGTTTGTCTTCCTGCGCAACGGCCGCGCCACACTCATTCCCGCCGTAGCCGTGCCGGTCTCGCTGATCGGCACGTTCGCGGTGATGTACCTGTTCGGATACAGCCTCGACAACCTCTCGCTGATGGCCCTGACCATTTCCACAGGATTTGTGGTGGATGACGCCATCGTGGTGATGGAAAACATCACGCGCCATATGGAGGATGGCATGAGGCCCTTTGCCGCGGCGCTGAAGGGCGCGGAAGAAATCGGTTTCACCGTCTTCACCATCAGCATTTCGCTCATTGCCGTCTTTATTCCTCTCTTGTTGATGGGCGGGATCGTGGGCCGCCTTTTCCGTGAGTTTGCCATTACCCTGTCCACGTCCATTGTCGTATCCATGATGATCTCCCTCACCACCACGCCCATGATGTGCGCCTACCTGTTGAAGAACGAGCGCGACGTGAAACATGGCCGCCTGTACATGGCCAGCGAAAAGGTTTTTGACGGGGTGTTGTCCGTATACCGCCGCACTCTGCATTGGGTGCTCGACCATACGCTTCTCACCCTGACGGTCCTTTTCCTCACCATCGCGCTCAATGTGTGGGTCATCATCAAGATATCCAAGGGTTTTTTCCCGGTGGAGGACACGGGTGCGATCTCCGGTAGCGTGCGGGGGCCGCAGGATTCATCCTTTCCGGCGATGAACAGCTCCGTTCAGCAGATCATCGGCGTCATCAAGAGTGATCCGGCCGTCGCGAATGTGATTGGGTTTTCTGGCGGCAATGGCGCCACCAATACCGGCTCTCTCTATGTCGCGCTCAAGCCGCTAGGGGAGCGCGACGCCAGTGCCACGCAGGTCATCAACCGCCTGCGGCCCAAATTGAACCGTCTGCCGGTGGCTTCAGCGTTTCTGCAAGCGGTCCAGGACCTGCGCATCGGTGGCCGGTCCAGTAATGCCATGTACCAGTACACCATCCAATCCGACACGACGCAGGATCTTAACAAGTGGGGACCGATCCTACAGGGTGCGATGCAGCATCTGCCCGGTCTTCAGGACGTAAGCTCTGACCAGCAGAATGGCGGTCTGGATGAGATGGTGACCTACGATCGCGTCACTGCGGCCAGGCTCGGCCTGACCGCCCAGTCGCTGGACTCAGCGTTATACAGCGCCTTTGGCCAATCGGAAGTGTCCATCATTTACACGCAACTCAACCAGTACTACGTTGTGCTGGAAGTCGCTCCCCCCTATTGGCAAAGCCCGGAAGGACTGAAAGACATCTATCTTCAATCGTCGGGCGGCAACAACATTCCGCTGCTCGCGGTAGCCAAGGGCCACGCCAACACCACGCCCCTGGCCGTCAACCATACGGGTTTATTCCCCTCCGTCACCGTGTCCTTTAACCTCGCGTCGAATAAGTCGTTGAGCGATGCCACAGCGAGCATCGACCAAATGCAAAAGCGGCTCGGTGCACCTTCCACGCTGCAAGGCTTTTATGCCGGTACGCTCCAGGCCTACCAACAATCTCTGGGCACCGAGCCCGTGCTGATTCTCACGGCGCTGCTGGCCGTGTATATCGTTCTCGGCATTTTGTATGAAAGCCTCGTCCATCCCATGACCATCATTTCATCACTGCCCTCGGCGAGCGTGGGCGCCATGCTCGCCTTGATGCTCTTCAAAGTGGATCTGAACATCATCTCCATCATTGGCATTGTGCTGCTGATCGGGATCGTAAAAAAGAACGCCATCATGATGATCGATTTCGCTCTCCAGGCAGAACGCCACGAGGGGAAGCGCCCAGCCGACGCGATCTTTGAAGCATGCATGTTGCGCTTCCGTCCGATCCTGATGACAACGATGGCGGCGTTGTTGGGGGCTCTGCCCTTGGCGCTGGGGACGGGCATGGGATATGAGCTCCGCCGGCCCCTGGGCATCACGATTGTGGGAGGGCTGATCTTGAGTCAGATGCTCACGCTCTATACCACACCGGTCGTCTATCTGACGTTCGACCGGCTGCGGCTGCGGATGCAGGGAAAGCAACAACCCATCTTTGGCCGCGCGGCGGGACCAGCCCCCAGCGCTGCAGTTTAATGGGAGCCATCATGGGGTGCATAAGATTATGACTTCTTTCCATTTAAGAGCCGGAATATCTCTCGCCGTGACCGCTTGCCTCCTGGCAGGTTGCACGGTCGGCCCAAAGTACCACACACCGACCGCGGACACTCCCGCAGCTTATAAGGAACTCACTCCCGCCCAATACCAGGACACCGACGGCTGGAAAGTGGCGCAGCCGAAAGATGATGCGCTTCGCGGTAAGTGGTGGGAGGTTTTTGGCGATCCTCAGTTGAATGCGCTGGAAGAGAAGGTCAGCATTTCCAACCAGAACATCGCCTCGACTGCAGCAAGCTTTTTCGCCGCGCGCGCCCTGGTGAAGGAAGCTCGATCTGAGCTTTTCCCTACCGTGTCGACCAACCCCTCCATCACGGTGGCACGCTCAGCTTTAGGCGGAGCAGCGGCTTCGGGTGTCAACTCCGGAACGGGTAGTAATTCTTCCGCGAAGGGAACCTTTGAGGAGTACACCTTCCCGTTTGATGCGACATGGCAGCCGGACTTGTTCGGCCGTGTCCGGAATATGATCAAATCAGCCGCCTACGGAGCGCAGGCGAGCGCGGCGGATCTCGAGAATGTCCGCCTCACTGCCCAGGCGGACCTTGCTATGGATTACTTTCAACTTCGCGGCCAGGATTCCTTAAAGCAGTTGTTGGATGCAACGGTGGTCGCTTATCAAGATTCGCTGGATTTTACTAGGGCTCAGTACGACACAGGTATCGGGACGGACGAGGCCGTGGCGCAAGCCGAGACTCAACTCGAAGCCACACAAGCACAGGATGCCGCTCTGGGCATCCAACGGGCGCAGTTTGAACATGCCATTGCCATGCTGACCGGCCAACCAGCGTCCACGTTCTCAATTCCCATGGAACCGCTCACCTCAAAACCTCCCGCGATTCCCCTCGGCGTTCCCTCCCAACTTCTTGAGCGGCGTCCCGACATCGCCGCGGCGGAACGCCTGGTAGCGCAGGCCAACGCCCAGATCGGCATTGCCAGAGCAGCCTACTTTCCCAACCTCACATTGAGCGCCGTGGCAGGATTTGAAAGCTCTTCCTTCACGCATTGGTTTTCATGGCCGAGCCGCTTTTTCTCGGTGGGCCCGGCAGCAGCGGAAACCATCTTTGACGCGGGCTTGCGCCGGGCCACGGTGCAGCAATACCGAGCCCAGTACGACGAGACCGTGGCAAACTATCGGCAGACGGTACTAACGGCTTTTCAGCAAGTTGAGGACAACCTCGCGTCCCTGCGCATCCTTTCGGTGGAGATCCAATATCAGGACACGGCGGTCAAATCGGCGGAAAGAAGTCTCGCGATCGCCAAGGATCGCTACAGCTTGGGAATCGATCCTTATCTGAATGTGCTTACGGCGCAAACAGCGTTGCTCTCCAATCAGGAAACTGCGGTCAACCTTCGAATTCAGCAGATGTCCGCCAGCGGAGGGTTAATCGAGGCGCTCGGTGGAGGTTGGAACGCCTCGCAACTCCCATCGCCGGTGCAACTGATCAGCAAAGTGCCCTAAAACTCAAACTGACTTCTACTGGCTTCGTAATATTATCAGCCCTGAGCAAAAGTGGACATCTTGAGGAACGGGATGCTGGCAGAATTCGACGTGATGATTCACCAGATTATCTTAGGGCTTGTCGTAATCGCGAATTTCGCAGCCCAGTCAATGCTGGCTAAGGCGCAATCAATGCTCGATTCTGGAGATTCCTCGGGCACTGTTGCAAGCACCACGCCGGCGAAATTGGACCTAACGTACGCGCGTCCGACAGAGGCAACGAAGATCCGCAACTACCTCTTCGATGCGTTCGGCCCGTATCCGATCGTCGGCGCCACATTCACGGCGGGCTTTGACCAAGCCAGGTATGCACCTCGCAAGTGGGGGCGAGGCGCAGAAGGTTTTCGCAAGCGACTGGGGTCCGACTTCGGCATCGCAGGCATAGGCGCCACCACACGTTATGCCCTATCAGAAGCCTTCAAGGAAGACCCGTTGTACTACCGCTGTGAGTGCAAAGGGGTGTTTCCGCGGCTGCGCCATGCCGTGATTTCGACCTTCACCGCACGCCGCGGCGAAGACGGCCACCGCGTCTTCTCTTTCGCGGCGCTCGTCGCGCCGTATGCAGGCACGATGACGGCCGTCTACGGATGGTACCCCCGCCGGTATGGCGCCAGGGATGCGCTCCGGATGGGCAACTACAATCTGCTGGAATTTGTGGGCGGGAACATCTCTCTCGAGTTCATCTATAGCGGACCCCACTCCTTACTCTCGCGCATGCATTTAAACAATGGGCACGGAGCTCCAAATCCGGGTTTGGAACCATAACCAAAAAACGAATTCACACATGCGGGTGCAGGCGCGTGCGGCTTACCAGCCATGTTAGAAGGCGTTCTGACCACACGTCCCGCGGGGGGGATCAGCCGAGGGCAAAGTACTCGCGCGAGAGGGGAACTCGCGGACTATGAGATGAGAATGGCGCTCCTACTGCTTATCGCGATCGCGGTCGCCGCCGCAACCCCTCTTTGCCTCCTCGAGCTCGTGGCGACGTTTCTCCGCCTGGCGGCTCTGCTCACCGTGGCGGTCAACTGCTTTTCGAAGGTTTTCCTCGGCATTGTGGACACGTTGGTTGCATTGGCGGACGTTATCGCTTGCCTGCGTGAACGCCGCTCCTCCAGCCAGCAACAGTACTCCCAGTGCAGGAACGAATAGGATGTTCTTCCAACGATTTACTTTACGCGACATGACTTCCTCCTATATTCTTGGTCCTCACAGGGAAAGTCTACTCCTGCAATGCCTTCAGGCAGGAATCCTCAATGCGGAAGACGCATTCCGCCGAACACGTATATGACTCCCAGAATGATCAGCACCGTTCCGACGATTCCGATGCCTCCTCCTGAACCCCATCTCCGATATCCGTAATAGCCTCCGCCGCCGCCGAATACAAGCAGCAGAACAACAATCAGCAAAAGCAGTCCCATGGAATTCGCCTCCCAGTTAGTAAAATGCTTCGATCAGAATTTCTAATTTGACTTCGCACCCAACCGGACATTTGCCTGTTGTTGGGGCACCTTCTCATTTTGCCTTCGACTTGATTCCGTGTCAGTTCAGAACCGCTCACCCCTATGGTCAGAAGTGCTCATTCCACTCCATGGAGTCTGCTGTGCAAGATTGCTCAGGCCATTGGTCGTTTCTGAACAGACAATGCATTGTGGCAGGACTATCATCGACGAGGTCACTGAGTGTAGAGGCGGCCAACGCTAACGTGGTTGGGTTACCTGTCTGCGATAATCGCTTGCCCTCAGCCCGAATTCAAAATAGGAAGGAACCAATCACCGTGCGGATCTGGATACTGATGATGCTGGGCACGACCCTGGCGTTCGGGCAAACTCAACCCGTCGATACCGTCCAAAGGTGCCGGAGCATGCTGAAGGACGCCGTCCATGACGGGAATCCGGACGTTCGAATAGGCGCGGCGCAGGCCCTGAGCCTGGTGGGGGTGAAGGATAACGCTCTTGAGTCTCTCGCCCCGATGCTCGATGACCACGACGTTTCGGTTCGGGTTGCGGTGGTTGTAACTCTGGGTGACTTCAAGGATAAGCGTACCATTGTCCTCTTGAAAAAAGCCCTACAGGATCCCGTTCCCGAAGTTGACTTCGCCGCAGCCAAGGTGCTGTACCAACTCCACGATCCCGAGGGAGTGGAGTTTCTTCTCGAAGTGGTTAGCAAGGAGTCAAAAGCGTCCTCAAGCTATCTCAGCAAAGAGAAACGCAACAGCTTGCGCATGTTGCACACCCCCACCAAGCTTCTCATTGCCGTCGGCATCGAGGCAGCGGGTTTCGCGCCCGTGCCGGGTCTCGGGTTCGGATTATCTTCGGCGCAGGGCATCCTGACAGCTCCTGATTCTTCGGCCCGGGCCGCTTCGCTGCTGCTCATCGGAGGCTCGCATGATCCGGCTCTGGCTGATGCGGTCGATTCAGCGTTGTCGGACAAGGAGTGGTCAGTGCGCGCTGCGGCTGTTCACCTGGTCGCGATGCATCCCTTCCCACGATTACGGCAGAACTTGGTCCCCCTGCTGGACGACAAGAAGGAGGCTGTGCGCGTACGCGCCGCCGCGGCCTACATCCGACTGCAATACGTGTTGTAGGTTGAACCCATGTCCACCACTGCGAGTTCCATCACGGCTCCGATCAACGGGTTTTTCGAATGGTTCGGTGAATTGGGCCTTTTTTCCTGGCAGGTTCTGCGATCTGGCCTGACGCCGCCTTTTGAAATCCGCGAGCTTGTCCGGCAAATCGACGAGATAGGATCAAAATCGTTTCCACTCGTGGCTTTGGCGGGCGCCGCCATCGGCGCCATCCTCTGCCTTGAAACCCGCGCCAGCCTGGTTCGATTCGGCGCCAGTTCATTGCTTCCCGCGGCCGTTGTGTTCTCGATCATCCATGAGATCGGCCCCATCATTACCGCCTTGATCGTCTGCGGCCGAGCGGGAGCTGGCATCGGCGCTGAGTTGGGATCGATGAAGGTCTCGGAGCAGATTGACGCCATCGAGGCATCAGCCGTAAATCCCTATAGGCTGCTGGCCGCAACCCGCATTCTGGCTTGCATTCTGGTGCTGCCGCTCCTGACCCTTGCCGCTGATTTCTGCGGGGTGGTCATGGCGTGGGTGGCCGATGCTCTAGCTGAACCGATCACCTTCTACCAGTTCGTCCACAACGGCTTCAGCGTTTTCGCCTTCAACGATTTTCTGCCGCCAACCTTCAAAACCGCCATATTCGGCCTGATCATCGGGCTGGTGGCGTGCTTTCAGGGAATGCGGACGCGGGGAGGCACCGAGGGCGTGGGGCGCACGGCGACGAGCGCAGTGGTCTTATCTTCGCTCTTTGTAATTCTGGCTGACGTTATCCTGGTGAGACTGATCGTCATCTTTTTTCCATGAAAAAAGGTGCTGAGGAGTTCGCAACGCGGCACTGAAAGGGGCCTGTAACCAGATCGTGAGAGAGAACTTTGAGAAAACGAATGGCGAGCCGCCCGTGGTCCTGCGAGGTCTGCACAAGTCCTTCGGCGCCCAGGTGGTCTTGAACGGGATTGACCTGACCGTCGCCCGGGGTGAAACGCTGGCGGTGCTCGGCCGCAGCGGGACCGGCAAGAGTGTTTTATTGAAAATCATCATTGGGTTGCAGAAGCCGGATGCGGGCTCGGTGAATATCCACGGGCAGGAAATTACTGGAATCAATCTAGGCAAGCTCAATGAAATCCGCAAGAAGATGGGTTTTTTGTTCCAGCAGGCGGCGCTCTACGATTCGCTGACGGTGGCCGAGAATGTGGCCTTTCCGCTGAAGCACAATACAAACATGCCGGAGTCCCAGCGGCGGGATCGAGTCAAGGAATTGCTGGAGAGCGTGGGCATGGAAGGTGATCTCAAGAAGATGCCTTCCGATATTTCCGGCGGCATGCAGAAGCGAGTAGGGCTGGCGCGGGCGCTGGCGCTCGATCCTGACATTCTGCTGCTCGATGAACCCACCGCGGGTCTGGATCCTATTACCTCCGGCGAGATTGATGAGCTGGTTCTCAAGCTGCAAAAGGAACATGCCATGGCATCCATCGTGGTCACGCATGATTTGCAAAGCGCAAAAACCATCGCCGGCCGGCTGGCGTTGCTCCACGAAGGCAATATCGTGATCGAAGGCGCCTTTGAGGACCTGGAAAAGAGTCGCGACAAGTTTGTCGTAGACTTTATGCGGCGGGACGCTTAGGAGAACATATGTCGAGAGCGGCGCGGTTGGGAGCTTTCATCGTTACGACGCTGGCGATTCTGGCAGTGGGAACCTTTATCATCGGTAACAAGCAATACCTTTTTAGTTCCACGTACCGATTAAAGGCGCAGTTCAGCAACGTGGTGGGCTTGGATGTGGGCTCCGGGGTTCGGGTGGGTGGCGTTTACCGCGGAACCGTGCACAGTATCGAGTTGCCTCACTCCACGAGTGGCAAGGTCACCGTGGTCATGGACCTCGACAGCTCGACCCACGATATCATCAAGCAAGACTCCATAGCGTCAATCGAAACCGAGGGCCTGCTGGGCAACGAGTACATGGCGATCTCGTTTGGAACTGCCGGGGCGGCCAACGTGCGCGACGGCGATACCATCGCCAGCCACCCTCCGCTCGCGATGTCCGACCTGATTAAGAAGTCGGAGGATATGCTGGATAGCAGCCAGCAAGCCATCAAGAACGTTACGCAGGCGACCGCGAGCTTGAACTCGGTCAGTGCCAAGATCGACCATGGCCAAGGGACGATCGGGGCGTTGATCAATGATAAGACGGCCTATCTCGAGCTTAACCGAACGATGGACGGAGTCCGTGATGTTGTGGCCCATGCGCAAGCGGGGGTCACCGATTTCCAGGAAAACATGGAGGCGATGAAACACAATTTCTTCGTGCGCGGGTATTTCAAGAATCGCGGTTATGAAGATTCCGCAGAGCTGGCGAAAGATGAAATCCTCAGCCTGCCCCCCGGCGCGCCCCAGAAAACGTTTACCTTCGAGGCAAAGCAACTCTTCGGTAAGGTAGACACGGCCAAGCTGAAGAACCAGAAGTCTCTGGACGCTGCCGGCGATTTCCTGACCGATACTGACTTCGGGGTTGCCGTGGTGGCCGCGTTGTCCAGCATGGAAGGAGATGCCGGGAAAGACCTGGTCCTGACCCAGGGTCGCGCCCTGGTGGTGCGCGAGTACCTGGTTGAGAATTTCGGTTTCGATGATCGGCGGCTCAAGACGCTGGCAATGGGGAAGAAGAGCGGCACGAGCCCTGAAAAGGGTTGGGGTACAATCCGGATTCTCGTTTACCCCAGCGGCACTGAGATGCCGCCCGCGAAGCTGGGGCAGAATAGCGCTCCACCCAAAACCGCCGCGGAACTGCCGGTTCCCGAATCTCCCGCTACCGTTCCAAAATCACAGTAGCCCGAGGCGCCTGCGCAAGTCTTACCGCCCAGGATGTAGCCACGGTATAGTCAGCGTGGCGTGGGTTGGTGCGATTCTGAAAAGCCCACGGCGCAGCGTCCGTGCCGCGGCCCCCTGTTATGTGAGTTGGTCTTTTGAGTGTTCTCTCCCGGAGAGGTGGTTGATGTGGTCCGCGATTTCCTGCGGCCGGTCGACTTGGAGCATTGTCAGCCTGCTCGCCTCGCCCGCTGTCTCGATCGAAAGATCCCCCAGTCCGAAAATTCTCTGACCAACCCGCTGATGCACCGTCACATCCTGCACTCGCGAGACCAGGATGGTGCGTGTGGTCCTGCTCAGAAGCCCCGTTTCGTACCGCAGCCGGTCATCGAGGATCGTCATCTTGGTGAGGCGGTTGCGGACATGTCGTTTCAACGGCCAGAGCAGGAGAATCACGGGCACCCAGGGAATCCAAGGCCGCCATGCCGGCGGAACCGAAGGCGGCCATTGCAAACGCATCAACAAGAAAACCATCGCCGCCACGATCAGAACCGTGACCACGTAGCCCAAGTATATGAATTTCGTAGTCGGACGAATGATCATTTCGGACATGTCCCTCTCCTTTGAACAGCAGGCGCTATTGTACTGCGCGGCGGGAAGGTGGATAAAAAAGAATCATCGCAACCAGCATTCTGCCCCACCGGACGATTTCGCCAACATCTGGGAACGTCAGAGCCGTGGTATTCGCAAGAATTGTAGTGGCTCACGGTCTGGGCGCGCGGAGAGAAGATTCCCGGCGTTTTTCAGTAAAATCCAACGCGAAAGAAGGATTGGAAGATGTGCCGGCAATTGCGAAGGGAACCACCGTAACGGACTTCTTTTTCAGGAACGGACCGACGGCCTTCAATACCAGTGCTTAGAATCCCTCCTTAACTCAATTTGATTAATCTTTTAACGGACAATCATAATTAGCTTGACAATCGTAGTTAATTAACTTATGCTGGTTAAGGAAGTGAGGCCTTCCACGCTCGCCGTTCAGGCAATCTCACCAATTCAGGTTATCTGAAATCGCGCCTCTTCGAAGGTGAAATATGAGGATTAGGATTCAGCGAACTCGTTGCCGCCCGCTTTTCGGACCCGACAAGGCTTTAACCATCTGCCTGGACGGATCTCGGCGGCACCGTGTGGTCCAAGTTCATCGGCTGGATCCGATCGTGCGGAGGACTCAACATGGAGTAGCAGGACGCGAAGCTTGCATTAGCTCAGGGTTGTATCTGGAATCATAGTATTAGAGATAACATTTCCAATCCTTGACACTACTGCACCAATATTACATCGGTGTGATCGGAAAAGAGAGGTGGCGAATATGAGAACAATGAATCAATGGGAACCTTCCCGTGGGGCTATGACTCTACAGGAACAGTTGGGCCGCGTGTTTGGCGAAGTGCCGGAGCGTAAAGGGGAGGAATCGAACCTGACCGCCTGGGCGCCGGCCGTTGACATTTACGAGACCGAGAATGAGCTGGTGATCAAGGCGGACCTGCCGGAAGTGAATCCGCAGGAGCTGGACATCCGCGTTGCGAACAACATCCTCACGATTCGCGGCGAACGTAAGTTTGAGAAGAAGTCGGAAGAGGAAAACTACCTGCGCATCGAACGCGCGTATGGCTCGTTCACCCGGAGCTTCTCGCTGGCGAACTCCGTGAACTCGGAAGAGATCAAGGCCGACTATCAGAACGGCGCGCTGACACTGCACATCCCGAAGCGCGAGGAAACGAAGCCGAAGCAGATCAAAGTAAGCGTGGTTACGCCGGCAGTCGCCGTTGCGCCGATGGCGAAAGCGGCCTAGAGGAAAGCCAGATCGAAGACGAAGTAGCATTGGGGGCTGGCGAATTCGCCAGCCCTTTTTGTTTAGAAGCCGTCGCATTTGAACCAGTAGGACTTGAGGGCGGCACAGACCTGTCCCTTCGGGACATCGCAGACTCCACAAGGCAGGAGTCTGCGCCAGCCCGCGGTTGTCGACCCAGGAAAAACGATTGCCAGTCGAGTTGCTCGTCGTTCCTCCAGCAATTCGTCTCCTTGACACGTATCGGTACGTCTTGTAAAATGTGTACACAGGTGAACGCATATGGGGCTACTTAAGGTCGGTATCCGTGAATTTCGCGAGAATCTTGCCAACTACTTGTTGCAGAGTGACAAGCCGGTTGCGATTACGCGGCACGGCGACACCGTGGGCTATTACCTCCCGGCGCGCCGGAAGCGATCTGAGGCTGAGCGGGCGCAGTTGAAAGAGGCGGCTGCCCGCCTCCAGGAATTGCTGCTGGGCGAAGGCATCACCGAAAATGAAATCATCGCGGACTTCAAGCGCTGGCGCGCCCAAGGCCGTAAATGAACCCACGCAAAGGGCTAGTGCTTGGGGAGAAAAAGGTTCAGGTCCCTTTTTCGTGTCTCAAAGCAGCGCGACGAAGCCGGCTTGCTGAAAGTGCCGGTCGCCGGTGAGTGCTTCGACGATGTTGTGTTCCTGCATGATTGTAAAGCTAACGCAGTCAATCACTCCCCAGTCTTTGTCCGGACGCTCGCGGTAAAGCTGCCAGCCCTTCCTATATAGTTCTGGAGTCAACTCCACAACTTGGACACGCGAGGAATGCTCGATGCGTTCCGCGAGACCGCTCGCCAACCGGCGGAGAGGAACCGGCGAGAGCCAATTGCCGACTTCCAGCAGGACGACCGATGAAGTGACAAATCCTCTACCGTCATTCAACCGCTGCTCGAAAAGCCGCACCGATTGGTGATGCAGAGTGTCATTGGCATTGACCAAGGCAATCCAACCGGACGCGTCAACAAAGGTCAGGTCGCCGGACATTGAAATCATTGTTGCTTGGGATGACCGTACAAATAATGATCGAGGTTGCGGGCCAAGTCGGGCGGCCCAATGTCAGTGGCCAAGTCGGGAATACTATACGCGGGATCTGCGGGTATTCCGTGCGTCGCATTGTCCGGTACGATGACGATAACGCGCGTGTCCTCCGGCAAATGAACATCAGCCGGAAGTTCAATGCGCCCGTTCCGATAGATGGTTTCAATCGTCTTGCTCATCGGGTTCATAGTATCCGACAAACTGCGCGTCCGCAAGAGCGGAACGACGCAGAGGAGGGGAAGGGTACCTGATATCCTTACCCCCCGATTTAATAGTGCGGCGAGCTACAGAACATCGGTGGGAAGAAGGCGGCCTTCCGTAGTGCGGTCGAAGTCAGCGTCAAAGCTCACGATTTTAAGGCCGTGCCTTTTGGCGGCGCTGTACTGGTAAGCGTCATCAAAGTCCAGGTTGAATTTCGCCGCTACGTCTACGAGGGAGTCCATCTCCGGCGCACTCAGAGACACCAATCCGATGCTGGCGTGGCCAATCACATCTTGGAGGAATTGGCGGAAAACCTGGTGTTGCTTGTGTCGGAATAGCAGAAGACCGATCGAATGCAGAGCGAAGTCCGAGACATAGAGTTCGTGACCCTTGCGGTTTTCGAGGAAGGTTCGGGCGTCGCCGGCGCTGACCTGACTCAACAACACTTCGATGAAGAGGTTGGTATCGACCAGCAGTCTCATTCGCCGTCGCTTCTCCAACCCGCGATGCGGTGCTGCAACTCTACGGAGGTGTATCTATCCCGCAAGCCTTCGAGCGCGCCCGCCCAGGCGAATTGCGGCTTGCCGTGCTGCTCGATGGAACGCCGAGCCAGCAAGGACTCGACGTAGTCCCGAAGCTGCGCCCTGTATTCTGAAGGAACTTCACGCACCATTTCCTCAAGAGTCTTCGTTGGCTCGCTCATCACCGTTTCCTCATTGTTATTCTACTCTATTTTACGGGGCTTTATAGGGAAGGAGCACAAAATGGTGTCTGGAACCTGTGAAAAAATCGTAGCGGCGGGTTTATCCCGCCATCGCGGTTCTGAAAACGCTGGAGATATGGCGGGGTAAACCCGCCGCTACCTCTCGGCCGCTTCGCGGGCTGCGGAGCCGGGTCGGCATGGCAGTGCTATCGGTGGCATTGACTCTATTGGTACTTGACAAACGCGGTAATGTAGGCTATAGTGGTCTGGTACGGCTGGCAGACGGTTAGGCGCTGCCGGATAGGTTATGCCTCTTCCTCGAATTAAGTTCGAAGTCCCTGCCTGTGCTTCCTGCCTCCTGCCCAGTCAAGAAGTCGAGGAGTCTCGCCTTTGTGGGGACGGTTCGTCTGCCGCCCCTGCTCCCAATTTCCAATGCATGGAGAATACTATGTCCTTACGCAAATCTACTTGTCTTACTCCCCAGCGGCTCGACGCCGCCCGGCGCAATTCCGAGCGCTCCACCGGGCCTCGCAGCGAGGCCGGCAAAGAGCGCATGAAAATGAACGCCGTGAAGCACGGCTGCGATGCGGCGCCTGAAAACGAGGCCGCCGTCATGCGCGCCTTGGGCGAAGATCCCGAACGGTATGCCGCCTTGCAACGGGAACTCTCGACCGCTTACGGCCCGGGCGACGCCTTCTGGGACCAGCAAGTCGCCGACCTGGGCAAGCTCTACTGGCGGCGCAACC
>Ga0181532_10001462_pt1 | contig 22827 bp, 26 predicted proteins | sample PEATcosm2014_Bin_33_FD_119768 | JGI IMG/M metagenome (GOLD analysis project Ga0181532, IMG submission 119768) | Peatland microbial communities from MTU Mesocosm Facility, Houghton, MI, USA - PEATcosm2014_Bin11_30_metaG | ecosystem: Environmental > Terrestrial > Soil > Wetlands > Peat | place... | reverse complement strand
GCTTCGACCAGCCAAGATCATCGCCGGAAGCGGAGCCCCGCCTCCTGAAGAAAAATACAACTGAAAGAAAATATAACTTCTTACCAGGCATGATCCGGGGTATTGGCCGGTTATCTTCGCCAACCTGCTCACCGTGATCGCCGACGGCGACCACATCACGCCGCCGTGCCAGTCGAGCCCATGACGTCGAAAGTCAGCAGCGCTGACAAGGAACTGTTCCGGGTTAACGTTGGTCACATCGGAATCATGGCAGGCAGCGGAACCAGCACACAACTTGGCCGCACGTCGATGGCTGGCCCCTCGCTCTCACTAAGTTCAACACCCCTCACATGTGGTAGCCGCCGTTGACGTTCAATTCCTGCCCGGTGATGTAGTCCCCATCCGCGGCAAGGAAGGCGGCCGCCTTGGCAATTTCCTCTGGCGACGCGAATCGTCCCAAAGGAATCTTGGCCTTGATCTGCGCGGCAATCTCTTCCGGGATGGCATCCATCATTTCCGTAGAGGTGAAGCCGGGCGCGATGGCATTGGCGGTGATGTTGTATCTAGCCATTTCCAGCGCGAGGGTTTTCGTGAAGGCGATGATGCCGCCCTTGCTGGCCGAGTAGTTGGCCTGACCAAATGCACCCATTTGCCCGACCACCGAGCTAATATTGATGATCCGCCCAAACCTCTGATTGATCATGGCCGACACGGCCGCGCTGGTGCAATAAAACGTGCCGTTCAGGTTGACGTTGATCACCGCAGCCCAGTCATCGTCGCTCATCTTGCGCATGCTTCGATCGCGCGTTATGCCTGCGTTGTTCACCAAGATGTCAAGGCGCTGCCATTTGTCGAGCACTTCTTTGACAATGCGCGCGGCCTCGCCTCTCTTGGCCACGTCGCCCTGGACGAGCAGGCACTCGCCACCCAGTTCGCGGATTTCATCGGCCGCGCTTTCGGCGTGCTTGACATCCGCCCGGAAGTTCAGCGCCACGTTCGCGCCACGACGTACGAGTTCAAGCGCGATCGCACGTCCAATGCCGCGCGAGGCCCCGGTCACCAGCGCGACTTTACCCGCGAGCGACGTCGGCTGGTAATTTCTACTTCCATTTCCATCGGCAACGTTTGCCATGGCAAGACTCCTGTCTTCGGAATTGCAGCTCACAATCGCGGGATCGACCCGCATAACCACGTAGCCCCCCACCGCACCGGCGCCGAAGCCCGGCGCGAAAACCCGCATGGGACGGTCAATCCTGCCTTCGCGCACAGCGTCGTGCACGGCCATGAGAATACTCGCGGACGAGGTGTTGCCCACCCGTTCGATGTTGAAAAAGATCCGGTCCCCCGGGATCCCGGCCGCCTCGGCCAAAGTCAGCACCATGTTTTTGTTGGCCTGGTGCGGAACGACCAAGTCGATCGCGTCGATGAGCGACCCGCCGTCACCGTTGGGGTTCGGGAGCTGGGCCAACTCACCCATCATCTGCTTCAGATAACGAGTCACCAGGGCCTTCACCTCCGGCCCGTACACCGTGATGTTGTTGTCGAACTCCGGGTTGGGCCAGATGATGGAGTTCACTTCCGACCATGGGCCGCTGGCGTAGGTTTGGAAGATCTCGATATCGGGAGGAGTTCCTTCCGGCGCGGGAGCGATCACTACGGCAGCTGCGCCATCACCGAAGATCATGCGGGAGGTCCGCACCGTCCCGATCTTGTCGGAGAATTTCTCCGCACAGATGAGCAACACCGGCCGATTAATCTCTTGCAGCAGGCGCACCGCTTCGGCGAGGCCATAGGGCATGCCCGCGCAGGCCGCGACAATGTCGCACGAAGCATGCGTCTGCAAGAGGCCGAGCTCGCCCGAGAGCCAGGTGGCAATCGATGGAATGAGTTTGGTGCTGGTGCAAGTGCATAAAAGCACAGCGCCAATCTCTGCTGGCCGCCGGCCGGACTTCGCTAGGGCCTTCTTGGCCGCGAGCAAGGCCATGTCCTCCAGGGGCAACTGGGTGTAACGCCGTTGCTCGATGCCGGTTTTCTCGCTGATTTCCACGGCACTCATGCGCGACCAGCAGTAAGCGTGGTTGCGGATGAGGTCGGCGTTGCTGCAGGTCACCTCACCCTCATAAACGGCAATGGCCTCAAACCGGGGAAGAACCGCGAATCGCTTGCTCACCTCCACCGGAGGATACGACTTGATGGGCTCACTAAGGGCCAGAGTGTCGGGCCGGAGGGTCGGGTGCTGTCGAATGCGGGGTCCCCAATTTTCGTCCTCCTTTACACGCTGGATGAAACGGAGCACATCCTGGCTCCGGGGATGGAATGCCACCACGTAATCATCGTCCTTCAGCTTGCCAACTTCGATTTGCGTGCTGGTCGATGGGTCCCAAGGATACTGGTTGTGAAGAATCATGCACTGCCGCGTCAATGCCTCCAACTCGGGCACGGGATGCAGGCAGTCGATTACATCGTCGAACGTATAACGCAGATAATCAGGGTCATACTCCAGCAGGTGGCGGGTGCGGTTCGCAGGGTCGGCCAGCGCCTCCGATACCGTCGGACGGAGAGGGCGGAGTTCGCCACCGGAGCTGAGTCGGTTGCGAAAAACGTTCAGCAGAATGCTGAAACTCCGGTCTTCCAGCTCTTCGTCCCACGACGGAGGCAAAGCCCGGTACCCAGCCTCGATCGCGGTTGCGATGGCGGACGCATCCCTCGGCTTGTACACCGGCAGGAAGACATCGTCCCGCTGCCGCGGGAGATCTCCCCAGCGGGTGGGGCGCTTCTCGTACATCGTAAACGTATAGCGATTCACCCAGAAACGGTTCAACACGAGGTCACGGCAAAGCTCATACCGGCTCTTGTATTCACCCGCCCGCACGTGCGCCGCAATCTCTACGTCCGTCGGAGCTTTCTCCCCGAAGTCCCGCCGGATCACGGCTGCAAATTGCTTAAGGGTCCTAAATACGGAAAAGTCCAACTCTGGAAAAAAGTTGCCGGGGAAGACGATGCGACCATGAGAGTTGATAACGAAAGGTTTCAGCAACATTGGCCAAATCTTCTCTCTATTGAGCGCTGGACTCCAGTCGGCGAATTGCTCTAGAGTTCAATTGGGCTTTGACCGAATTCGTTCCGGTGGTATATGACCATGGCCATTCTTGACAGGAAAAAACGACCGGGCTGCCACCGCGCGGAATGTCAGACAGTTTAGTCTGCGGCCATAGGGTCCGGCAACCCGACTAGGTCGTTCGCCCGATCGTTCGCCCGTTCCCTTTCGCCGACTTCGTTCAACTCAAGATGTTTCGTCTCCGGTGAATACAAGAGGCTGACGAAGGTCATGACTGCGCCGATCGTCAGGATGACTGCGGGTGACAACCACATGTCCTGTTTTTCAATCCCAGCTATAAAGGGGATCTTGTGGGCCCACCATACGTAAACGCTAAACCAGGCTCCCAATAGCGCTCCGGAGGAGTAGCCGAGGCCGACACCCGCCGCACGTCGACTGGTCGGGAAGCGTTCGCACAGGTAGGCCGGAACGACTCCCCACGCCAGCTTGAGCATTGCCGCCATCACGGTTCCCACCACTGCCATCCATAGGTTTCGCTGGATCGCCGCGTGATAGAGGACGTAAAACACCGGGATTCCGAATACGACGAGAAAGACGCAGTACCACTGGGTAAGGATCTTTCTTCCGGTTCTGTCCGACAGCCAGCCGTAGAAGTTGTAACCGAGGAAGGCCATGAAAAGGGCAAAGCCGTAGATCAGGCTGTAGGTCGTGGTGTCGAATCCGCGTCCCTTCAGGGTCAGGATGTTAGGAAGAAATCCGTAGACCGAATAGTCGGTGAGGAACAAGCCGGTCATGAAGAAGAAGACCTGCAGGAAGTCCCACACTTGGGGAGGTTTGAACAGGCTCAGGAATGGGGACTTCTCGATCTTCCCCGCCGCCTTGGCTTTTTCGAATTCAGGAGATTCCTCGAGGTTGTTTCGGATATACAGTGCCAGGAAAACCGGGATGACGCCGGTCATCAAGGCGATGCGCCAGCCATACGCCGCCATGGCTTCTTTGGTGGTCAGGAACGAAATAAGTGCGAACACGAGTGAGGCAAATACGTAGCCCAGGGGGAAGCCTGATTGGATGAAACCGCCAATGGCGCCGCGTTTCTTTTGGGGAGCGTATTCAATGGCAAAGGTGTGGCCGACCGCGTATTCGCCACCGAAGAAGACGCCCATGAGCAACCGCAGCACGCAAAAACTGACATACGACCAGACGCCGACTTGGGCATATGTCGGAAGAAATCCTCCCACGAGGGACATCACGCCCACCCCCCCGATGGTTAGGATCAGGAGGAACCGCCTCCCGATTTTATCGGCATAGGCTCCAAAAATCGCCGAACCGAGAGGCCTTGCGGCCATGGTAATCGAATAGGTGAACAGAATGACGATATACTGCCAGGCTGCGCTGCCCTTGGGAGACAAGAAAACGTTCACCAGGATCGGCGCCATGACCAGGACCATCGCCATGTCATACGCATCCAGCATAAATCCCAGAAACTGGGAGGCCATCGCCATCTTTGTTTGTTTCGATAACGGTTGCTCCGCCATAAGAACTCCTGCTGATGACTTACGCCGCAATGAGGGCTGGATTTACCTTAGATCATGTCGAACGGTTCTCCATCTCTGTTGTTCCTCAGAGTTGCCGTAGCGCTGAAGTCGCTGAGCGAGAGCTTCTCATCAGTCGCTATTTCACCTTTGCCATCACCGTTGTTCCCGTGGCACATCGCGCAATCGACCCCTAATATTTCTTCTCCTGAGCGATCGACTCAAGAATTGTCCAAACGGATTTACCCCACCACGAACAGGATCGCGCCTGCAGGATACCCACTCTGGCCGACTGACACCGGTTCGCGCTTCATCGGGGGAGCATAGCCGGTTCAACGGATACAAGTCTGGTCAGAAGTGCTCACCGAGCAGATTATTGTTGCGCTGGTCAGCGCCGCAGATGCCTCGGGGATTGAGATGAAGGAGCGGCATTGGATCGGTAGACGGGTGAACGTCTTCCCGGGCTGACCAATACTCTAGCAACTCCAGATTGCGATCAGCTTGCCCGCGCGACCGATTTCTTGGTTTATGGCAGCTTCGCGGTCAGCTCCATCTCCCGCCCATCCACCACCGCGACGGGATAGATAGCAATCATCTCGCTGACCTGGTACGCGACGGATGCGGCTGCCTCGTTATGCATCCATGGTCTTAAATTTGCGTTTCATGCTAGATCACCACTCTCTCGCGGTACTCGCCGAACACCCGGCGCATGGTATCGGAAATTTCGCCGACCGTGGCATTGACTTCGACGGCTTCGACGATCACCGGCATCAGGTTGCCAGTACCGCGCGCGGTATCTTCGACGGCCTTCAGCGCGGCCTGGCATTTCGCAGGATCACGCCTAGCGCGCAGCGCACGCAGGTGCTCGACCTGCTTGCGCTCCAGCGACTCGTCAATGCGTTGCAGCGGTATAGACTTCTCTTGGTCAAGCTCGAAGGCGTTCACGCCCACAACCATGGCTTCGTGGCAATCGACCGCCTGCTGATACTCGTAGGCGGCGTTTTGGATCTCCTGCTGCACGTAGCCGCGCTCGATCGCCTTCAGAACGCCGCCCATGGCCTCGATTTTGTCAAGATAGCCACGCGCGCCCGCCTCAATCTGGTTGGTCAGCGACTCTACATAGTACGAGCCAGCCAAGGGATCGACGGTCTGCGGCGCTCCCGATTCGTAAGCGATGATTTGCTGGGTGCGCAGAGCGATGCGCGTCGACTGCTCGGTTGGGAGTGCCAGCGCCTCGTCGAAGGAGTTGGTGTGCAGCGACTGTGTCCCGCCCAGCACGGCCGCCATGGCCTGCAACGCTGTGCGGGCGATATTGATCTCCGGTTGCTGCGCGGTAAGGGTTGAGCCCGCTGTCTGCGTGTGGAAGCGCAACATCCACGACTTGGCTTTCTTGGCCCCGAAGTGATCGCGCATGATGCGGGCCCACATGCGGCGCGCGGCCCGGAACTTCGCCACTTCCTCCAGGAAATTGCTGTGCGCGTTGAAGAAGAACGACAGCCGCGGCGCGAAGTTGTCCACATCCAGACCGGCATCGATCGCGGCCTGCACGTAGGTCACGCCGTTGGCCAGCGTGAAGGCCACTTCCTGCAAGGCGGTGCATCCCGCCTCGCGCATGTGGTAACCGGAGATGGAGATGGTGTTCCACTCGGGCAGGTTTTGGTTAGCGTAGGAGAAGATGTCGGTGATGATGCGCATCGCCTGCACCGGCGGATAAATGTAGGTGCCGCGCGCGATGTATTCCTTCAGCATATCGTTCTGCACCGTGCCAGATAGTTTGCGCACGACGCGTCCGGTGCGCCGCGCGGCCACGATGTAGAGCGCCAGTAGAATCGACGCCGTGGCGTTGATGGTCATCGAGGTAGAGATCTTCTCCAGGTTGATGCCGTCAAACAGGCGCATCATGTCCTCGATGGAGTCAATCGCCACTCCGACCTTGCCGACCTCGCCCATGGCCAGCGGGCTATCGGAGTCGAGACCGATTTGCGTAGGCAGATCAAAGGCCACGCTCAGGCCGGTGGTACCCTGGCTCAGAAGGTACTTGTAGCGCCGGTTGGACTCTTCGGCGTCGCCCATGCCGGCATACTGCCGCATGGTCCAAAGCCGGCCGCGATACATGGTGGCCTGCACGCCGCGGGTGTAGGGAAATTGTCCGGGATCGTTGAGGTCGCGGTTGTAGTCCCAGCCTTCGAGGTCCGCCGGGCTGTAGAGAGGATGAACGCTGATGTGAGAGGTGGTTCCCCGCTCGTCCGCCAGCTTGCTGGTCCTTTCCTTTGTCGCGGGCATGGTTGCCTCAGTAAATATGGAGATGACCCAACTATCGCTGACCTACGCCCGAGCGATGTCCCTGGCCAGCGCCGTCTCGAACTGCCTCTCGCTGAGTTCCTCGAACGTCTTCAGAATCTTGCCGTCGTGCGGGATCCGGATCATGCTGTCGCAGTTGTCTAAGCCTCGATGATCAACGTTGAATCCCCGCCCCGGGAGATTGTCTCTCCGCGGAGATGAGGGAGCTGTGCAGTTTTGCTCACAATGGCCGAACGGTCACTCATTGGGAGTAGGTGATGGCGCATCCCTTCTGCGACCGCGATGCGCTCCAGCCGCACTGCCGATATCGAGAAAATTCTGGTGCACGGAGCGCACGGACCGCGACGGTTAGTGGTCATCCTGCAGTCGCAAGGGGCGGTGAAAAAAACCTAGGTCGATACGAAGCCGACCAGGCATTTGGATCGTTGCGAGGGCTGCGCATTCATGCGATTTGCGCGCTGAACATAGGCGCTTCACGAACACTGCTACTTGTTTGTCGAAAATCTGCACCATACGTTCCTGCGCTTTCGGGTGAGTCACCGCCGCGCGTAAAAGAGATGGGAGTTCGTCACCTGCCGCTGGACCCTCCCATCGCTAGAGAAAATGTTGAACGAGGGCGAAACCTAGCTTGCTTCTTGGTGTCTGCCCGAAGTTTGGTGGCAACCGAAGGTCGAAAGTCACCGCCGCCGCGAACAGTCGCTCTTTGCTTCGAAAATAGCGGATAACCATGGAGCGATGCATGTCTGCAGCTCGCGCCCCGCCACGAATTGTTGTGCGCTCGATTCCTGACGAACGCTTCATCCTTGCCGGGTCATCTCACGTCACCGGATTTCAAAACTACGACGAACTGACGCTTCAGGCCAGTGCAGCCGAGCCTCACCCAACCGAAATTGTGGACAGCGACCCCTACAACATCATTTACAGCAGGGGCACGACCGGCTCGCCTAAGCGAATTGTACATAAGCATTACATACGGGTCATGTACTGCACGCTCTTTGCTTCAACCCTTCCGCATGGGCCCCGAGAGCGTGGTGCTGCACTCGGGCTCCATCGCTTTCAACGGCGCCTTCCTCACGCTTATGCCCGCGATGTATCTAGGTGCGAAGTACATCTTGGACAAGAGCTTTGATCCACTAACGTTTGCGGAAACGGTGAAGCGCGCGAGCGTCACTCACGTTATGATGGTTCCGTCTCAGATTGTCGCTCTCCTCGGCTGGCCGTATTTTTCGGCGGAAACGCTCCAGTCCCTCGAAATGATCGGTACCGTCGGTGCTCCGCTCCATCTCGAGCATAATGAGAAGCTGAATCGCTACCTGCCAGGCAGATTTTATGAACTGTACGGGCTGACGGAAGGATTCATGACAGTTCTCGACAAGAATCATTACGCGTCCAAACCAACTTCTGTCGGCCCGCCGCAACCGTTTTTTGAGATGCGGATCCATGACCGAGCAAGGTGAGGACGCGGCTCCGGGAGAGATCGGGGTGATTGTCGGGCGTCGGCCAGCGCTAACGCCGGGTTATTACAAGCGGCCTGATTTGACTGCCCAGGCGATTGTCGACGGCTGGCTGCACACGGGCGATCTCGGTTGTATCGACGAGGATGGATTCCCATTCCTGGTCGATCGCAAGAAAGACATGATTATTTCCGGCGGCGTCAACGTCTTTCCCAAAGATATTGAAGAAAGCATCGTGCAGCACCCGGCCGTGCGTGAAACGGCGATGTTTGGCGTTCCTGACGAAAAATGGGGCGAGACTCCAGTGGCCGCTGTAATTCTGCACAAGACCAGAGTATTACTGCGGAGGAACTGTGTTCATGGATCAACGAGCGCGTTGATGCCAAGAATCAGCGTGTCCGCGCGGTGGTTGTCATGCAGGATTTTCCGCGCGGCACCGCGGGAAAAACGCTCAAGCGTATCCTCCGTGAACCCTACTGGGCCGGACGAGATGAGAAGATATAGGATTTCTCTTGGGCAATCGTGCGGTTTTGCCCAGCCCTGAATTGTTTTTTCGTAGACAGCCAGCGGCACTCATACGTCACACGACGAACTGGACCGCTAGCCAGAGCGAGGAGCTAGCCAGGCATCAATTTTGGGCCAGGTGCGTTTGTTTGCCCCGCTACCCGCCATGATTCCGATGTGACCGCCCGGAACGCTGAAGAGCTCTTTGTCTTTGCTGCTCACCTTCGACAGGATTGCTTTCGACTGGCAAGGCGGCGTGATGTGGTCGCTCTCCGCGATCACCGTCAGCAGGTTGGCCCGCAAGCGGCTCAGATCCACCCGCTCACCCCGGATCATTAACTCTCCCCGCATCAAGCGGTCGTTACGGTAAAGGTCGACGATGAGTTGACGGAACACGCCGCCAGCCAGCGGGATGTTATCGGTCACCCACGTGTTCATCGCTTGCCAGGCTTCTATGACGTGAGGGTTATCGATGTTGTCCCAGAGCTTCAGGTAGTTGACGATGTAATTCTCCACTGGCTTCAGCGCCCTGGCGCCGTAGTCGATCATTTCTCCGGGCATGTTGCCAAACGTGCCCAGCACTTTATCCACATTAAAATACCGTTCGTCGGTCCAACGGGCGAAGGTGAGAGCTTCTTTATTGGAGAAGTCCAGCGGCGCAGTTAGTAGAATCAGGTTTCGCAACCCACCGTCGGGTCGCAGGGCCGCATAAATCGTGCTGAGGATGGCACCGATGCACCAGCCGAGCATGCTGAATTCGTCCACTCCAGCGAACGCCTTCAGCTTGCGGATTGCTCGCGGCATGTAATCGAGGGTGTAGTCGTCGAACTTCAGATTCTTGTCTTCCGGGCCGGGAGCTCCCCAATCGAGCAGGTAAAGGTCATAGCCGCTTTTGACCATGAACTCGACGAAGCTGTGGCCCGGTCGAAGATCAAGAATGTAGGGGCGGTTCATGAGCGCGAACACCAGCAGAAGCGGAACCGGATGGCGCTGTTCTTTGGGCACGACAGGAATATAGTGGTAAAGTTTTGCCTTGTTCAGTGCCCATACCAACTCTTTGGGGGTTTGAGCAATGGCGGTTCGCGTCGTCACTGCTTCGGTGAACGCGGTCAGTTTTCCCACTAGGTCCGTAAACGGGTCGGTGACAACCGCAGCGTCTGCCATTGCTACTTCGCCCCTTTGGTTTTCTTTCGGTTCTGTTCTGCCGGTTGGGGCTTTCGTTTGCTTTCTGCGGTTACGAATTTGGTGAGCAGCTTCTCGATCCGGTCCAGCTTGGCGTCCATGTCATCGAGTCGCATTTCAATATTAGTGGCCCGTTCTGCCAGCCCCACAAAATCAGCCCGCGAAGGCATGCTCAACTGCTCCAGGACATGCAACATTGCCTTCTCGACGGCTGCTCGAAACGGGGATGCGGCCGAGAGATAGGTGTCAAGCACGGCCCCGCTAGCGCTGGCGTAGGCATCCGTATTCGCGGTTTCCGCCATTGCCTTTGCCCAGGCATCGAGGTAACTATCCCGCAGACCACGGAAAGCGTCCATAGGATCCACCGGCTTGCCGTTCACTGCTTGTTCATCGCCCATTTACAACTCCCTTCCTAAGCCGGCTGCAACGGGAGATAGCCAGCGAACTGAGATTCCCCGGAAGACAAGCCGCAGCCAAAGGCGGTGGCCGGACCGTCTGCCAAATCAGAGTATAACAACATGACTTACGCGGCTATGATGCTCTTGAACGGCTTGGAGACAATATCAAGCATCGTCTTCTGCGTCTGGATCAAAGCATCAATGCCACTCTGGAACGCGTCGGAGGCAGGATTGTTCGGGATCCGGAACTGCTTCTTGGCAGTTTCGCAAGCCGCCTTGTGCTGTTCCGAATAATAATCGAGAGCTCTCTTTTGCGCTGCGACAGAATACTCGACCCACTGCTTGAACAGGGCCGTCACCCCTTCAGCTGCTTTGGCGGCCGAGCCGCCACGCTCCTTGGCAAGGCCGGCCACGACATGGCTCTGCTCAACGGCCAGGTCGATAGCACCTTTCTGGGTTTCCACAAGTTGTTGGAACGACTGCCCGACCAGATCGAACAGGAACAAGCCTGGTGTCTCCGGGAAATAGGGAAAAGCCTTCTTGCAGGCATCGATCAACTCGGCATTCTGTTCAGCGGCGATATCCAGCGACTTCTTCTGGAGTTCCGCCAGACGCTCCACGTTCTTCGTGTACAGGGGAATGAAGGCCTCAACGACTTCGTTTTTCTTAGCTGCTCCAGCAGCGCTTTTGGTTGACTTCTTGGAGGTGCTCATGTATCGCTCCTATCGAGGGCATTTCTGATGTTGCGACTTATGCTGCATTGCAGCATAAATCTATGATAATCCCCTCCGGGCGGATGTCAAGCAAAAAATGAGAACCAAATGAACCACAAAACGGTGATGATTAAGAAGTACGGGAACCGGCGCTCTCTATGACACCACGAACACCATCAACCAGGACGAAGTGGCCCAGATGGTCCGGGAGGGTCATGATGTCCAGGTGGTGGACGCCGCTGCGGGTGAAGACTTAACCCGTCTGGTACTGACGCAGATCATCGTGCAAAGCGCCAAAGAACCTTATTCGGCTTCCCCTGGATATATTGCGTCAGATCGTGGTCGTGTGCGGCAAGGTGACCCAGGGGACTACCTTGAAATACATGAAGGCCGTCCTCGATATGTACCAGAGCGCCTACCGGGGGCTGGCTCCGCCGATGAGCCCTTTCGAATTTATCCAGATGCCTACGACGCCGCTTCCGGCTGGCCACGAGTGCCTTGGGGTTCTCAACCGTCGAAAGGTTCATACAGAGCTGGCAGGCTTCACCTGAACGGGGACGAAACTGTCGGGATTGGCGAACTGAAGCAGCGTATAGAAGAGTTGGAGACCCTGGTCTCGGTGCTCGGGGCTGGAAAAACGGTGCTCAAGTACAAAGGAAAACCACGCAGAACGGGTTGACGCAGTGGAGTTCATAAATTGCCGGGGCGGCGGGGCGTCCCAAGGAAGAGGCGCTCCACCCGACACGCCGGCTCAGAATGCGGGACCGCGCGGGCTGTCTAGAGTCAATCCACCGAGTTTCTCTACGATTCGCGGGTCGCCCCGATCCTCCGCAACAGCACACAACAATCCAACCATGATCTTGTCGAAAGGATTGTCCGACTGCGAGGTAACCTTTACCGCGAGAGTATCCTACCGTTCTTCTCTGAGGACCTCTTGCAGCTCGATCACAAGGGTTTGCAACTTCTGCCGATCATTCGCTCGGTTGTTGATGTCCCGGCAAATCCGCCGGACTTTCTCATTGATGGAACCATCCACCTTCTTCATACCTTCGGCTGGAGCTGATAAATTTAGAAAAGAGCTGCTGAGGGCAGCCTCGACCCGATGCCACTACCTTATCCATCCGCAGGCTTTTTTCGGAAATTCAAAATGCAGATTCACACTATCGAGAAAACCCCTAGGGCGTTGGCGTTAGCCTCCTTGCGGGTTAGCGTTGGTGGGAGCGGCCGGTGCTGGCGGAGGTTCCAAGGGTAACAACATCAGACCTCATGCACGATGACACCGATCAGATCTGCTGAGAAGTGATGGATGTTCCATTCGTTCTTTAGCAGCTCGTGTAGATTCGGATAGGCTGAGTTGTAGCGAGTGTCATTAGGGTTCACGACGATCGCTTTGAATTCGTCGCCCAGAACATCGATGTCTCTGAGCGTCGGCCACTGGACCAAGCAGACCTCAATGTTGTCGCCCTCTTCGCCGAGACTCGTGACGCGATAGTAGACCCAGTGCCCGTCATCCTGAGGGTGGCCGCGTTTGTTGAGGTAGATCGAATCGAGGATTTGCTTCATGACCGGGATTTTAACATTTTGATGAATTGTGAGGGTGTGTACACCTCGCTTGGTTTGAGAAGCTCATTTGTCGGTGGAATGGGAATTACGACATCTTGCTTGTCCCGGAGGTCGTTCAGCCAGAGCGCTGTGACATACAGCGCCGGGACCCCGAGGACTCGCAATTCATAGGACCCCTTTTGGAACTTACGGTTGTCAACCGCCTTGTGTATTTCTTCGAGCGTGGCGCCAGCAAAAGCGCCATTATTCAATTGCGCGAATCGATTGCTTTGCTTTCTTTCATCGTAGTTCACCAATAAATGGTGGGCAGTGCAGGACTCGAACCTGCGACCTCCTGCTTGTAAGGCAGGCCTCGCATCATCGGGGAAAATGCCGTTCACCTAAATGAATCAATCGCTTACCCACAACAAAAGCTCGCACGGAAGGTTCCGAGGTGCCCTCAAAAGCCTCGAAAAACTCACGGTTCTGCAGCCCTTGCGGCACATTTACGGCACACTGATCGAAGACCACGAACAGAAAACCGCACTGCTGGCCGCGCTCGACGCCGAAGGTGACGAAGAACAGGAAGAATGAAAGAGTAGTGGCGCACCACTATGGTGCATAATGATGCAATGGCAGTGACCAAACGAGCCTCTGGACGAGACGTGCGTCGAAGCGTGACGCTGCCTCTCGACGTTGCCCCGGAAGGTGGGGGCGATAGCGAAGCAACGACGTCTCAGCGATAACCGTGTTCTGGTGGAACTGATCGAGCAAGGCATCGAGACCCGCCAGCGGAAGGAACGGGAATTTTTCGATCTGGCCGAACGGTTCCGCGCCGCCAGTGACCCTGAGCAGGTCAAGCACTTGGGGGACGAGTTGGGCCACTTCGTCTTTGGGGAATAATGCCGCAGATCGAAACGTGGTCCCGCCTCCCCGCCGCTGTTCGCGCTCATCTGGTGGAGTGCATGCACGACCACAAAATCAGCCTCGAGGACCTCAATCAACTTCGCTTGTGGATGGAAGCGAAGCCGCAGGTGCCCGAGGGGGCATGGTACAAGGATTTCGGTTCGTTCAAGCTGTGCGGGGAAGCCGCTATCCGAAAACATTCTTGCTGGCGGGGCAGGCGGCCACGGGGCAGAAGCTTTAACAGAGCACAGCCGCTTAATTACCAATCCTGCCGCGCACTCTATGGAGCCGACATTATTGGCTACCTGGTCGGCTATGCAAATCTCACGAACACGCGCTCGCTGGCTCTCCAGACGATGCCCACAACGGGCAGAACTGTCAGCAATGTGTCCCCAAGCAAAGGCGGACAAAGTGATCAGGCGGCCGGTTTTGCCGCGAGGTCCCGCAGGCGATCTCGATGCTCTCGCGATGAATACAGGATCCTCATCTGATGCCAGTCGTAGCGAAACTCTTTGCCACAGTCGAGACAAACCACGTAGGTTCCCACCCGCATCGCTGCCCCATTTCGATCAGCAGCACGACGCGCTGTTATCGGGAAACTGTAACGAGAATGCCAGCAGCCGAATAGCCTGTCCAATAACTTCGCGATCATGATGTGTCCTCCCCCAGCGCCTGGGCGACCTTATCGCGTTCTGAAGAACTTACCCTGTACCTGCAGCCTCCAGCACGCGATTTCGGACGGGATTCTCTCCGCACATGCTTCTATCTAATAAGACGGGAAATGAGGGTCAAAACTGCAACCGCGTGAAAAAAGAAGTTGGTCACTGAGGCTGTACACAGAATCTACCGTTTTCGAACAGGCCGTAGATGGTGAGCTGCAACCCAACTCCCTACATGCAAACTTATTGCAACTTCGCGTATTCCACCTTGGCTTCCTCAAGGATGGGGATGTCGGGGTCGGCCTTCCGCACCTCCATGGCCAAATCTATGGCGTTTAAACCTGCCAGATAAAGATTCGACTCTATATGGCGACTCAACTCTTCCTCCGATGTCCAGCGCTCCAGATACAGGATGGTCTGCTTCTCATCGCATGTTTCGTAGACTTCAGAAGTCAGACATCCAGGTCTTCCTCTCAGGCGATCGATAGAAAAGCGAAACAGCTCAATCATCTGCCCTCGTCTGTCTGGGAGGGGCGTTAGTTCAATAAATGAGAGGATCACGTCGTCACCTTGAATTTGCGCTCTCTCTCATTCCTGAACGCACCCGAAACCACGGGCAGAAAAGGGATGGTTAGCTCTTCTTATGAGGTCCGATTGCCCCAAAAGTCAACAAAGGCCGGAATATCATGGACCCTCATTACTTCCTTGGCGGCCTCTTCTACCTCCCCATGCAACATGCCCACCGTGTTGAGGAACTTAAACGCACTTTGATTGCCAGCCACGTAGTCCCGCAAATAAACTTCGCATTGGTGCCACGCCGGTTGCAGCGACTGGAGCTGTTCCTCCACTGACTTGCGATCTTCGTCCGACAGCTTTGTGATCCCATTGCTCCATCGACTGCGATCTTCGTCTGGAAGCTCCGTCATTGGCCCCTCCCACAATTGCCCGACAAGCTCCACCGACCTTCATGAGATGAAGATGACGAAGACCAGGAATCTCAACCGTCGTGGCAGAAAAACCCGTACCGCGCTCACCGCGGCCGAAGTCGACTTCTGCGCCTATTTCGTACTGACCGGCAACGCAAAGCAAGCTTCTCTGCAAGCGGGTTATTAGGCGTGGTGGGGCTACGAACTGCTCAAGAAACCGAGAATCCAGCGTGCCTTTTGTTACCGCTCTACAGCGCGGGGGGTCCACGCCGTCGACGACTAGCCCCTTACCGTGACAACCGGGCAGAGCGCATCGCAGACGACTTCGTAGGCGATGTCCCAAGGCAGATGAGCCACGGCTCGGGGAACAGATGTCTTGTGCACACCCATGACGATCAGATCCGCTTTCTGCTCGGTGGCGGCGCGCAAAATGCCATCCGGCGGAAACTCAAATCGCACCAGCAATGTGGGTTGGCACCAAGCATTGGCACCCCGGGGAAGCAGCCACTGCAGTTCACGCGTGGCGACTTTCCGCACCGAATCCAGGCTTTGCCCAACCGGGGGGAGGGTCACGAGATGGAGCAGAGTCAGGCGTGACTGATTTTCCTGCGCGATGGAGAGCGCATACGGCAGCGCGTGCAACGAAGCAGGAGAAAAATCAGTGGCGAACAAAATGTGTTTGAAGCCTTCAAACTTCACGTCCGCGTGCGCGGCCTTCGGACCAACCGTCAAAACCGGACAATCAGCCATGCGGAATATTCGCTCTGCGGAGGATCCCAAGACCAACTTCTTGAGTCCCTGTCGTCCATGACTGCCGAGCACGAGAAAGTCAATGGCATGAAGTCGGATCATTTCGGCCAGGACTTGCCAAAGCTCACCGTCCTGCATCAGCACCTCATACTGAGCCTGACTCAGCGCATCGCATTGCGTGAATTCCTCCATTCTGCGGCGCGCCACTCTCCAGGAGGGGTCAATCGCCGTCGGCAAGTGAGACATGGGAACACCCAAATTAGGCTCCGGCGGAACGGCATGGGCTACGAATAACTTGGCTCCATACCAGCGGGCGAAAGCCAAGGCATAGGGCAAGGCAGCCCCGGCGGCGGGGGAAAAATCGGTGGTAAAGAGAATGTTCCGAACCTGAATGCGAAGGCTGGTTTCAACGGAAGACATGGGACACCTCCTCGCAAGGCCTGCGGGATGGGGATCACCATCTTCATTTATCGCACCAAACTGCCCTGCGGAATATGACCAGGGTCACATACCCGTGTGGCAATTGTCGCTTGCCAAATTTCGAGCCAAGGCTTCGAACACGGCTCGGCCACCGCACGGCAGCTCGGAAATCACTTCATGCCCGCTGAGTGACTTTCCCTATTCGGGAACGGTTCGATCTAGTTGCGCTGCTTAAGCCGCTTTTTTCAAACGACCTCCGTTCTGGTGGGTCTTTCGAGCTGCCGGATCGAATTCAGCGGCCACCTTTGTAGCGTCTGCTGCCATCTCTTCATTCGTCCCTGTCCCGAACAGGATCTGATGCCACGCCTACTATGTATCGTTGCATCGTCGGATTCCGGACTCGGCGCCAGAACGGGTCAGCCCAAGGGTGCGGTCCGACAACCCACGGCGGCATCAACCCGATCCCCGTGACAGGGACCCAAGGGATTACGTGTCAGTTTGGGTGGGTGTTCTGATGCAACATATCGAGAACGGACCGAAGCGAGGCCATTGGCCCCCCGCTCATATCTGTCGATGAATCGCGGGTTCTGGAGGAGTGCTCAAGAATCTGCTGAATGTGCACATCAACCTGTCGGAGCACAGCAGGCGCAACCGGGTAGCCGTCACTAAGAGTTCCTTCGGAACTGGTGCCGTTGTCGCCTTCGATGTAGATAATCAGTGTGTTATCGAGCTTACCCTCGTCTTCAACCTCCTGGATTACGCGGCCGATTTCGTTGTCGGTGTAAGCCGCATACGCAGCAAACACGTCGACCTGGCGAATGAACATCTTCTGCTCGTCGGGAGTGAGTTGGTTCCAATGCTTAAGCAGGTCTGACGGCCAGGGCGTCAGCTTGGCGTCTGGCGGAATCACTCCCAGTTTTTTCTGGTTCTTGAAGATCTGCTCGCGTAAATCATCCCAGCCCCTGTCGAACAAGTGCATGTCGCTGATCTTCTTGATCCATTCCGGCGTCGGGTGATGCGGCGCGTGCGTTCCACCCGGCACATAGTAAATAAAGAAAGGTTGTTCGGGACTCACCGCGTTGACGCGCTTCATGTATTCGATAGCGTCATCCGCCATCGCCGTGGTCAGGTTCCAGCCGGGATGGCCAACGTACGGATAAATCTCGCTGGTGTTGCGGAACAAGTTTGGCTCCCACTGATTGGCATCGCCTCCGACGAATCCGTAGAAATAGTCGAAGCCCATGCCATTCGGCCACTGATCAAACGGTCCAGCCTGGCTGGCGCTGAAAGCCGGAGTGTTGTGGTCTTTGCCAAACCACGACGTAGAGTAACCGTTTTCCTTCAGGATCCGCCCAATCGTCACTTTGTCTCTCGGGATGATGCTGTTGTAGCCGGGATAACCGGTGGCCTGTTCCGAAATAACTCCGAATCCCACCGAGTGGAAAATCCCGTTGGCGCCTTCGAAGGTCATCTGAGCTACGATGTCAAGCCTCGGTTTTGGTTTTCTCTCGACGGCAATTATTGGTTCGGTGGCACAACAAGTTTGAACGGTGTCGGAAATCCGCTGACCCTTCAGAGGAGTTCCCGCATCGGAGTGACGGCCGCGATCCCTGTGAGCAAGCACCAGTCTCTGAAGTTTAGCTACAACGATGGCTCTTACATCCGGTTTGGTGGAAACTACCAGAACGTGTCGGTGGCGTGGCAGTATTCCTGGTTGGGTAGACCGAATTAACCGTGAGCGGTTATGCTCCGATTTACGACCAGAGTAGCAAGCTACGAATCGGAATGCCGATGCTCACTCCAGTATTGGCTTGCTGTTCAAATCGGAGCGGTCAAAGACTGTATGTTGTTGACCACCGCTGCATCGCGATTTCTGTCTAACTGAATGAGCCATTTGCGACCTCCCCGTCGCCACCCCTTTTTGACCACCACTGGTTTCCTTTAAACTTTAATCTCCTTCAAGGTGCGCCCGTGTATGAACTTGACCGACGCGTTGCGATCTTCTGGAGATATTGACATGATCATCGATCTTTCGCGGGCTATCGAGAACGATGTCCCAGCAGACCCTCCAGGTTTTGGCCCCGTCGTTACATACGCAGACCATAAGACTGGAGCACAACAGATGGTCTCCTTGTTTCCTGGCCTCCATATTGAGGACCTTCCCGATGGAGAGGGGTGGGCGATGGAGAGACTATCCGTTACGACCCATAACGGAACGCATGTGGATGCGCCTTGGCACTATGCCTCGACTACGGACGGCGGCAAGCGCGCTATGACCATTGATGAGATGCCACTGAACTGGTTTTTCCGACCCGGGGTTAAGCTCGACTTTCGCCACATGGAGTCTGGCCATGTTGTGACTGCACGGGAGCTTGAGGAGGCATGTCGGGCGATCGACTATCAGTTGAAGCCGTTCGACATCGTTTTGATGAATACTTCTGCAGGCGAGGCTTACGGAAGTGACAGATATTTGGGATCGGGCTGCGGGTTTGGGCGTGAGGCGACTCTGTGGCTGCTCGACCGGGGCGTTAAGGTCGTAGGAACGGACGCCTGGAGTTGGGACGCACCCTTTTCGTACACGCGGAAGCGATTTGCGACGGAGCGGGACACTTCCATTATTTGGGAAGGTCACAAAGCGGGGCGCGAAGGAGCTTACTGCCAAATCGAAAAGCTAGCGAATTTGGAGGTCCTTCCAGCGACGGGATTCACAGTGTCTTGCTTTCCGGTGAAGATCAAGGCTGGCTCTGCTGGATTCTCGCGCGTCGTTGCACTCTTATTGTGAATGTCCATTAAACTACAGCGATGTCTTCCTCTTCCACCAGAAAACACGCGGGCACTGGCGCGGCGAGTGACCAGCCTCCGGTTCCAGAACCATCTTTCGCCGAGCGAGCACGAACTTTGGTGTACCTGGCCCGCATCGGAAGCCTCTCGACCCTTTCGCGCAAGCAGCCGGGGTTCCCCTTCGGATCAGTAATGCCTTACGGCTTGGACGAACAAGGGCGTCCCATCTTTCTTATCAGCACAATGGCCATGCACACGCAGAATTTGCAGGCGGACCCTCGCGCTAGCTTGCTTGTGACCCAGGACGACGCCGGCGGTGATCCGCTCGGAGCGTCCAGGGTCACGATGGTGGGAAATGTTCTGCCAATACCGCAGTCGGAGGTGACCGAGGCTCGCAAGCTTTACTTGGCACGCTACGCCAACAGCAGGTATTGGGTGGATTTTGAAGACTTTTCTTTTCACCGCATGGACGTGGCGGCCGTTTACTACGTGGGCGGCTTCGGCGTGATGGGCTGGGTATCTGCCTCCGAGTATGATCGCAGCCAACCTGACCCTCTTGCTGACTCAATGGGCGAAATCATTCAGCACATGAACGCTGACCACAAGGATGCACTCGTCCTGCTTGCCCGAAACTTTGCGCGCATTGAGTCGCAGGAAGCAACGATGACTACGGTCGACCGCCTCGGTTTTCAGGTGCGCCTGAAAACACAAGATGGCATAAGGGGCGCTCGCATTGCATTCTTGCGAGAAGTGCGCAATCCTGCAGAAACCAGAAATGTTCTGGTCGAAATGGTGCAGCAAGCGCGCTCGGAACTGTGATGTCCGCCGCGAATTTGAACTTGGAAATGTTCAAGTGTCGCAGTCGCTCATTCCTGCTGAATCAGCCCCGCAGACTCGTCAGCCCCCGTGTCACCCACCAACTTGTCCAGCCCCGCCTTTACTGTCGCGTTCGATCCCTGATTACATCAACTGCCGCGTGCGGTCACTCTAACGGTTCGAAGTGCGGGGATTGAATGTCAAGTGCCGCAAACGCCTCATCCAAGCTATGTACGACGCGCAGTTGCGGCCGTTTACGGTCTCCCAGGATTTGAAACATGCGAGATAGACCAAATGCAGCCGGAGCCGGGGCAACGAAAACTATAGGACTCCCGGTCGCATCCACAACTAATACCTGACCTGCCATCTGGCGTATAAATTCAGCTGATACGGCAAACTCAGTAACGGATGAGAAGTCCACAATACCCGCGCGGGGAGCAGTTGCAGCCCAATGTTTTCGAACCACCGGTTGACCCTGTGCAAGCAATTCATCCGTGAATAGTCCCTCAACTCGGAGCAGCAGGACCTTGTTCACAGAATCGAACTCAAACCGGTACGCCATTTGGTTCACCCCTTCTTCCATCCCTCCACGTGGGCCCGTTCCATTTTATACATGACATGCGGTCGTACCATGGATCGGGGCGTACGCAGTCCCACACCAAAACGGCTGTCGTTATTCACCGAGTGAATAACGACACCGGCCTCCCAGAGCATGACCAATCAACCGCAGGATGACGTCCGCCCGGCAGGTGCGGCGGCCGCGAAACTCGGCGACGCCGGGCAGGGTGCCGGCGAAAAACAGGACCGCGCACCCGAGATTCCGGCATCGGAAACGGTTGACGCGGACCTTCAGTGACGAGAACTCGTCGCACTACGGCGGCAGACGATTCCAGGCTTATGTACCCGCAAGTCCTCCCTTTCTTCCGAGTCGAGCAACTGAGTGGTTGCGGCACGATGTCGGTGTGCGTTGCTATGTGAGTCGAGAACTCACGATTTCTGGTCCATGTATTCTGATGTGGATCAAAGAGGTCGCGATAGCGAGAAACGCCCTATGGGCATCGAAGCCGAAAATCGCAAAGAAGCGTTAAGCACTGTTCTTCGAGTTTCATCGAATTGAGCCGGTATCTCGGACGAGAAGCTCGCCAGGACGTACCTGTTCACATTGCGACCGAAAACGCGTGGCCGCGAAGAGGCTGGGAAGTCGCACTCCAGTCTGATCTCTCTCGATCGAGCATCGTTCAAGACGAGGTGGAAGAGAAGAAAATGGTCTTGTCTCTAGAAGACGCGGTCACATGAAGTTGGTCCGATGCCAATTAACCCGAATAAGCTGACTCGATTTAAGAATGCCGTTCACTCGGGCTACAGCGATCTCAATAGTTTCGAACGCGATTTCGCGATTTCGCTCGATAACAGTAAGAAAGTGTGGTGCCGGACCCCATCCCGAGGCGGTTTTGAAATCCCATTGCTCGATCGCGGTAACACCAAGAACTTCAATCCAGATTTCCTGGTTTGGTCGGGCCAGCGGGTGATTGCCATCGACACCGAAGGCGATCACCTCATTGTGGAAGACGCAGGTCGCAAACTATTCCATGTCGAGCCCATAGGGCGCGGACCCAAACTTGAAATTCGACTGGTTACGGAGGGCGAGTGGCGCGCGAAACCTCAGATTGCGAGAATTGCGGGAACCGAAGGCTATACGGTTTGGGCACTCAAGCAAGGAAGTGCTCACCCATCATACTGCCCTAACATTGCCAAGGCCGTTGAGGCATGTATTAGGTGATTGGAACGCAATCGGCTTACGAAATCGATTAACGTGGCTCTTCCCGAATATCCGCCAAGGCGTCGAGGAACTGGCGGGCCGTTACGATCTGAGTGTCCGCCCATTTCGCTGGAAAATGCTTCAAATTGCCGGTCACGACGTAGTGGGCGCGCGCGGCCTGGGCGCACTCCAGAAAAATATCATCATCGGCGTCGGAACAGGCACGCACCTTCTCGGCAGGCTTGACCCAAAACCCATTTTGCCGAATAGCGCGGAGAGCGGCCTCGATTACCGCCTCGCTGCGGTTAAACTTGGCACGCCGTATTACTTCTTCGTATTCGGCATAAACGTCGCCGCTGACGCAAAGCTGCGCTTCGGTCCCGGCGAGTGTGATCAGCAAAGTCCTGGCAGGCAAGCCTTGTGGTTGTAGCAACGCGGAAACCAGAATATTCGTGTCGAGGACGATCCGAATCATTGCTCCAAGGGCCGGCTTTCGCGGCGCGCTTTGCGCGCCACCGCTATTTCCGCATCAATCTCTTCCATGGAGAGTTGATCGAGCCCCTGCTCTTTCGCGGTTTTCCAAGACGCTTGCAGCCACTCCGGAGCGGTAAGCGAGGTCGTGGTGCGGATGCTGATCTCCTCGTTCTCGGCAATGGAACGACCCAGCAGGCTTTCGATAGCCATCTTCTGGTCCGGCGAGAGGTCTTTTGCCTTGTGAGTCATACGTATACCTGATGCTTCAAACTGGTTCAAAGTTAGTTTAGGGCGTCCTATTGGCATTGTCACGCGGATTTGCGCGCTGGCCAGGCACGGCTACCCCCTGCCCCGTTTGCGTCCACGCTCTGCTGCCGCAGCTGCATTTTGCGCCGTCACAAGGGCATAGCCCTCGTCATGACGCCGCGCATTCTCCTGGGCCTTTGAGTTGACTTCAAGCAGTCTCGGTTGCCTAACGTATACCAAGGTCGTTAAAACTGCCGTCTGTTGTTCTCTATATATTGTTGAATGTACGTTTCATGGCGGATTCGAATCCCTCCCTCTCCGCCATAAATCGTTCCAAGAGAGCGGTTTATCGTTTCGTAGCAATCACGATTTGAGAGTCCATTCCGGGTGGTTTTGTGGTGCACAATTGTTGCACCACGTATGCCCT
>Ga0181532_10001461_pt1 | contig 22839 bp, 14 predicted proteins | sample PEATcosm2014_Bin_33_FD_119768 | JGI IMG/M metagenome (GOLD analysis project Ga0181532, IMG submission 119768) | Peatland microbial communities from MTU Mesocosm Facility, Houghton, MI, USA - PEATcosm2014_Bin11_30_metaG | ecosystem: Environmental > Terrestrial > Soil > Wetlands > Peat | place... | reverse complement strand
TCCGCGCGGCCAAACACGGCCGCTCGATGGAGGACGAGGTGCGCGCCATCCTGCGCGGCGCCACCGCCGAGGGCGAGCAAGACGACCTCGGTACCGCCGTTCATGAGCCGGCCGCGCGCCCTGCCGGCGCCGGATTTGAACGCCCTGCAGACACGCCGGCCGTCACCCCGACGATCCGCGCGTCGCGAATTCTGCTGATCATCGGCGGCGGCATCGCCGCGTACAAATCGCTCGATCTCATTCGGCGCTTGCAGGAACGCGGCGCAGCGCTGCGCTGCATTCTCACGCCCGCCGCGCAGCATTTCGTGACGCCGCTTGCTGCCGGTGCGCTCTGCGGCGAGCGCGCCTATACCGATCTGTTCGATCCGCGGACCGAGTTCGACGTCGGCCATATTCGCATGGCGCGCGACACGGATCTGGTCGTGGTCGCGCCGGCGACTGCCGACCTCATCGCCAGGATGGCGGGCGGCCGGGCGAACGATCTCGCCGCCGCCGTCCTGCTCGCGACCGACAAGCCGATCCTGATCGCTCCGGCGATGAATCCGCACATGTGGGCGGCCAAGGCGACCCAGCGCAATCTTGCGCGCCTAAAGACGGACGGCGTTCGCCTGGTCGGTCCGAACGCCGGCGAAATGGCCGAGCGCGGCGAAGCCGGCATCGGCCGCATGGCCGAGCCGCTCGAGATCGCCGCCGCGGTCGAGGCCATCATGCGCCGCCCGGGGCCGCTTACCGGCAAGCGCATGCTGGTGACGTCGGGACCGACAGCCGAGCCGATCGATCCCGTGCGCGTCATTGCCAACCGCTCGTCGGGCAAGCAGGGCCACGCCATCGCCGCAGCGGCGGCCGCAGCGGGCGCCGACGTGGTGCTGGTTTCAGGCCCGGTGAATCTGCCCGACCCGCCGGGCGTGACGGTTGTTCGCGTGGAAACCGCGCAGCAGATGCTCGCGGCGGTCGAGCAGGCGCTGCCGGTCGATATCGCCGTGTTCGCCGCCGCCGTCGCCGACTGGCGCCCGCGGCAGGCGAGCCAAAGCAAGATCAAGAAACACGGTCGGGCGCCGACGCTCGAATTGGTGGAGAACCCGGACATCCTGTCGACGATCGCCCACCGCAAATCGGGCCGGCCGCGGTTGGTTATCGGATTTGCCGCCGAAACCGATCACGTGATCGCCAACGCCAAGGCCAAGCTCGCGAAGAAGGGCTGCGACTGGATCCTCGCCAACGATGTGTCGCCGGAAACCGGAATCATGGGCGGCGACGCCAACACGATCCACGTCGTCACGACGGACGGCGTCGAGTCCTGGCCGCCGCAGTCGAAGAATGACGTGGCGCGCGCGTTAATCGAGTGCGTTGCCGCGGCGCTTCAGGAAACAAAGAAATGAGCGGCGACGAATGCGTCGAGGTGCAGATCGTGCGACTGCCGCACGGCGCCGATCTGCCGTTGCCGAAATACCAGAGCGCGCTCGCCGCCGGGCTTGATCTCCTTGCCGCCGTGCCGGCCGAGGCGCCACTTGATCTCGCGCCGGGGGCGCGCGCGGCAATCCCGACCGGCGTCGCCATTGCATTACCGCGCGGCCATGAGGCCCAGATCCGGCCGCGCTCGGGTTTCGCGGTGCGCCACGGTGTCACCGTGCTTAATTCTCCCGGCACCGTCGACGCCGACTATCGCGGGGAAATACAAGTTATTCTTGTAAATCTCGGCACCGAGCCGTTCGTCATTCGCCGCGGCATGCGCATCGCACAAATGGTCATCGCGCCGGTCCAACGCGCAAAATTGGTCGAAACGCGCAACCTCGACCCGACCGAACGGGCCACTGGCGGTTTTGGTTCTACCGGAACGGCTTCGAAGACAAATGATGAGCGTGCCCGGCGGCGCTGACCTAGACACAACTCCTAACGCGATCCCGTTCACGATCTGGACTCTTTCGGCGCGATTCCGCTTGAGAGTAAAGTCGAGCGATTCGCGGGCTCGCTCGCGATAGACCCGCTGGCGATGGCGGTGGCGGCCAGCAGAGGCGAAGGGGCATGCCGGACACGATCCGGAGGAGCGGGGGCACTACGCGTCCGTGGCTCGGCGGATTCCCAATAGCTATTGGCGCCGTTTCAGCGGGGCCGGCCCGCGCCGCCGATAAGCCCAGCCTTGCGCTGCACGAACTTGTCGTCGGCGCCTCGCGCAGCATCGACCGCCACGAGATCGCGGTGCTGGTGCTGCTGGTCGGGCTCTTGGTGTTCGCAGTCGTCACGGCGATCATGCTGGTGCGCTCACGCGTGCGCTCGGTGCGGTTGGAAGCTTCAGCACGCGACGAGATCGCGACGCTGCTCGCTGATCTCGACCGCGCCAACGCGTTGCTGGCCTCGGAACCGCAGGTGATGGTGGATTGGCTGGCGGCGTCCGAGGAACCCAGCATCGAGGGCGATCCTGCCATCGTCGGGGTCTCGGCGCCGCACCGCGTGCTCGCCTTCGGCAGTTGGCTTCCTGCCGGCAAGGCGAGTGCCATGGAGCAGGCGGTCGAGGCCCTGCGCGCGCGGGGCGAAGCCTTTTCGATGAGCTTCACGACGCTCGCCGGTCGCCCGATCGAGGCGCAAGGCCGCGCCGTCGCCGGGCGCGCCGTGCTGCGCCTCAAGGACGCCGGCGGCGTCAAGCGCGAGCTCCTCTTCCTTGTCCAGCGCCATGAGGCGTTGTTGAGCGAGGTCGCGTCGCTGCGCACGCTGATCGAAAGGCTGCCGTCGCCGGTGTGGACGCGCGATACGGCCGGGCGGCTGACTTTCGTCAATGCCGCCTATGCGCGCGCGGTCGAAGCGCCGAGTGCCGCCGACGCCGTTGAACGGAGCATGGAGCTGCTCGATAGCGCCGCCCGCGAGAACATTGCGCGGGCGCGGACCGCTGGCGGAGCCTATGCCGGCCGGCTGCCCGCGATCGTCGCCGGAACGCGGCGCAGCTTCGACGTGCTCGACTTTCGCACCGAGACCGGCAGCGCCGGGCTGGGCATCGATGCCACGGAAGCGGAAACCATGCGCAGCGCGTTCGCGCGCATGGTCGATGCACACCGCCGCACGCTCGATCAGCTTTCGACCGGTGTTGCCATGTTCGACGCCGATCATCGGCTGACGTTCTATAATGCCGCCTATCGCGTGCTGTGGAATCTGGACGCCTCCTATCTCGAGCAGGGGCCGACCGATTCGGCGGTGCTCGACGAGTTGCGCGCGGCCCGCAAGCTGCCCGAGGAGCATGACTTCCGGCAATGGATGGCGCAGCTGCACACCGCCTACTGCGCCGTCGAGGCGCAGGAGCAAACCTGGCATCTGCCCGACGGCCGCACGTTGCGCGTCGTCACCACTCCCAATCCGGACGGTGGCGTCACCTACCTGTTCAACGACGTGACCGAGCGGCTCGATCTGGAGCGGCGGTTCGAGGAACTGATCCGCGTGCAAGGCGAAACGCTCGACAACCTTGCCGAAGGCGTTGCCGTGTTCGCCAGCGACGGCCGCATCCGGCTGTCCAATTCCGCCTTCGCCCGCATGTGGCGGCTTTCGCCGCAAGTTTTGGCCGAGCGGCCGCATATCGAAACGATCACGGCGTTATGCCAGCCGCTGCACGGCGACGACGCCATCTGGCAGGCGCTGCGCCAGGTCGTCACCGCGATCGACAGCCGAGAGGCGATAGTCGGACGGCTCGAACGGCGCGACGGCAGCGTGGTCGATTGCCGGACCGTGCCGCTGCCGGACGGCGCCACGCTAGTGACGTTCCACGATGTCACCGACTCGGTGAACGTCGAGCGCGCGCTGTGCGAGCGCAACGAAGCGCTCGAGGACGCCGACAAGATCAAGATCGATTTCGTTCACCACGTGTCCTACGAGCTGCGCTCTCCGCTCACCAACATCATCGGCTTCGTCCATCTGCTCGGCGACCCGGGTACCGGGCTGCTGGCGCCGAAGCAGCGCGAATATCTCGACTACATCACGGTTTCCACCAACACGCTGCTGGCGCTGATCAACAATATCCTCGATCTAGCGACCATCGACGCCGGCCGCATGCAGCTCAATCTCGGATCGGTCGACATCCGCGCAACCATGGCGGCGGCCGCCGAAGGCGTCCAGGACCGGCTGGTCAGTGCCGGCCTCCTGCTCGACATCCGCGCTCCGGACGACATCGGCGCCTTCACTGCCGACGAGCGTCGCGTGCGGCAGATCCTTTTCAATCTCCTGGCCAACGCCGTCAGCTTCTCGCCCGCCGGCGGCACCATCACGCTAGCAGCGGAATGGCGCGACGATGCTTTGGTTTTCGCGGTCACCGACCACGGGCCGGGCATTCCGCCCGATGTGCTGGAGAAAGTATTTGATTGGTTCGAGACCCATTCGCTCGGCTCGCATCATCGCGGCACTGGAATCGGCCTCTCGCTGGTGCGCTCGTTCGTCGAGCTGCATGGCGGCACGGTCAAGATCGCCTCGGTCGTCGGAGAAGGCACGACGGTGACGTGCACGTTCCCGCTGGGCGCGGCGGTTAAGCTGACGGCGGCAGAATAACGCCATGTTTCCGACTGCCCCCGGCGGCGCCAGCTTCACCGTGACATTACCGAACGAGCAAGCGACGGAGCGTTTCGCGGTCAACATTGCCGCCGCGCTCGAACCCGGCGATCTGGTGACGCTGTCGGGCGACCTCGGCGCTGGCAAGACGGCTTTCGCCCGCGCGCTCATCCGTTACCTCGCCGGCGACGCCACCGTCGAGGTGTCGAGCCCGACCTTCACGTTGATCCAAAGCTACGAACTGCCGCGCTTTACGCTCGTCCACGCCGATTTTTACCGTCTCTCCGGCGCGGCCGAGCTGGCGGAGCTTGGATTCGAAGACCTGCCGGAAGGCACCGTGGTGCTGCTGGAATGGCCGGATCGCGCCGCCGGTTTGCTGCCGCCCGATCGCCTCGACATCACGTTTACGCTGGCGCCGCAGCTTGGTTCCGAGGACCGCGATGCGCGCGTCGTCGGCTATGGCGCGTTCGCGGCGCGCGCGGAGCGCATTCCGCAGCTGCGCGCTTTCCTCGAGGAATCCGGTTTCGGCCAGGCGCGGCGCCGGCGTATGGTCGGCGATGCCTCCACCCGCATCTTCGAGCGCCTCGACCTCGACGATCGGACGACGGTGCTGATGAACGCGCCACGGCGGCCCGACGGTCCGCCGGTGCGCGACGGCAAGCCGTACAGTGCGATCGCCCGCCTCGCCGAGGATGTTGTTCCCTACGTCGCCATCGCGGCGGGGTTGCGCGATCGCAACCTGTCGGCGCCGACGATCCTGCACGCCGCTCTCGAACGCGGGCTCCTCATCATGGAGGATCTCGGCGACGAACGCATCGTCGGCGGCGATCCGCCGGCGCCGATCGAGGCGCGCTATGAAGCCGCCGTCGATCTCTTGGTGTCGTTGCATCGCCACAAATTGCCGGAAACGCTGCCGGTCGGACCGCAGCTCGACTATCGCCTGCCACGCTACGATATGGAGGCGTTTCTGATCGAGGCGGAACTGCTGCTGGACTGGTATCTGGTCAGGGCCGACACCGCGCCGGCGGAGCCCGTGCGCAAAGAGTTCATTGCGCTGTGGCGCGAAGCGCTGGCGCCGGCGATCGACGCGCCCACCACCTGGGTGCTGCGCGATTATCATTCGCCCAATCTGCTGTGGCTGCCGGATCGCGAAGATGTTGCCCGCGTCGGGTTGCTCGATTTCCAGGACGCGCTCATTGGTCCCGCCGCCTACGACGTGGCCTCGCTGTTGCAGGACGCCCGCGTCGACGTCCCGGAATCGCTGGAGGTGGCGTTGCTCAGCCGCTATGTCCGCGCGCGGCGCCAGGATCAGCGTTTCGACGCCGTTGCCTTCACCAGGCTTTACGCAACGCTCGCCGCCCAACGGGCGACCAAGATTCTCGGCATCTTTGCCCGGCTCGACCGCCGCGATGGCAAGCCGCAATACTTGCGCCATATGCCCCGCCTGTTGACCTATCTGCGGCGGTCATTGGCGCATCCGGCGCTAGCCCCGCTCAAGGCCTGGTATGCCGCCAACCTGCCGCCACGAGACGCATCGAGAGATGGGTTATGATGGCGCGAATCGGAGATCATGAGGGGTGGCCGAGAAAACCATGAAGCCGAACCGTGCGATCGTGTTGGCAGCCGGCCTCGGCACGCGCATGCGGCCCTACAACGGCCACGTCCCGAAGCCGTTGGTAGAGATCGGCGGCAAGTCGCTGATCGATTACTCGCTCGATCGTCTGGCCGATGCCGGCGTCGAGCGCGCCGTGGTGAACGTGCATCACCTCGCGGACGCGGTGGAACGCCATCTGGCGTCGCGCCGGCGCCCGCACATCGTCATCTCGGACGAGCGTGCGGAATTGCTCGGCACCGGCGGCGGCATCGCCAAAGCGCTGTCACAGCTGGGCGACACGCCGTTTTTTCTGGTCAATTCCGACACGGTGTGGCTCGACGGCGTCAAGCCCAACTTCGTGCGGCTGGCCGAGGCCTTTGATCCCGAAGCGATGGATGCGCTGCTGTTGCTGGCGCCGACGACCGAGAGCATCGGCTATAGCGGCCGCGGCGACTTCGCCATGCTGCCCGACGGCCGCTTGCGGCGCCGCGCCGAAAGCGAAGTGGTGCCGTTCGTCTATGCCGGTGCAGCCATCCTCAGCGCGGCGCTGTTTGCCGACGCGCCGGCAGGAGCGTTTCCGCTGACGCCGCTGTTCGATTGCGCCGGCGGCAAGGACCGCCTGTTCGGCTTGCGCCTCGAAGGCCTCTGGATGCATGTCGGCACTCCGGAAGCGGTCGCCGCCGCGGAGGCGGCGCTCGCCGCCGCGCATTAGAATCTGCTACTTAATCGATCATCCGTTCGTCGTCCCCGCGAAAGCAGGGACCCATAATCACAGGTTCGAGCAAATTCTCGCTTTGACAATGATTGTGGATTTCCACTGTCGCGGGAATGACGGATGATTGCAAATTCATGATTGCACATGCCCGCTCGCGTCTTCACCATTCCGCCATCGGCGCCGTTTCTACCGACGCTGATTGGCGCATTGACCAGCGGCCGGCTCGGCTTTCGGGTCGCTGACGATCCGCTCGCGCTGGCCGCCGTCACGCTTTATCTGCCGACGCGGCGGGCCTGCCGGCTGGCGCGCGATGCCTTTCTCGACGTGCTGAAGACTGATGCGGCAATTCTGCCGCGCATCGTCGCGCTTGGCGATATCGACGAGGACGAGATCGTGTTCGCCGAAGCCGCAACGGGCGACATCGCGGCGGACGCGCTCGCGCTGCCGCCGGCGCTCGGCGGCCTCGAACGGCGTCTCTTGCTCACGCAAATAGTCGACAAATGGGCGGCCGCGCCGGCGGTGCGCGGCGCCGGCGGCATTCCGCTTGTCGCGCAGACGCCGGCCGCGGCTTGCGCGCTTGCCGACGATCTGGCGCGGCTCATTGACGACATGACGACGCGCGGCGTGCCGTGGGACAAGCTCGATAGCCTGGTGCCCGAGGTCCTCGATCCCTACTGGCAGCTCACGCTGCAGTTTCTGCAGATCGCGCGGGAGGCATGGCCGGCAGTGCTACGCGAGCGCGGATGGATCGAACCCGCGGCGCGGCGCGACGCGCTGATCAAGGCGGAGGCCGCGCGGTTGGCGCGGCGGACCGACGCCCCGGTGATCGCCGCGGGCTCCACTGGATCGATCCCGGCGACCGCCGAACTGATCGCGACGATCGCGTGGTTGCCGCATGGCGCCGTGGTGCTGCCCGGCCTCGATACCGATCTCGACGAGGAGTCCTGGCGCCTGATCGCCGGCGATGCGTCGAGCGACATCGCGCCCGCCCCGGGGCATCCGCAATTCGCCATGCAGGCGCTGCTCACGCGCATCGGGATCACGCGCGACGCCGTCGAGCGGCTGGCGGAGCCAAAAGGTCGCGAACGGTTGGTCTCGGAGGTGCTGCGCCCGGCGGCCGCGACCGACATGTGGCCGAAGCTTGCGGCCGACCCTGAATTCGGCACGCACGCCGATGGCGCACTGGAAAAGATCACAATGATCGAGGCCGCTCACGCCGAAGATGAGTCGCTTGCCATCGCGGTGGCGTTGCGCGAAGCGGTGGAGCAGGGCAAGACCGCCGCACTGGTGACGCCGGACCGCGCGCTGGCGCGGCGCGTCCACGCCGCGCTTGCGCGTTGGAACATCGACGCCGAGGACAGCGGCGGCGACGCGCTGACCGATACGCCGGCCGGAACGTTTGCCCGGCTGGCGGCCGACGCGGCGCTCGGCGGCCTCGCTCCGGTGGCCTTGCTCGGCTTGCTCAAGCATCCGCTGCTGCGGCTCGGTTCGCACCACACGGAGAATGCCGTCGCCGCGCTCGAGCGCGCGATTTTGCGCGGGCCGCGGCCGCGCCCCGGCACCGTGGGACTTTCCGGCGCGCTCGAAGCTATTCGCGCGCAGCTCGAAAAATTCCGGCGCAAGGAGCCGGTCGATCTCCATCCTTCCGATCCGCGCATCGGTTTGACCGACACCGATCTTTCGACCGCCGCCGATCTCGTTCGCCGACTCGCGGACGCGCTGGCGCCGCTTGAAAGCCTCGGCAAACAACAGCGCGCGCTCAGCGATCTCGCCGCGCGTCATCATGAGGTGCTGGCGGCCCTGTCGCGCGACGGTGAGCGCGAGTGTGCTTTCGACGGTCCCGACGGCGCGAAGGTCGCCGCCGCGCTCGATGAGCTGGCGACCAGCATAGCCGCCGCGGCGTTGCTCGTTTCACCATCGGATTATGTCGAGCTGTTTTCCGCCGCCCTTGCCGACCGCGTGGTGCGCAAGCCGCCGCGGCTCGGCGTGCGCGTGCGTATCATGGGCACCATCGAAGCGCGGCTCACCGAAAGCGACCGCGCGGTCCTTGGCGGGCTCGTAGAAGGGGCATGGCCGCCGGAAGGCCGCACCGACGCCTGGCTCAGCCGCCCGATGCGCCAAAGTCTCGGTCTCGATCTGCCGGAACGGCGGATCGGCCTTTCCGCTCACGACTTCGCCCAAATGCTCGGCGCCCGCGACGTGATCCTGACGCGCGCCGCAAAAATCGCCGGCGCTCCAACGGCACCCTCGCGTTTCATCCAGCGCCTCGCCGCCGTCGCCGGCACGCGGCGGTGGCAGGCGGCCATCGATCGCGGCGATCTTTATCTCGCCTGGGGCCGCGCGCTCGACCGGCCTGAGAGCGTCGCGCCGGCGCCACGGCCGGCGCCGAAACCGCCCCGCGCGGCGCGGCCGACCGGCCTTTCGGTCACTGAGATCGAGCACTGGCTGCGCGACCCCTACACGATTTACGCCAAGCACGTGCTGCGCTTGACGCCACTCGATGCGGTCGACACGGCACCCGGCGCCGCCGAGCGCGGCACGGTCATTCACGCCGTGCTTGGCGAATTCACCCAGCGTTTTGCCAACGGCCTGCCGGCCGACGCCGCGGGCGAACTCATCGCGCTGGGGCGGGCGCACTTCGCCGCGCTCGAAGATTTTCCGGAAGCGCGAGCGTTCTGGTGGCCCCGGTTTCAGCGCATCGCGCGCTGGTTCGGCGCCTGGGAAGCCGGGCGACGCCCCACGATCAGTGCAATCGCCGCCGAGATCCGCGGCGAGATCGAGATTCCGCTGGACGACGGCAGGTTCAAACTGCGCGGCATTGCCGACCGCATCGAGCGTCTGGACGACGGCCGCTATGTCATCCTCGATTACAAGACCGGCTCGGCGCGCAGCGAAAAGCAGGTGCGGACCGGGCTGGCGCCGCAGCTTACGCTGGAAGCTGCGATGCTGCGCCAGGGCGGATTCAAGGCGATTCCGGCCGGCAGCTCGGTCGCCGCGCTCGCCTACGTGATGCTCAAAGGCGGCGCGCGGGCCGGCGAATTCGTGCCGATCGCGTTCAAAGAAGGCACGTCCGACAGCCAAGCCGATCGGGCGCTGGAAAAACTCGCGGCGCTGGTGCGGCGCTTCGCCGACGACAGTGAGCCCTACCGCTCGCTGGTCCATCCGATGTGGAAGGCGCGTTACGGCGATTACGACCATCTTGCGCGCGTCAAGGAATGGTCGAGCATCGGCGGCGCCGAAGACGACATTCCGGGCGCCCCATGAGATCGCCGAGCATCATCCCCGCCGACGTGCTACGGCTGCAGGGCGAGGTCTCCGATCCGGGCGTTTCGGCGTGGGTCGCCGCCAATGCGGGGTCGGGCAAGACCCATGTGCTGGCGCAGCGCGTCATCAATTTGTTGCTTGCCGGCGTCGCACCGGAAAAAATTCTCTGCCTGACTTTTACCAAGGCGGCCGCCGCTAATATGGCGAAGCGGGTTTTCGACACGCTCGGGCGGTGGACGACGCTCGACGACGACGCGCTCGATGCCGCCATCGGCGAGCGCTCGGGCAGGGTGCCCGAGGCCCGGCGGGCGCTGGCGCGGCGGCTATTTGCGCGGGCGCTGGAGACGCCGGGCGGTCTCAAGGTGCAGACCATCCACGCCTTCTGCACCCAGCTCCTGCACCGGTTTCCGTTTGAAGCGAACGTCGCCGCCCGCTTCAGCGTGCTCGACGAGACGGCGCAAGCGCAGCTCCTGGAGCAATTGACGCTCAATGCGCTGCTCGAAGGGGCGGCCGCGCCGGACAGCGCGCTTGGCCGCGCGCTCGGCACCGCGATGACCGCGGGTGCCGATCAGACGTTTCGCGATGTGGTGCGCGAGGCGATCAACCGGCGCGACGCGATGATTCGCTGGCGGGCGAAGGCCGGCAGCGTTGAGGCGGCGATCGCCGGTCTATCACGCAGCCTCGGCGTCGAGCCGCAAGAGAGCCTCGACAGCATCGAGGCGGAGTTTCTTACCGGCTCGCTGATCGCGCCGGCAGAATGGCCGGCGATTGCCGCAACATTGGCCCAGGGCAACAAGACCGACTGCGAGCAGGCGCAGCGGTTCACCACGCTGACGGCGCTGTCCGACTCCAACCGGCTCGAGCTCTATCTTGAAATCTTCTGCACGGAAGAAGGCAATCCGCGCAAATCCATCGTCACCAAAGTGATCAAGGACGCCGATCTGGTCGAGCGCCTGGGCGCGGAGCAAAAGCGCGTTTGCGCCGTTCTCGAACAGCGCAATGCCGTTGTCTGCCGCGATCGCAGCGCCGCGCTGCTGACTGTCGCCGATGCGGTGCTGAGGCGCTATGGCATCGAGAAGGCGCGCCGCGGGCTCCTCGATTACGACGACCTTATCGACAAGACGCTGGCGCTGCTCGACAACGTCGATGCTGCGTGGGTCCATTATAAGCTCGACCTCGGCATTGATCACGTGCTGATCGACGAGGCGCAGGACACCAGCAACAAGCAGTGGGAGATCATCCGGCGCTTGGTTGCGGAATTCACCGCCGGCAAGGGCGCGCGCGAGGTCAGGCGCACGATCTTTGCCGTCGGCGACGAAAAGCAGTCGATCTTCTCGTTTCAGGACGCCGCGCCCAAGGAATTCGCCTGGATGCGGCGCCATTTCGAGGGCGCGCATAAAGCCAGCGGACTGGATTTCGTGTACCGCGAGTTCAAGCACTCGTTCCGGTCGGGCGAGAGCGTGCTTGGCGCCGTCGACGAAGTGTTCAAGGCGCAAGGCCTCGCGACGAGTGTCACCACGGATAGCGACGGCTTTCCGCCGCACATCGCCCTGCCGGATGCGCCACCCAGCCTCGTCGAGATCTGGGAGCCGATCAAGCCCGACGAACGCAGCGACATCGAAGGCTGGGACGCGCCGTTCGACGCGGTGAACGAGACGAGCCCGCGGGTGAAGCTCGCGCAACGGATCGCGCGCACCGTGCGCGGACTTGTCGATCATCGCACCCCGGTCGGCATCGACCGCCGCACCGCGCGGTACGGCGACGTGCTCATTTTGGTGCGCCAACGCGGGCCGCTGTTCGAGGCGATCATCCGTGCGCTGAAGAATGAAAACGTCGAAGTGGCCGGCGCCGACCGTCTCGTTCTCACCGAGCATATCGCGGTCATGGACCTCATCGCGCTCGCCGACGCGCTATTGTTGCGGGAGGACGATCTTGCGCTCGCCACCGTGCTGCGCAGCCCGCTGTTCGGTTTCACGGACGACGATTTGTTCGCGGTCGCCTGGGACCGCGGCCGCTCCTCGCTGTGCGCGGCGCTGGCGCGCAAGTCGGCCGAGCGGGAGAAATTCGCCGAGGCCGCCGCACGCCTCGACGAGCTAGAACAAGCCGCGCGGGGCGAGACGCCGTTTGCCTTCTACGCGCTTCTCCTCGGCGCCGGCGGCGGCCGGCGGCGCTTCCTGGCGCGGCTCGGCGCCGAGGCCAACGATGCGCTCGACGAATTCCTCAACCTGGCGCTCGACTATGAGCGGCGGGAGACGCCCTCCCTGCAAGGTTTTGTCGCCTGGCTGCGCGCCGCGCGCGCCGAGGTGAAGCGCGACATGGAGATTGCGCGCGACGAAGTGCGCGTCATGACGGTACACGGCGCCAAAGGTCTCGAAGCGCCGATCGTGATCCTCGCCGACACGATGACACAACCGTCCGGCCCGCGCCCGCCGCGGCTGCTGGAGCTTTCCGGCGGCGCCGTGATCTGGGCGGGACGCAAGGATGACGACGTGCCGGTGGTCGCGGCGGCCCGCGCGGCGGCGCTGACCGAAGCCGAGGACGAATATCGCCGGCTCCTCTACGTCGCCATGACGCGCGCCGCGGACCGGCTGATCGTCTGCGGCGCCGACGGCGAACGCGCCCGGCCGAAGGGATGCTGGTACGACCTCGTGGCCGAGCCGCTGCAGCCGTTCCTGGTCGCGGAAGATGAATACGGGGAAAAGGTCTTGCGCTACCGCAAGCCGATGCCCGGTCAAATTGTCGAGGCCGAGCCGCTGCCCGCCGAAGCGGCAAACGCCGACCGGCGCGAACGGCCGCTGTGGCTGCGCCAGCCGGCTCCTGTCGAAGCGCCGCGACTGGTGTCGCTGTCGCCCTCTTCGGCGTTCGACGAGGAGATCGGCCGTGTTGCGGCGCCGGCAACGGCCTCCGCCGTCGAGCGCCGTAACGCGCGGGCGCGCGGGCGCATCGTCCACCGGCTGATGCAGTCATTGCCCGACATCCCGCCGGCCGGCCGCCATGCCGCCATCGAACGCTATCTCAAGGGCGCTGCGGCCGATTTCCTCCCCGCCGAGCAGGCCGAGATCGCGCGCCAAGTCCTGACCATTCTCAACGATCTGATCTTTGCCGAGGTGTTTGCGCTCGGCAGTCGGGCCGAAGTGCCGATTATCGGCCGCATCGCTCGTCCCAGCGGCGCCGTGATCGCCGTTTCGGGACAGGTGGACCGGTTGGCGGTGACACGCGAGACGGTCCTGATCGCCGATTACAAGACCGATCGGGCCGCCCCGCGCCGGCTTTCCGAGGTGCCGGAGGCTTACGTAGCCCAGCTCGCGCTCTACCACGCCGTGCTGGCGCGCATTTACCCGGAAAAAATGATTCGCGCCGCATTGATCTCTACCGAGGGGCCGAACGTGATGGAGGTTCCCGGTGCGGCGATGGAGGCGGCGCTCGCCGCAATCATGAGCCAAGCCGTGTGAGCCAGTCTTGTGAGCTAAGCGTGGGGAGCAGGTCACGCCCCAGTGAAGCTGTCTTGACGCCCTCCGGGGCCATTCATAGGTTCAATGTCCGCGGGCTGCCGATTCTTCGAAAAAGCGAGGTTTCCATGGTCGACAAGGTGACGGACGCGACGTTCGATCAGGACGTGCTCAAGGCGACCGAGCCGGTCGTCGTGGATTTTTGGGCGGAGTGGTGCGGCCCGTGCCGGATGATCGCTCCCGCTTTGGAAGAGATTTCCAAGTCGCTCAACGGCAAGGTCAAGATCGTCAAGCTCAACGTCGATGAGAACCCCGGCACCGCAGCGAAGTTCGGCATCATGTCGATCCCGACGCTGATGCTGTTCAAAGGCGGCCAGCTTGCTTCCCGTCAGGTCGGCGCCGCGCCGAAGCAGAAGCTCGAACAGTGGATCACCGGCGCGGTGTGAGGCGCGTGACCCTGACTGCCGGGGTGGACCGGCTAATCGGCCATCCGGGCCGCGAACAGATTATAGAGCCATCCGAAGATTGCGCCGGCGATGGCGCCATCCACCAGTGCATAGATCATTCCGGTAACGACCGAGCCCGCTCCGGCGCCCGGATGGTAACCCGGATAAATGGACGCGCTGAGCTGAAGAAACGCCTGACCATAGCTCGGCCAGATCGAGTTGGCTGCGGCAACGACGAGTATGCCGGCGCCCCATAAAAGGCCGGAAGCCATCGACAACGCTGCAATGTTGAGTCGCATGGTATTCTCCTCTTGAATCGAGACTTAAAGTCGAAGTCGACGATTAAATTTCTGGTCCGCTGACGCTATAGAGTTTACGCCCTAATTCCGCAAAATGCTGCGTGCTTGCAAAGACCCTGGCGATGCCGTGCGGGGCGGGCTCAATCGCTCCCTCATCGTGCACTGAGCCGCCGGGGTGGAGCACCACGGTCGCACCGGCCTGGGCGATGGCCGCCTGCGCGCTAAGCAGGCGTTAGCCAACCGGGCGTTGCATCCCCGGTTTGAGGTCGCGCCCGGGGTTGCTACAATTCAAATCTGTTCGAGGATCGTTTCGCAGGAGTCCTCGCTTGGGTGGAAATGCTCCTATGCGCATCGCCGTTTTGGGCGGAGGTCCTGCCGGCCTTTATTTCTCCTACCTTTGGAAAAAGCGACACCCGCAATCGAAAATCCAGCTCTACGAACAGAACCCTGCTAACGCGACGTGGGGTTTCGGGGTCGTGTTTTCCAAGCGCGCGCTCGAGTTCCTGCGCGCCGACGATCCCAATACCGCCGACTTCATTGCGCCGCACATGCTGACCTGGCGGAATATGGCGCTGGATCTCAAGGGCGAGCAGATTGTGCTCGATGGCGTCGGTTTCTCGGCGATCGGCCGCCTCAAACTTCTGCAACTACTGCAGCAACGGGCCCGCTCGGTCGGTGTCGAACTGACATTCGGCAAGCTTATCGAATCCGTCGCAGAGGTCGGCGAGGTGGACCTCATCGTCGGCGCCGACGGTTTGAACTCCGTGGTGCGCCGCGTCTGCGAAGGCGATTTCAAGACCTCGCTGAGCTACGCCGACAACAAGTTTGCCTGGTACGGCACGACCAAGACTTTCGAGACGTTGAGCCAAACATTCGTCGAGACCGATATGGGCACGTTCAACGCCCACCATTATCGCTATGCGCCCGATGCGAGCACGTTCCTGGTCGAATGCGATCGGCAAACCTGGGACCGCTGCGGCTTTGCCAACAAGACCGTCGAGGAGTCGAAGGCCGTCTGCGAAAAAGTGTTTGCCCGCACGCTCGACGGCCACCCGCTCATTTCCAACAAATCCGTCTGGCGCAATTTCCCCTGGCTGTGGAACGAGCGTTGGCACGTCCGCAACATGGTGCTGGTCGGCGATGCGTTGCATACCGCGCATTTCTCCATCGGCTCGGGCACGCGGCTGGCCATGGAAGACGTCATTTCATTGGTCAAGGCACTGGAGGCGGAAGACGACATGGAACGGGGCCTTGCTCGTTACGAAGCCGAGCGACGGCCCATTGTCGATACGCTGGTGGAAGCGGCGAAGGCCAGCGCGCAGTGGTACGAGCGTTTCCCCGCGTATATGGCGCTCGCGCCGCTTGATTTCGCCTACAGCTACATCACGCGCTCGGGCCGCATCGATCCCGCCCGCTTGCGTACGATGTCGCCGCGCTTCATGGCGCGCTATGACGCCGCGCATCAATCCCCTTCCGTAGTCCGATTGTCAGAGGTCTGGCGATGACGGAGCCGACGACCGAGTGCCGGATTGCCGATGCGGTGCCTCGTGATGGCGCGGCGGCGCGGGAAATCAATTTCACGATTCCCGAGCGCTACAATGCGAGCGATATTCTCTTTCACAACGTAGCGGCCGGACGCGGCGACCGGCTCGCCGTGACCGGGCCCGCCGGTCAGCGAAGCTTCGCCGAACTATGCGCCGATGCCGGGCGGTGGGGCAACGCTTTTAAGTCGCTCGGCCTCATGCGCGGCGATCGGGTGCTGTTGTTTCTCGATGACACACCGGTCTATCCGGCGGCGTTCTTCGGTGCGGTCCGTGCCGGGCTCGCGCCGCTTCTGATCAATCTGCTGACGCCGCCCGATCTGCTGCAGTTCTATCTCGCCGACTCGGGCGCCAAGGTCGCCGTCACCGAAGCGGCTTTCTGCGAGCGATTTAACGCCACGGCTTGCGCCGGCACGGTGCTGGAGACGCTGATCATCGTCAACGGCGAAGCCGCCGGCGCCGTCCCGGCCAGAACGATACCTGCGAGTTCGTGGCTTGCGGCGTTCTCCGACCGGCTGGACGCGGCGGACACTCATCGCAACGAAATGGCGTTCTGGATGTACTCCTCCGGCTCGACCGGCCGGCCGAAAGGGATCGTGCATCTGCAGCACGATATGCCGTACACGGACCGCTCTTACGCGCGCAACGTGCTGAAGCTCAGGCCGGACGATATTTGCTTTTCGGTGCCGAAGATTTTCTTCGCCTACGGCTTCGGCAACTCGATCACGTTTCCGTATTCAGCGGGCGCGGCATCGCTGCTGATGCCCGGACAGCCGAAGCCCACAAACATCTTCGAGACAATCGCACGATATCGCCCCAGCGTCTTCTTCGGGCTGCCGACGCTCTACACGGCCCTGACCAAGGCGCCGGAGGCCGGCGAAGCAGACTTCTCCTCGATTCGCCTCGCGATTTCCGCCGCTGAAACTCTTTCGACCGAGGTGTTCAATGCCTGGAAGGCATTGACGGGTCTTGAGATCGTTGAGGGCCTCGGCTCAACCGAAGTGCTGCATATTTATCTCTCCAATACCGTCGAGAAGAAGAAGCCTGGCGCCGCGGGTTTGCGCGTGCCGGGTTACGACGTTGCGCTGAAGGACCAGTCCGGCAAGGACGTTGCCGACGGCGGTGAGGGCATTTTGTGGGTGCGTGGCGATTCCAATACCCCGCTCTATTGGAACCGGCCCGATAAGACCGCGGAGAGCATACGCGACGGCGGATGGATTTATACCGGCGATCGTTTTTCGCGCGATGCCGACGGCTTCTATTTCTTCCGCGGCCGCGCCGATGAGCTGGTAAAAATCTCCGGCCAATGGGTCCACCCGACGGAAGTCGAACTCTGTCTTGCCGACCATCCGACCGTCAGGGAATGCGCGGTTCTAGCCCTCGAACTGCCTGACCGGCGCATGACGCTGAAGGCTTTCGTGGTGTTGAACGACAAGGCCTGCGACGCCAAGGCAGCGACGAAGACCTTGCAAGATTACGTGAAACAAAAACTGCTGCCCTATAAATATCCGAGGGTCATCCAGTTTTTGGACGCCCTTCCCAAGACCGGCACCGGAAAGATCGACCGTCAGGCACTGTCGAAGACAACACCAGCTGCTTAAGGCCTAATGCCGAAAGTGCCGCGTGCCGGTGAAAACCATGGCGATGTCGTGCTCGTCGGCGGCCTTGATCACCTCGTCGTCGCGCACTGAGCCGCCCGGCTGAATTACCGCGGTGGCGCCGGCCTCGATGGCGACCAGAAGGCCGTCGGCGAACGGAAAGAACGCATCGGAGGCGACCACCGATCCTTTGGTCGCCGGCTCCGATAGACCGGCCGCTTCGGCGGCGTCCTCGGCCTTGCGCGCGGCGATGCGCGCGGAATCGACGCGGCTCATTTGCCCGGCGCCGACGCCGACGGTCGCCGAATCCTTGGCATAGACGATGGTATTCGACTTGACGTGCTTGGCGACGCGGAAGGCGAAACGCAGGTCGCGCAATTCGGCATTGCTCGGCGCGCGCTTGGTGACCGGCTTCAGCTCCATCTCATCGACGACGGCATTGTCGCGCGACTGCACGAGCAGGCCGCCAGTGACGGTCCTTGCCGTCAGCCCCTTGGCGCGCGGATCGGGCAAGCCGCCGGCGAGAAGGAGCCGCAGGTTTTTCTTGGCGCCGACGATGGCGGCGGCTTCCGCGGTCGCGTTCGGCGCGATGATCACCTCGGTAAAGATTTCGGTGATGGCGCGCGCCGCGTCCGCATCGAGCGTGCGATTGAGCGCGACAATGCCGCCGAACGCCGAGACCGGATCGCAAGCCAGCGCCTTACGGTAGGCATCGGTGAGGCTATCGCCTTCGGCGACGCCGCACGGATTGGCGTGCTTGATGATGGCACAGGCGGCGGTGCGGGCCGGATCGAACTCGGCGACGCATTCGTAAGCCGCGTCGGTGTCGTTGATGTTGTTGTAGGACAGCTGCTTGCCCTGCGCCTGCCGCGCGGTCGCGACGCCGAAGCGCAGCTCCGGCGTGCGATAGAAGGCCGCCGATTGGTGCGGGTTCTCGCCATAGCGCAATTCCTCGATCAGCCGCCCGCCGAAAGTGCGGTAAGCGGGCGCGAGTTCCGCAAGCTCGTTGGCAAACCAATTGGCGATCGCCGCATCGTAGGCGGCGGTACGCGCAAAAGCCTTGGCGGCGAGCCGGCGGCGCAGCTTCAGCGTCGTCAGCCCGCCGTGCGAAGCGAGCTCCTCCAGCACGGCGGCATAATCGCCGGCGTCGACCACGACCGCGACATCATCATGGTTCTTGGCCGCGGCGCGGATCATGGCTGGGCCGCCGATATCGATATTCTCCACGCAGGTCGCGAAATCGGCGCCGCGCGCGGCGGTTTCCTCGAAGGGGTAGAGATTGACGACCAGAATATCGATCGGACGGATGCGATGCGCGCCCATTGCTTCGGCATGCGCAGGATTGTTGCGGATGGCGAGCAGGCCGCCATGCACCGCCGGGTGCAGGGTCTTGACGCGGCCGTCCATCATCTCCGGAAAGCCGGTCAGGTCGGAGACATCGAGGACGGCGAGGCCGGCGTCGCTCAACGCCTTGCGCGTGCCGCCGGTCGAAATGAGCTCGATGCCGTAGCCGGCGAGCGTGCGCGCGAATTCGACCACGCCGGATTTGTCGGACACGGAAATGAGGGCGCGCAAGGCGCGGCGCAGATGCTCGGTCATGGCTGTGCTTTTATACCTGCTCTCTCATTTCGTCATTCCGGCGGTTCACAATGGCAGCCTCGGTTCGTCGTCACGCGCGCGGCGCGTGGCGCCGGCGGTTGCTAGAGCACCGGCATTGGCCTGCTGGAAGCTCCAGGTCACGCGCGGCGCCGACCGCGCGTGGCCGCTGATGACCAATTGCACGGCGCGGCGCGGGCGATCGTTGCCGGCAAGATAGACGCTGTCTTCGAGTTCCACCCGGTCCTCGCCGGCGCTGAACCGCCATACCTCTCTGTTCGGCATCATCAACAGCACGCCGTGGCTGTCCGTGAGCCGCGTCGCCTTGATCGAAGGGTGCAGATGGAAGCGAACTGTGAACCGGTCCTGACTGGTGCGCACTTGGGAGCCGCCATCGGCTGCAAGGAACAAATCCTCACCTTCGAGCCGGGTGCCGTCGGCCGCCAGCACCAGCGTGCGCTCATGCACGATCCCGTAACCGGCGGCGTAGCCGTCGTGCGCCGCGCGCAACACGATCGAGTCGGGCCGCTCCTCGCGCGACACCGAGATGTGGCTTGGTCCGCCGAGCATCGGCGATCCGCCCAGCACACGTCGGAATGCCGGCGTGTCGACGAATTGGGCCGAAGAAGCGTCGTTGAACGTGACCGTCGAATGCGCCGCGGTGGCCCGTGCCAGCGGCCGCCATTCCTCGCGCGCGGTTGCCGGCATGCCGCAATTGACGACCATGAGGTTTTGCCTCGGCGAAGAGAATTCGAACGACAGGCAGCCGGCATGCGCCGCCAGACTCATTTCGCGCGGTGGCGCGCGGCCGGTATCCATGATCAGCACGCCTCCGCCGGCTTCGAGGCGTTGATAAGCGGAATAAGGTGCGTTCGACAGCGGCGCGCCGCGGGTCTCGTCATAGGCCAAGAGCGTCAGCAACAGCTCGGCTGGCGTTGCCCCCATGCCGTTGAAATGCGCAAACGTTCCCTCGGAATGGCGGAAGAAGCGCAGCATCGGCATCATGCGATCGATGGCGTTGAGCAGCGCCGGCGGTGGCGCGATGTTGCGCGACGAGTAGGCTTGGCGCAGCGGCAACAGCTCGAGCAACACCTCGATGATCGCTCCGGGATCGCGGCTGATATGGCCGCCGTCGGGAAGGATCTGCCCCTCGAGTTCGCGCTTGAGCCGCTCGGTTGCGGACTTGATGTGGCGCGCCTGGCCGGCAATGCAGAGCGCGGCATAGGTGAGAGCGATGGTAGCCTGCAGGCGGGCCACGCCGCGGCGGGAATCGCCGGCGGTGTGGCGGAGATAGCGCACCTGACGGACTAGGCTGCGCAGGAAGCGCCGATAGAAGCGGACATCGGCGTCTTGCAAGACGAGTGCCGCCTGGCTGAGCCAGGAGATGACGCGGCGCGACAGCACATCCGGGCGCCAGGCAAGCGGATGCCACGAGCCCTGCAGCGTGATCCATTCATCGATCAACGCGCGGGCGTTGGCGCGAGTGATGCCGGATTCGGCCGCGCGCAAGTGGCGCAACCAGCCGAAGCCCAACAGTGCCGTCGCCCAATCCTCCGATGGCGGCGCCATCTCGAAAACCGAGCGCTCGTCGCAGACCACGACCTTGCCGGCGAAGGCGAAGCGGCCGGAATAGATTTCGGCCGCCAGCGTGGCGTCGGCGGTGCGCAGGTCCTGCGGTGCGATCAGCAGCCGATCGGCCTTGAGGGACGGCAGCGGCCAGCGCAGCATCGGATGGGCGTTGAGCCGTCCGGCGAGTCGCCGCAGCCCGCCGCGCAGCAGCAGCCATGACAGCTTCGCATGGTTCGTGATTGAAACGCGCGCCATCTCCGCGCTCGCCCCTCTCGGCGGGAGCGACAGCGTCCCGCCGATTCTCACCATAACGGAATGGTGGTGCGGCGGCCAACGGGCGGTTGTTTTCGTCGTAAACGCTATCGTTTTTCGAGTCGCGCGGCGTAAAAACCGTCGAGGCCCGCCAGCCGCGATTCAGCATCGGGGAAATGGCAGGGCAGGGTGCGCAGGTCGCCGTCTTTGCTGATGAACTCACCGCAGCCGAATACCTCGGTGGCGGCGATCGGCGCGCGCCGCACGCTCGGCTCCTGCGCCAGCAGGCCGGTGACGATGTGTTCGCCTTCCTCGGGCTCGAGCGAGCAGGTGCAATAGACGAGCGTGCCGCCCGGTTTGGTCAGCGCCGCCGCGCGCTCGATCAAGCGGCGCTGCAAGGCGGCGAGCTTGGCGATGTCCGCGGGACTTTTGAGCCACGGCACGTCGGGATGGCGGCGGATAGCACCGGTCGAGGAGCAGGGCGCATCGAGGAGCACCGCATCGAACGGTTCGGCGCTCCATTCCGCTACGTCGGCGCTTACGAGTTCGGCTTGCAGCGACAACCGGGAGAGGTTTTCGCGTACCCGGCCGAGCCGCGTCGGCGCGCGATCAACCGCCGTGACGCGTGCGCCGGCGACCGCGAGCTGCGCGGTCTTGCCGCCCGGCGCCGCGCAGAGATCGGCAACGCGAAGCCCGGTCACGCCGCCAAACAGCCGCGCCGGCAGCGCCGCCGCTGCGTCCTGCACCCACCACGCCCCCTCGGTGAAGCCCGGCAGCGCGGTGATGGCGCCATGCGCGATCATACGCACCGTGCCGGTCGGCAGGACGCGGCCGCCGAGCCGCGCGGCCCACAGTTCGGGATCATCGCTCTTGACCGTCAGATCGAGCGCCGGCTCGCGGCTATTGGCGGCGGCGATGGCGCGGGCGGTCGTCTCGCCGTAAGTCGCGGTCCAGCGCGCCATCAGCCATTCCGGCGTATCGAGCACGGCGGCGTCGAGCCCGGCCAGCCGTTCGGCGCCCTCGCGCGCGAGCCGCCGCAGCACGGCATTGACCAGACCGGCATAGCGGGCGGCGCGGCGGTCCGCCTGAGTGAGCCGGACCGCGAGATCGACGGCAGCGTGGTCGGGCACGTCGAGCAACAGAATTTGCGCCGCGCCGAGAAGGAGCGCGGTCTCGACGCGCGGCGCCTCCTTCGGCGGACCGCGATCAAGCAGGAGGCCGATGAGATGGCGCAGCGAGCCGAGCCGGCGCAGCACGGCCGCGACCAGCGCCCGCGTCAGCGCGCGGTCGCGCTCCGGAAGGCCGGCCAGCGCGGCGCGCATACTGCCGCCGTCGAGCTCATCGTCAAGCGCGCGGCGGCGGCGCAGCACGCCGTCGAGGATGTCGGCGGCGAGGCGTCGGGCGGCGAAACCCGGCACGGCGTCCGTGCGGCTGCCCTGATCGGCGGTTGAGGTTGGCGCGGCGTTCATCGAGGCCGTCTTGGCACGGATCGCCCGGCTTGGGCGAGCGGTCGTTACGGTCGTCGACGCGAGTCGTTCCTGCCGCACCCGGTCAGCGCCGCCTTGCAGTCGGGCGACAGTTACGCCAAGTGAAGGTCATGCCGCCCGATCCGAAACCGCGGAAACCTCCCGCCAGCGATGCCGGCGGGAAGCGCCCGACCGCGCAACGCCCGCTCAGCCCGCCGGCCGAACGCGCGCTTGCCGAGGCCGCGGCCCGCCGCGCCGCCAATGACCGCAAGCCGCCCGATCGCCCGAAGGAAATCCGCGGCCGCGACGGCCCCGAGCCGACGCGCTACGGCGACTGGGAGATCAAGGGCCTGACGTCGGATTTTTAGGCCCATCGCACCGGCGTTTGGGTCCCCCGGTAGTGTCTCAGTTTGAATTTTGACGGTCTAGGCGAATAGGCTTCTAAGGCGCATATTCGGGCCGGTGAAAAAGGATTTCCGAATGCCTGATCTGACACCACACATTTTGCCCTTACAGCAAGGCGACAATA
>Ga0181532_10001459_pt1 | contig 22858 bp, 19 predicted proteins | sample PEATcosm2014_Bin_33_FD_119768 | JGI IMG/M metagenome (GOLD analysis project Ga0181532, IMG submission 119768) | Peatland microbial communities from MTU Mesocosm Facility, Houghton, MI, USA - PEATcosm2014_Bin11_30_metaG | ecosystem: Environmental > Terrestrial > Soil > Wetlands > Peat | place... | reverse complement strand
GCCGTAATACTGCACCCAGCGCCAGACCGTTGTGTGATCGACATTGAGACCGCGCTCCTCCAGCAGTTCCTCAACATCGCGCAGCGACAGAGGTTAGCAAAGATACCACCGGACCGCACAAAGGTCGGGTAGGGCGATGGCGCGGACCGGGCTTCGTATGATGCCGACGTTTCCATCGTCCCCCCTAAAATTCCGTACGGCGGGTTTTCCCCAGTACGGCTTCAAGGTTGGCTTGTCAAAAGGGCCTTCCCACGAATGACGCCCAATTGTCGCGCCCTCATGGTTTGCATCCTTCCTTCGTGCTCGCCGCTTTCAGCGTGAAGATCTCCGCTCTGTGTCGGAGACGTTGTGCGCTCAAGCACCGCCATTCGAGCGGCCCGTGCCGCTCTCCCCCTGGGGCCCTCGCTCCGGTCCGGGTTATGCTGTCCCGGACCATCAACACTTAATCGACCCCATCCGCCCCACTCGCCGTCACATCTCGATTTCACCGCTTTGCGGCTTATACGAGATGCCTTCGCTGTGCGTGTCCCGCCTAGGCGACCCGCGAGTGGTTCCGTGCTTTCGCTGTGCAGTCTTTATCCACACGTCGCCCTCTTCGACCCCGGGAAGTTCATCGGTTGCACGCACCCAGTTCCTTCGCCGACGACGCTGGCTTTCGTCCCCTCATAAGAGCCTCGGCACTTCCCAGATCCCCACCATCCGCTTCCCGTGGGGGAACCCATTTCGGGGCTGGACTACGATTCGCATCTGCTACGACTTGTCGATTTGTTCGCCCCCCTTGGCGGATCTGACTAGGCTCTATGCCCAGCCAACCGGGACTTTTACTTCCGGGCTTCCGACGGATTAGTCACCCGCTCCGTCGCCGGATATGACTACCGTGGCAACTGGGCAAGTTCCACGGGCGGGATTCTCACCCGCTAGAGTGTCAGCTAGCATCGCTGCACTATGAGGCCGGGTTCGGTCTGCCGCCATTTGAAGATCGCGGGTCGGGCTATCATTTCGCGATTCTTTCACGTCACCAGCCAGCAACCTGAAAGTTGCAACACATCCACTACGAGCACCTATTACATCAAGACCGCTGCGGCAGACACCCAGGCGGCCATGGCGAAGCTCGAAACCGAGATATTGGGCAACAAATGGGCAATGGACGTGGTCCCACCTCAGACTGCCATGGTCCAGTAAGTGTTTATCCTGCTTTGTCTTGAGATTGGTGGCGGCGGCTGGACTCGAACCAGCGACCTACGGATTATGAGACCGTCGCTCTAACCACCTGAGCTACACCGCCAACCTGCGCAACACTACACAAATGCCGGAGAAGGCAATCGAGAGTTTCCTGCGGGAACGCGGAAATCGGTCCGCGTTGTTAAGCGAAAGGCCGGACGTGAAGGTGTCCAGCCCCAGTTTGATTCTAGAGTTGGCCCTGTACAGTGTCAAACCATGATGCGGTAGTGGAGTCACAAAGCACCACTACCCATGTTGCCACCGAGTTCCTGGCGAAGCGCACTGCGAATCGTCGCCGGCGCCAGTTTGTCGGACGAGAGCGCCGCAAGGGCCGCGTCTGCAAAGAGACTGGCCGTTTTCCGCCTTGCGCCGCGGCGATAGTAAACTGAGGTGCCCGCGCGTGAGAAGTTAAGACGGCTGGATTTCGAAACAAAAATTCGATAGTATACCCCCCTACCCTATATGCAGGACAAATTTCCTCCCAGTTCGCGCGAAAAGCAAAAGCTACTTTACCGGATCAAACGCTTGCGTGGGCAATTTGCCGCCGTGGAACGAGCTTTGACCTCGGCCGACGAATGCGCCGACATTCTCATGCTGCTGGCCGCCATTCGTGGCGGCGTCAATGGGCTGATGGCGGAGATCCTGGAAGACCATATCCGCCTGCACATGATGAATCCCGAACAGAAGATGGATTCGCCGGAAGAATTGGGCGAGGACCTGATCGGCCTGGTGCGAGCGTATCTGAAGTAGCCGTCGCCGTTGATAGCGGCGCCCTCTCCAGGTCTTGCTTGTATACCCTACCCCGGTATGCTATAAAAATCGGAGCGCAAGAAACGGCTTTGTAACCTTCCCGTAATCGACGCATGGGAGACTTCCAGTTTCCCGGAGGCGGGAGGGTGGACCGCTGTTGAGGCCGAATCCGGTGAAGGAACTATGCATTTCACCGGCGGGCTGCGGAGAAAGTCGAACCAAACATTTCCCGCAGCCGGCCAAAGCTGGGGCGCTGGGATTCATCACCGCGCACTGTGACCCAGCTCACGGCGGGGCCGGAGGAGCTCCGGTCTAATTGAAATTGAATTTCAATTTCAACACCAAGAACCTGCTCGGATATTCCATGGCCCGACCAAACTTCCCAGCCCTGTGCCGCTTTCTCCTGCTAATGGCAAGCCTGGCGATGGCCACTCACGCACAGGATACTTCTACCGTTAACGCGCAACCCTCCGCTGGTGCGGCGCCGGAACTGCAGCAGCCACAGGTGTCGCAACCGCAGGCGCCGCCCGAGACGCAGGCGGAATCAGCGCAGACGCAAACCTGGAACTTCCACATGCAAACCACCACGACTGTGCAGGGCTATCCCTCGTTCAGCGCCAGGTATTCCGGCCCGAATAGCCTGCCCACCAGCAGCGAAGTCCGCGAAACCGTGTCGTTGGATCTGTATTCCGGCTTCCGGTTGTGGACGGGTGCGGAGCTGCATGTCGATGTCCTGACGTGGCAGGGTTTTGGGCTTAACGACGCACTCGGCATCGACGACTTCACCGATGGGGAAGCGTACAAGATAGGCACGCATCCTCCTCGTTCGGGCCTTGCCCGCTGCTTTATTCGCCAAACCATTGGTCTGGGGGGCGATACAGAGGATGTGCTTGAGGACCCGCTAACGTTGGCCGGCAGGCAGGACATTTCACGGCTCACCTTTACCATCGGCCGGCTCAGTTCCAAGGACGTTTTTGACAACAACGCCTACGCCAACGACCAGCGTACACAATTCATGAACTGGGCATTCACAGCCAACGCTGCCTGGGATTACCCAGCGGACGCCTTGGGCTATACGACCGGTGTAGCGGTTGAATTGAACCAGCCGAAATGGGCCCTGCGCTATGGATTCTTTCAAATTACGAATATGAGGAATGGGTTCACCGCCGAAGACCAATACCTCCTGTGGCCGCCCGAACCCTCAGGCGGCGATGGCCGATTCTGGCATGCTTGGGACATGGTAGTGGAGAATGAGCAGCGGTACAGCATCAACAGTCACCATGGTACGGTTCGCATTCTGGGCTATGTCAACGCGGGGGAATTCGGCAGCTATCAAGCGGCGCTTTACGCCCCGAATGCAGACATTGACCTGACACACGCCCAACGGCATGAATTTGGCTTTGGGCTCAACCTCGAACAGGAAATCACTAAGAACATCGGCGTATTTTCGCGCCTGGGTTGGAATGACGGAATCAACGAAGCATGGATGTTTACTGACGTAAATCACATGGGCGCGGTGGGCGTCAGTATCAAGGGGGAGGCTTGGCATCGCCCAGACGATACGATCGGCGTGGCCGCCGTAGTAAGTGGTATCTCTCGCGACAACCAGCTATACCTGGCTGCCGGCGGCTTGGGCATCCTGGACGGCGACGGCGCCTTGAATTACGCCAAAGAGAAAGTCCTGGAAGCGTACTACGATGGCAAAATCGCCAAGCACCTGCACGGCGCACTGGACTACCAGTTTGTTGCCGACCCCGCTTTCAATAGTGCTCGTGGCCCAGTCTCTGTTTTCGGAATGCGATTGCACTTCGAGTTGTAGCACCGGAAAACCGTAACTCAGAATGTGCTGTGGTTGGAGCTCCGAACCGTAGCTGTTATTACGTTCGGCTCTCTCTGACTAGGTGTACCATCTGCGAGCAGGGATTCTTATGTCCATAGCTCAAGCCTCGCGGCGCGCATCGGCGCGATTGAAGAAAGCGTCGCTAATAGCTGAGCACAAATTCTTCGTCCTTTTTCTCTACCTGCTGCTTACGCTCGTCCTTTACCCGTACGTAGAAAACCGACACGTGGTTTACCTGGTTTTTCGTGTGGTCAGCGCCGCTGGAATGCTGTTCGCAATCTATACGGTCAACTTGCGGCGTACGGTTTTGTTTTGCGCGCTCCTGCTCTCCGTTCCAGCTGTGTTGCACCGTATCATCGAGTTTCGGGCCGATGCGGGCGCGCTCTCTATTTTCGGCATTGTTCTTAGTTTTGTATTTGACACGTTTATCGTTGTCGCCATCTTCCGGCGCGTGATTTTGGAAGCCCAGCCGACTTCGGAGACCATCCTCGGGGCGCTGTGCATTTATCTGCTGGTGGGATTCAGTTTCGCCGGCATCTATGGGATGGTGGCCACACTTCAGCCCAAGGCGTTTTATCTCGATCCGCTGGTCAATACGCACTCCATTCCTCGGCGCTTCGACATGGTGTACTACAGCTTTGGCACCATGACTTCGGTCGGGGCCAGCGGCATCACGCCTGTATCCGACGTGGCGCGCTCGCTCACCGCGATCGAAGCCACCATCGGGGTGCTTTACCTGGCGGTGTTGATCGCCAAGCTGGTCAGCGGGTATCGTCCTCCGTCGGCGCGCTGAAGCGCGATTGACGCTACCGGCGCCGACAGGCTGGTAAACTGAACAGGCAATGATCCTACCGTTCGTTCGCGAATTCTTCGCGGACATGGAAAAAGTACCTGCTTTTGCGCGCGCAGTGTCCCAGGTGAAGGGCGGCGCGGGGCGGGTACGTGTCTCCGGACTCACCCCTACCGGAAAAGCTCTTTTCTACTCATTACTGCACCGGGTGACCTCGCGGCCGCTGGTCATCGTGGTTGGCGACAACCGCGCGGTGGAGGAATTGCAGCCGGTCGTGCGCTCGTTGGTGGAGTTGAGCGGCGCGGCCTCTACCGATGCCGTCATCGGCCTGCCCGCCTACGATGTGCTGCCTTTCGAGAACCTGTCACCGCACCCGGAAATCCAGGAAGCCCGGGCGGCGACGCTGTGGAAGATTGCGATGGGAGCGGCGGAGATCGTCATTACTCCTCTGGCCGCGACCGCCATGCGTTTGCGCTCCGGAAATTTCTACGCCGACCTGGCCAAGGTGGTGCGGCGGGGAGAGCTGACAGACCCGGATCGCCTGATGGAGCACCTGCGCATCGTGGGATACAGCCAGGTGGATGTGGTGGAGATGCCGGGAGAGTTTGCGCATCGCGGTGGCTTGCTGGATGTTTATCCGCCGGAGTCGGACCGGCCGGTGCGGATCGAGTTCTTCGGCGATGAAGTGGAGACCATCCGCAAGTTCGATCCCGGAACTCAGCGCTCGGCAGCGGTGACGGATGAAGTCGTTCTGCTTCCGCTGACGGAAACGCCGGTAGAAGAAGAGACGCTTGCCGCCATTAACGCGCGACTGACCGGTGAGCGGCTGACGGGAAGCGACGAGATGATCGAACGGACGGTGCGCGCGAGCGGTGTTGCGGTGCTTCCCGGATGGGAGCTGTACGCTGCGGTTGCGGGCGCGAAGGAAAACTTCTTCGATCTTATGCCCGCGGCAACGGTCGTGCTGGACGAGCCCGATTCATTGAACGAAGCGCACGATGCGTGGTGGGCAAAAGTGACGGAGGCGCATGAGCGCAGTTTGATCGGCAATCTGGTGAGGCCCGAAGAACTTTACCTGACGCCGGAGCAATGGCACGCGCGCTTGCATCAAGCCAGCAGCATCGCGGTCGAGCATCTTGGAATCGAAGGCGGAGACGAGAGCGAGCACCTGACGCTGCAGACCCAGCCGACCACGCGGTTTCACGGGTCGGTCGCTGCCATGACGGAAGAAGTAGCGCGGCTGACGCGCGAAGGTAAGCGCGTGATGTTCGCCGTCTCCAGCACGGGCGAAGTCGAACGGCTGGCTGATGTCTTTAACGAGTACAACTTGTCGTTTCGCATCGGGAGCCGCACGCCGAGGCCCGGCACAGAGGTTTACGTAGACGAGTCGACGTATTTCGCAGAAGACGTCGAGGCACCGATCATCGTCAAGGCTTACGTGCCTGAGGGCGTGGTGCTGCCTGACGCCAACCTGGTGCTGTTCGGCGCGCGCGACTTGTTCGACGAGGCGGAAGTATCGCTAGGCCGCCCACAACCGCGGAAATCTAGAATTTCGGCATTTCTCTCTGATTTCCGCGATCTCACCATTGGCGACTACGTGGTGCACGTGGAGCATGGCATCGGCCAGTACCAGGGATTGAAGGAAGTTCCGGAGGAAGATGGCGCCGCCGCTGAGTTCATGGTCTTGGAGTATGCGGAGGGCGCGCGGCTTTACGTCCCGCTCACGCGACTCGACCTAGTGCAGAAGTATCGCTCTTCGGAAGGTGTGAAGCCGGTATTGAACCGGCTGGGCACGCAGCAGTGGCAGAAGACTAAGGCGCGGGTGAAGAAGGCCATGAAGGACATGGCCGACGAGCTGTTAAAGCTTTATGCCGTACGCAAGGCTGCCGAAGGCCATGGGTTTGCGCCTGACACCGAATGGCAACGCGAGTTCGAGGGCAGCTTCGAGTTCAGCGAGACCGAAGACCAGATGAACGCGATCGTGGACGTGAAGCACGACATGGAATCGCCCACGCCCATGGACCGGCTGCTATGCGGCGATGTCGGCTACGGCAAGACGGAGGTCGCCATGCGCGCCGCCTTCAAGGCGGTCAGCGATAACCGCCAGGTCGCGATACTGGCGCCGACGACGGTGCTCGCGTTCCAGCACTACAACACCTTCCGGCAGCGCTTTGCGGCGTTTCCCATCAAGGTCGATATGCTGAGCCGCTTCCGCACTCCGAAGCAGCAGAAAGAAACGATCGCGAAGATAGAGGCGGGCGAGGTTGACGTCGTGATCGGTACGCACCGCGCGCTGTCGAAGGACGTGAAGTTCAGCGATCTGGGACTGGTGGTGGTCGATGAGGAGCAGCGCTTCGGCGTGCGGCACAAAGAGCGGCTGAAGCAACTACGGAAGGAAGTGGACGTGTTGACCATGTCGGCAACGCCCATCCCGCGGACGCTGCACATGTCGCTGCTGGGACTGCGGGACATGAGCGTGATCGAGACGCCGCCGAAGGATCGCATGGCGATTCAGACCGTGGTCGTAGCTTGGGATGAGAAGCTGCTGCGCTCGGCGATCGAGAAAGAACTGGAGCGCGGCGGACAAGTGTACTTTGTGCACAATCGCGTGGACAGCATCTACGACATTGCCGGCAAGCTGCGCGAGATGGCGCCGCAGGCCCGCATTCTGATTGGCCACGGGCAGATGGGGGAGACCGAGCTGGAGCGCGTCATGCTGGCTTTCATGCGGCACGAGGCGGACATCCTGGTAGCGACCACGATCATCGAGAACGGGCTCGATATCCCACTCTGTAATACCATCATCATCAATCGCGCGGACCGGCACGGATTGTCGGAGCTGTACCAGTTGCGCGGGCGGGTGGGACGATCCGATCGCCGGGCGTACGCGTATCTGCTGATTCCGCCTGATCGGGAGCTGAGTGAGTTGGCACGGCAGCGACTGGCTGCGTTGAAGGAATTCAGCGATCTGGGCGCGGGATTCAAGATTGCCGCACTCGACCTGGAATTGCGCGGCGCGGGAAATCTGCTGGGCGGCGAGCAAAGCGGGCACATCGAGGCGGTGGGCTTCGAGCTATACACCACCATGCTGGAGCGGACGGTCCGTGAGTTGAAGGGCGAGGTGCCGGAAGAGACGCCCGAGACGCAGTTGAATCTTGGACTGAACATTCGCATTCCGTCCGACTACATCACGGAGGAGAACCAGCGGCTGCGCATGTACAAGCGCGTGGCCGGGGTGGAATCGGAGTCGCAACTGGAGGATGTGGCCGGCGAACTGGGCGACCGCTATGGCGCGGCGCCGGCGGCGGTGCGCAACTTGCTGGAATATGCGGCGCTGAAGCTCTTGTCGCAGCGGATTGGGGTCTCGCAGATCGAACGGCGGCGCGACGCGATCAGCATTCGCTTCAACGAGAAAGCGTCGGTTGATCCGGAGCGGCTCGCGAACTTCGTGGCTGGCGCGGCTGGTAGCCAGTTCACACCCGCAGGCATCTTGAAGTTTTCGCTGAAAGAGAAACAGCCAGAGCAGGTACTGGTGCGACTGAAGTTGTTGTTGGAGCAGTTGGCGGGCGAGCAGCAGCCCGTTGCGTGAGCTAGGCCGTGGTAAGAACGCGGGAGGTTGCGGTGCGGGGGTTCGTCATAAGGTCGATTGCCTGTATGTTGATGATTCTTGCATACCAGCAGCTCGCCGTTCCTGATCAGAAGCTGAGCGTTGTCGAAAGAGTTATCGAATTCTCCGTTCAGCAAGAGATCAAAGCCAGCAACCTGGCGGCGCATAGAGACCTGTGCGTCGGATTTGGCTACGGGCTCATAGTGGACGAGGGAGCTATCATCTCGAGCCTCAAGCGCAAGGGAACGCATATACACGAGAACGATTGGTGCAATCAGGGGCCGCGCGGGATTGCGATCGACATCCTTTCTCCGATCCATGAAACCTCTCCAGGAACTTACGAAGTGAACGTGCAAATAGCCGATCTTTCGCTCCGCCCGGGCGAGCACTTCGCGACGCTTTTGAAGCGAGGAACGTACGTCGTCCGTTGTGTAGAAAGCTCTGAACCTCAGATCGTTTCGTATCGCCAAACGTGTTGTGTGAAAGCGAGCTGATCCTTGAAGGAAGGATTGAGATTTGATTAACCTTGTTACCCTAGCGCTGACGTTACCCCTTCTTCTCTTATGGCCGGCTATGCCTCAAACGTCCGCTTCAGAGCAATCGCAGCCGACCACTTCCGCCGCTTACGACAAGCTGGTTGACGCTTACTTTGACGGCTACTTTCGTTTTCATCCCACGCGAGGCACGGCTGCCGGTCTTCACCAGTACGACACAATGCTGGAGGATTATTCGCAAAAGTCACGCGACGCCGAGATCGCCTTCCTGGTTGAGCAGCGACAAGGCATCGGGGGCCTCGATCCTGACCATCTGGATGAGGAGCGGCGCGCCGATTTGCAGCTGGTATTGAACAATATCAATGCGCAACTGCTGGAGCTGGAGACGATCCGCAGCTGGCAGCACAATCCCGATACCTATTCCAGCAGCGCGACCCGCAGCGTCTTCGGCCTGATGAGACGCAACTTCGCTTCGCCGGAGCAGCGGTTAAAGGACGTGATCGAGCGCGAGCAGAAGATGCCTGCGAACTTCGCGGCAGCCAAGACCGATCTGAAAGATGTGCCCAAAATCTATACCGAGATCGCTCTGCAGCAGATCCCTGGGATCATCAAGTTCTTCCAGAATGATGTGCCGATGGCGTTCAAGAGCGTCACCGATGCAAAGTTGTTGGCGGACTTCAAAGCTTCGAATGACAAGGTGATTTCCGAGCTGCAGAGTTACGAGAACTTCCTGAAGAACGATTTGCTGCCTATTTCGAATGGCGACTTTCGCATCGGGGCGGACAACTATCGCAAGAAGCTGGAGTACGAGCAGATGGTTGACATCCCGCTCAACAGGCTGTTGCAGATCGGCTACGACGACCTGCACAAGAACCAGGCAGAGCTGAAACGAGTGGCTGCGCAAATCGATCCCAGCAAGACGCCGGAACAGATCCTTGAGCAACTGGGGCAGGACCATCCGCAGCCTGACCAGTTGCTGCAAAGTTTCCGCGACACGTTCAACGGGTTGGTCGAGTTCATCCAACAGAAACACATCATCACGCAGCCGGCGCAAGTGCGGCCAATTGTGGAGGAGACACCGCCGTTTTCGCGGGCGCTGAGCACGGCCTCGATGGACACGCCCGGGCCGTACGAAGACAAGGCGACAGAGGCCTACTTCAACGTCACGCTACCCGAGGCGTCGTGGCCGCCGCAAAAGGCAAAGCAGTGGATGGAAAGTTTCAATCGCAGCTTCATCGTAAGCGTCGCCGACCACGAGGCCTATCCGGGACACTACACGCAGTTTCTGTGGGTAAAGCAGGCGCCGTCCAAAGTGCGCAAATTGATCGGCTGCGCCTCGAACTCCGAAGGCTGGGCGCATTACGCCGAGCAGATGATGCTGGATGAAGGCTACGGCAATGGCGACCTGAAATTGCGGATTGGGCAGCTGCAAGGCGCGTTGCTGCGTGACGCGCGCTTCATTGCCGGCATCCAAATGCACACCGGCAAGATGACGCTGGAAGAGGCGACGGAGTTCTTCGTCAAGGAGGGCCATCAGACGCCGGCGGTCGCGGAGCGCGAGGCCAAGCGCGGGACTTCAGACCCGACCTATCTGGTGTACACGCTGGGCAAGCTGGAAATCCTGAAACTGCGGGCGGACTACCAGCAGAAGATGGGTGAAAAATATAGTCTGGAGCAGTTTCACGATGAGTTCATCAAGCAGGGATATCCGCCCATCAAGATCATTCGCGAGAAGATGCTGGGCAACGATAGCCCGGTGTTGTGAGAGTTCGCATTGTCGGGGGCGACCTTCTAGACGGGCGAGAATCGGAACAGCGGATCCCTCGGCGGCTGAAGCCGCCTCGGGATGACAAAACTAAAGGACCTATAACGGCGCAGCTAAAGCTCGCCCCTTCAAAACGGCTCACAATCAGGCTAGAGGACTCATGGCAAGGAAACAAGTCTGTAAGGCTGTATTTCCCGCCGCCGGTCTGGGCACACGCTTTCTGCCGGCCACCAAGGCGCAACCCAAAGAAATGATGCCGCTGGTGGACAAACCCATCATTCAATACGGCGTGGAAGAGGCGATGGCTTCGGGCTGCGATCAGATCATCATCGTCACCGGGCGCGGCAAGACCGCGATCGAGGACCACTTCGACGTCAGCTACGAACTGGAAAAGATGCTGGAAGAGCGCGGCAAGACCGACTTGCTTGCCGTGGTGCGCCGGATCTCCGACATGATCCACATCGCTTATGTGCGACAGAAGGAAGCTTTGGGACTGGGACACGCGGTGCTGATGTCGCGGGAACTGGTGGGCGATGAGCCGTTCGCGGTGATCCTCGCCGACGACATCATCGATGCGGAAGTGCCCTGCCTGAAGCAGATGATCGAGGTGTACAACGAGACCGGATGCTCGGTGCTGGCCACGCAGGTGGTGGAAGGCAAGGCGATCGCGTCGTACGGCGTGCTCGATGCAGAGCCGGTGCCGGGCAAGTGGAACGGGCGGCTCTTCGAGGTGCATAACCTGGTGGAGAAGCCGAAGGTTGAGGAAGCGCCGTCGAACCTGGCGATCATCGGGCGGTACATTCTGACGCCGGCGATCTTCGAGACGCTGGCTTCAACTTCACTTGGAGCGGGTGGTGAGCTGCAGTTGACCGACGGGCTGAAGGAACTCCTGAAAAAGGAGAAGATTTACGGCTACACCTTCGAAGGCAAACGCCACGGCACCGGCGACAAGCTGGGATTTCTGAAGGCGACGGTGGAGTTTGCCCTGAAGCGCGAGGACCTGGGCGAAGAGTTTCGGGAGTATTTGAAGGGGCTGAAGCTATAGATTTCACCACAGAGGACACGGAGAGCACGGAGGAAATGAATAGCAGAAACCCCGTGTCCTCCGTGGTGAAAATAACGTTCACTACAAAGCAGTATCGACCAGGTAGGACTACCCTTTCTGACTTTCCTTCAGCTTGCGCGACTTGGCTTCCACGCCCTTGGCCAGCTTCTCCTTGTGGGCTTCAAGCTTCTTCGCCACGGTATCGTCATACAGTCCGATCATCTGCGCGGCGAGGATGCCGGCGTTGGTGGCGCCGGGCTTGCCGATGGCGACGGTTGCGACGGGAATTCCGGCAGGCATCTGCACCATGGCCAATAGCGAGTCGAGGCCGAGAAGCGCTGTCGATGGAATGGGAACGGCGATGACCGGGAGCGTGGTTTCGGCGGCAATGACGCCCGCGAGATGGGCGGCTCCGCCAGCGCCGGCGATGACGACCTTGACGCCGCGCGCTTTCAGCCCGCGTGAGTACTCGCTGGTGCGCGCCGGCGAGCGATGCGCCGAGGTGATGTCGATTTCGTAAGGGATACCGAAGTCGGCCAGCGCCTTCGCAGCCTCGTTCATGATGTCGAGGTCGGAGTCGCTGCCCATGACGATGGAGACGAGAGGAGTGTTGTTCATATCATTTTCCCGACCGCAAATGTTTCAGACCGCGGGCAGCGATGTCTTTGCGATAGTGCATGCCGTCGAAGCGGACTTTCATCACGGCGTCGTAGGCGCGCTCGACCGCGTCGGGCAAGTCTTTGCCGCGCGAAGTCACACCCAGCACGCGCCCACCGGAGGTGTAATAGTTTCCGTCGCGGCGGCTTGTCCCCGCGTGGAAAATCTTCACTCCATACATGCGGTCGGCTTCTTCGATGCCGGTGATCAGCTTCCCTGCTTCGAATGCGCCGGGATATCCGCCCGACGCCATCACTACGCAGACGGCAGGCTCGGGCGACCAGCGAAAATCGCCGTCGCTAACGCGGCCTGCGATTGACGCCTCCATCGCTTCCAACAGATCGCTTTCCATGCGCATCATGACCGGCTGGGTCTCAGGGTCGCCGAAGCGGCAGTTGAATTCCAGCACCATCGGTCCGCGTGCCGTCATCATGATGCCGCAATAGAGGATGCCTTTGTAGTCGGCGCCCTCAGCGCGCATGCCCGCGATCACCGGACGAGCGATGTGGGCCACCAGCCAGTCGCGCATCTGCGGATCGACAATCTGATCCGTGGAATATGCGCCCATACCGCCGGTATTCGGACCCTGGTCGTTGTCGAAGACGCGCTTGTGGTCCTGCGCCGCTACCAGCGGAACCACGCGCTCGCCATCGCTCATCACCAGGAACGAGAGCTCTTCGCCCACAAGGCACTCTTCGAGCACGACACGCGAGCCAGCGTCGCCGAGCATCTTGCCAGCGAGCATCTCTTCCGCGACGCGTTGCGCCTCGTCTTTCGATTGCGCGATGACAACGCCCTTGCCGGCCGCGAGCCCATCGGCCTTAACGACAATGGGCGCATGAAATAGACTGAGCGCTTCCGGGAGTTCGTCTTTTGTGGTGCAGACCGAGTATTTTGCGGTTGGGATGCGGTGCCGCTGCATGAATTGCTTGGCGAAAGTCTTGCTCGATTCCAGGCGGGCGGCGTCGCGGGCGGGGCCGAAGATGGGCCAGCCGCGCTTCTGGAATTCGTCGACTACGCCCAGGGTGAGAGGCAACTCAGGACCGACGACGGTGAGATCAGGACTGAGCCTGGTTGCGAGCTGCACCATGGAATCGATGTTCTTCAGATCGGCGGAGACACATTCGGCGTCGCTGGCGATGCCGCCGTTGCCCGGAACGCAATACAGCTTCTTGATCCGCGGCGACTGCCGCAGCTTCCAAACGATCGCGTGTTCGCGACCACCGCTACCGAGGACAAGGACCTTCATGAGCGAAAGAAAAGAGTAGGGGCGCAGTGCCGCGAATGTCAAACGAGCCGGGGGCGGATTTGCGCCGCGTTACGAGACCGCCGATCTCGCTGCGGCTACAGTTTGCTGAAAACACGAAAAGCAGATCCTTCGTCGGCCTGAAGGCCTCCTCGTGGTGACAAAAAAGGAGGTGACGGCACGGCTGAAGCCGTGCCCCTTCAAGACCACCAATGGCAGCCTTTTCCCGCAGCCCATGAAGCTGTCGGTCGAGATGACAGATGTATTCAATGGCGCTATGCGATGGCCGCGGTGCGGAGGGGCACGCTGGAATCGGTGAAGGATTTGCGGAGTTTCAGACAACAAGTGCCTTGCATCCTGTCATTAACTGGAGTTAACTACAATGTGGCAATGTCATGATTACGGTTTCCAAAGAAGACTACCTGAAGGCCATCCTGGAAGCAGAGGGCGAGGGCGAGCTGGTTATTGCGGCGCGCCTGGCGCACTGGCTCGACGTGTCTGCGCCGGCGGTGACCATGGCGCTGCGCCGGCTGAAGCGCGATGGCCTGGTCTCCGTTCGGCGAGACGGACGTGTACTACTGACCAGCGCAGGGCGCAAGATCGCGCGGCAGCTTGCCATTCGCCATCACTTGATCGAGCGCATGCTGCACGAGATCTTCGGCATGGCATGGTACAAGGTGCATGACGAGGCGGAACGCCTGGAACACGCGGTGTCCGGGGATTTTGAGGCGATGCTGTTTCGCAAACTGGGGCGCAGCGGAGCATGTCCGCATGGCAACTCGCCAATCCCCGAACCTGCTCGCGCAAAAAGGAAGCGCGGGTTGGTGCTGCTTTCTGAGGCCGAGCAGGGAAACCTCTACGCGGTGCAGAGCGTGTACGAGCGTGATCGCAAGCTTCTGGAGTTTCTGGAAGAAAAAGGTATCCGTCCGGGGGCGCGCCTCAAAGTCGAGGCCCGGAATTATGATGGCACGATTTCGTTGGCCATTGAGCGGCGCAGGGTTGAGTTAGGTGGTCCGGCGGCGGAGAAGATATGGGTTGCGACGTCATGTTAACTCCAGTTAATGACGAATGATATATTGATATTAAGTTCGTCGAGTATGGACCATTTGCCGCCACAACCGAAAGATGCAGAGCTAAGCCGGGAGACGCCCGTTGCGAGCGGGTTGGCCGCTGCCGGAAACGTGTCGCTGGAGGGACTGCACAACACGGTAGCAGTGCCGCATCAGCAAGCTGGTTTCTGGGAGCAGTGGCGCGCCTTCGTAGGGCCGGCGATTCTGATCAGCGTCGGTTATATGGACCCCGGCAACTGGGGCACCGACCTGCAAGGCGGGGCGCAGTTCAAGTACGGGCTGATGTGGGTGATCGGAGTCGCCAGTTTGATGGCGATTTTCATGCAGGTGATTTCAGCGCGTTTGGGAGTGGTAACCGGCAAAGACCTGGCGCAATGCTGCCGTGACTGGTATCCGGAGTGGACGCGATGGCCCAACTGGTTGATGAGCGAAGTGGCAATCGCGGCGTGCGACCTGGCGGAGGTCTTGGGAAGCGCAGTCGCGTTGAATCTGCTGTTTCACATTCCGTTGCTGTGGGCGGTGATCATCACCAGCCTGGACGTGCTTCTGCTGCTGGGTCTACAACGGTTCGGGATGCGGACCATCGAGGCCGTTGTCCTGCTGCTGGTGGCGACGATCGGCATCTGCTATTTCATCGAGATTTTTGTTCTGCCGCAGACGCAACCCAGTTTTTTGGAAATGGGACGGGCGCTGATCACGCCGCACTTTCGCCAGGCTGGAATGCTGTACGTCGCCATCGGGATCATCGGCGCAACGGTGATGCCGCACAACTTGTATCTGCACTCGGCGCTGGTACAGAGTCGCAAGTTCCAGAAGGACGAAGCCTCCATCCGGCGAGCGATCCAGTTCAACAGCATCGATTCGATCGTTGCGTTGACGATCGCGTTTTTCGTCAACGCGGCGATTCTGGTACTGGCGGCCACAGTGTTCTTCGGCAAGCAGAGCGTGACTGTGCCGGGCGGCCAGGTGATCACGTTCAGCGCGGACAGCGATTGGATTCGAGTTGCCTATCTGACGCTGGCGCCGTTGTTGGGAGCATCGGCGGCGAGCACGCTGTTTGCAATCGCGCTGCTGGCGAGCGGACAGAGCAGCACCATCACCGGCACGCTGGCCGGGCAGGTGGTGATGGAAGGATTCATGCGTTGGCGCATCCAGCCATGGGTACGCAGGCTGATCACACGTAGTCTGGCAATTCTGCCGGCAGTGCTCGTCATCGGCCTGCGCGGCGAGAGCAGCGTCACCGATCTGCTGGTGCTGAGCCAGGTGGTGCTGGCACTGCAGCTTCCCTTTGCCATGTTTCCGCTGCTGCAGTTCACCAGCTCGCGCAGGCGAATGGGGGCATGGAAGAATGGCTGGTTTCTGCTGATCGCCGGTTGGGGCAGTGCTATCCTGATCTGCGCAATCGACATTTATGGCCTGCCTGAATCGATGCGTGCTGCGTGGCAAGTGGTCACCGGCAGATGATGGCAAAGCGAATCGAAGTGAACCGAACATGTACGAAAAGATTCTTGTAACCGTGGACGGCACGCCGACGGACCGCGCCATTATTGAACACGTCAAGGAACTTGCGAAGGTGATGGGCAGCCATCTGGTGCTGCTGCACGTGGCCGATGGATGGGCGGCGCGAACCTATGGCCCAGATGCTGTCAGTCCGGAGATTCACGACGACACGCAATATCTGGAGACTGTGCGGGCCGAGTTTCAGCGAGCCGGAATCCCCGCCGAGGCCGAGTTGGCGTACGGCGATCCCGCGAAGGAGATCATCAGGTGGGTGCAGCAGAAGGGTTGCGACCTTGTGGCCATGAGCACCCATGGGCACCGCTTCCTCGCCGACATTTTTCTCGGCAACACAGCGTCCCAGGTCCAGCACCATATCAGCGTACCGGTACTGCTGCTGCGGGCGAAGTGAGCTATTTTGATCACATATCTTTTGCGGGAAGTCATCGGGCCAGGCGGTGTGCGAAATCGCCGGTGTCAAACCAACTGCAGAATTTTGTCGATGAGAACGTCGGGCGGATCGCCCTTAGTGATGAAGGCGTTGGCCAGCTCGAGATCGGCGGCCGGAAGAGAAAAATACGCAGAGAGAAAGATGATGGGAATGCCAGGGCAGCGGCGACGAATCTCGGCCGCCACTTGCCCGCCGTTCAAACCTGGCATGTAGTAGTCGAGCACGACCAGATCAACGTGGTGATTGTCTAAGAGCGTGAGGCCTTGTTGCCCGCTGCTGGCGGTCAACACTTTGAAGCCGTGGCTCTCCAGCAGGATCTTGCGGACGCGTAGACCAATCTTCTCATCGTCGACACAAAGCACCGTCTTGGGACCAAGGGCCTTCATCCAGCTCACCGTTGCTTCCACTTGCTGTTCGATACCCAACTGCGAACTGCCGTCCGTTGCTGTTTGGCCATACATCACTGCACAGATGCCTTAACGTTTCACGCGAAGGGTCGCTATTGTCTTGTACCGTAAGTCTGGCCGGTTGCCCATGCCGACAAAGTGGTAGACGAGATATTTCATTTAGAATTCACTCTTGCTTGCCGATTCGCCTGTCCCGCACTGGAGTTGCCGATCTGCCGGGCCGCGGTTGCCGGCAATTGCAACGCGGCTTGCCGTTCTCACGATTGAGGAAGAATGATTCGTTCCTACAAAGGTGTTACGCCCACCGTGCCGCCGTCGTGCTACGTGGATGAGTCGGCGCAACTGATCGGCGACGTAGTGCTGGGCGAGAACGCCAGCGTCTGGATGAACGCCGTGCTGCGCGGCGATGTGCATTCCATTCGCGTCGGCGCCAACAGCAACATCCAGGACTGCAGCGTCCTGCACGGCATGTTGAACCAATGGCCGGTGATCGTCGGCGACTGGGTCACCGTGGGACATTCGGTCACGCTGCACGGCTGCGTCGTCGAGGACCGCTGCCTCATCGGCATGGGAGTGATCATCCTCAACGGCGCGCGCATCGGCGCCGGGTCGATCATCGCTGCCGGAACTCTGCTCCCGGAAGGAACGATCGTGGAACCGCGATCGCTTTGGATGGGTGTGCCCGGCAAATTTCGCAAGCAGCTCACGGATGACGATCAGGAAATGATTGTGCGGTATGGAAGGAATTATCTGGGCTACAAGGAAGACTATCTCGCGGAGACGAGGAAGTGTTCACCGTAGTTACCATTTTGTAAATGTTCCACGTGGAACATTTTCCAATTCGGAACAAGATTCGCACCAATATTTCACTATGTCCTTGACAAGACCGTCGCACCTGCCGACGAGTAATCAACAGCTGGCAACTGACAACCGGCAACTGACAACTGGTTTCTATGATTAAGGCCGTCCGCGGAACTCGTGACCTGCTCCCGCCCGATACCGATCTTTGGAATCGGGTTGACGCGAAGGTGCGCGACGTTTTTGCGCGCTACAACTTTCACGAAATCCGCACCCCCATCTTCGAAGACACGCAACTGTTCTCGCGCAGTGTCGGCGAAGAGACAGACATCGTCTCCAAGGAGATGTTCACTTGGGAGGACGGCGAGCGATTCAACGAGAAACGGTTGATCGATGGATGGTTGAAGACAAATCAATCGGACGATCCCACTCACCTGCAAGCCGGATGCCTCATCGTAGAGAATCGTTCGCAATTTCAAGAGCAGCTAACGAAGATGGGGATCATATTCGTTTCTTGGGGCGTTCAAGTCGGGCTCGGACCCATGATAGGTAGTCGGTTCGAATTCGTGGCCTTTGGTCCTAAGGTTTCCGCCGATGCGATAAACGGACTGAAGAGGGCACGGAGTCTGGCAAAGAGCGAATACCCACAGGCGTTCGGCAACCATGCGATCCTGCTCCGTCTCGTAGTTCCCGACGCGGCGGCGAGAACGTCAGCTAAGGTCGATGCCGAAGATGTGGAGATCGAAGGTTTCGCGGGTAGCTTTTTTTCGAGTTCTCAATCACTGACCCTCCGCCCCGAAAACACCGCTGGCGTCGTGCGCGCCTACATCGAGCATGGCCTCGACAGGCAGGGCACGCTGCAAAAGCTGTATTACATCGGCCCGCAATTCCGCCGCGAGCGCCCGCAGAAGGGACGTTACCGCCAGTTCTATCAGATCGGCGCGGAGATCATCGGACCGCCGAGCGCGGGCAGCGAGTCGCCGGCGCGCGATGCCGAGGTGCTGGAGATGCTGGCCACGCTGCTCGACGAAGTCGGCCTGCGCGACTGGAACTTGCAGTTGAATTCGGTTGGCTGTGCGGAGGACCGCGCGCGTTACAACAAAGCGCTGCGCGAGGCGTTGCAGCCGGTCGTGCACCAGATGTGCGCCGACTGCCAGCGCCGCGCCGAAACCAATCCTCTGCGCGTGCTCGACTGTAAACATCCGGAAGACCAGCCGATCATCGAGAAGCTGCCGAAGATCAGCGAGTATCTGGACGAGCCCTGCCGCGAGCACTTCGCCGCCGTGCGCGCGATGCTCGACGCGGTGGGCGTGCCTTATTCCATTAATGAGCGCATGGTACGCGGGCTCGACTACTACACGCGCACGACGTTCGAGTTCACGCACGGCGGCCTAGGTGCGCAGAGCGCGGTGCTCGGCGGCGGACGATACGATGGCCTGTCCGAATCGCTCGATGGGCCGAAGGCGCCGGGCATTGGCTTCGCGATCGGCGAAGATCGCCTGATTCTCGCGCTGCAATCGCAAGGCGAGCAGCCGGAGCAGAAGTTGCGGGCGTTCATCGCTCCCCTGGCCGCGGGAATGAATGGTCATGCCCTGAAGCTCGCTCGCGAGTTACGCCGCGCCGGCGTCAGCTCCGATCTGGGCGACGAAAATTTCCGGCTGAAGAAGTCATTCGAGCTAGCTGAAAAGGCCGGCGCGCGATACATCGTCATCGTCGGCGAAAATGAAGTCGCCGCCGATCAATTCGCGGTGAAAAATCTTGCCACCGGCGAACAGAAGCAAGTCCCGCGTGTCCAACTCCTCGAATACCTGCGAAAATAGAAGTTCGTACTTCCATAAGTAATGTCATCCCGAGTGAGGGCTTTAGCCCGAATCGAGAGATCTGTGGTTCGCCCGCGGAAAGCAGATCCCACCGCTCGGACTAAAGTCCTCGGTCGGGATGACACATTCCTGAATAACGGTGAACGTAGGGCCATCATGCTCGATTTCTTAGGCAATCTAAAACGTACTCATATGTGTGGCGAGCTGCGCGCCTCTGACGCCGGCTCTAAAGTTGTGCTCATGGGCTGGGTCAACAAGCGCCGCGATCTCGGCAACCTCATCTTCCTCGACTTGCGCGATCGCAGCGGCATCACGCAGGTGGTCGTCACCGCCGATGCCGGCGCCGAGGTGCACGACAAGGCGAATGCTGTGCGCTCGGAGTTTGTGCTCGCCGTCATCGGGCACGTGAAGCTGCGCGACGCCGGCACCGTCAACAAGAACATCCCGACCGGCGAGATCGAAGTCGGCGCCGACGAGCTGCGCCTGCTGAACGACTGCAAGCCGCTGCCCTTCACGCCTGCCGACACCGTGCTAGCCAATGAAGAAGTGCGCCTGAAGCACCGCTACGTCGACCTGCGCCGGCCCGAGATGCAGCGTAACATCCAGCTGCGGCACAACGTCGCGATTGCCATTCGCGACCACCTGAACGCGCAGGGCTTCTACGAAATCGAGACGCCGTTCATGACGCGCTCCACGCCCGAAGGCGCGCGCGACTATCTCGTCCCCAGCCGCGTCTATCCCGGCGAGTTCTACGCGCTGCCGCAGTCGCCGCAACTGTTCAAGCAAATTCTGATGATCTCGGGCTTCGACAGATACTTCCAGATTGTGCGCTGCTTCCGCGACGAGGACTTGCGCGCCGACCGCCAGCCTGAGTTCACCCAGATCGATCTGGAGATCAGCTTTGCGCGGCCGGAGATGGTCTTCCACGTCGTCGAAGGTTTCCTCAAGGCGGCGCTGTCGACCATCGGCGTCGATCTGCAGACGCCGTTTCCGCAGATGAGCTACGACCAGGCGATTCGCCTGTACGGCATCGACAAGCCCGACCTGCGGCTGCCAGCAATGGCCAACGTGCGCGAGGCTTTCGCAAAGGAAAATCTCGAGACGCTGCACGTCGATCCCGAGCTGCCGGTGGTCGCGGTCGTGATTCCGAAGGTTGGCGAGCTCTCGCGCAAGGAGCGCGACGAGATCAAGACGATGTTCGGCGAGCGCAAGGACGCGAAGGTATTCGAGGACATCAAGCGGCTGGAGAAGTCGTTTCCGGAAGCGGTCGCGAAAATCCGCGAACTAGCGAAGCCGAATGCAGATGACTTGGTCGTTGTGGTTGCGGGCGCCAAACGCACCGAGCCGGCCAGCGATGTCAAGGCGCGGCAACAGGCGTATGCGGTCTATTCCGCGGCGGGGCAACTGCGTCTTGCATTGGGGCAGAAGTATGCGGACCGCCATGGCGCGTTCCAGCAAGGAAACTTCCGCTTTCTGTGGGTCACGGATTTCCCCATGTTCGAGTGGGACGAGACCGAGAGCCGCTGGAACGCGGCGCACCACCCCTTCACGTCGCCGCACGACGAGGACATGGACAAGCTGGAGAGCGATCCCGGCGCGGTGCGCGCGATGGCCTACGACGTGGTGCTGAACGGGACTGAGCTGGGCTCAGGCTCCATTCGTATTCACCGGCAGGACATTCAGGCGAAAATCTTTAATGCGCTCGGCATGTCGGCGGAGGAGCAGCAGGCGCGCTTCGGCTTCTTCCTGGAAGCGCTGCAATACGGCACGCCGCCGCACGGCGGCATCGCGCTCGGGCTGGATCGCATCGTCATGATTCTCGCCGGCGCGGAAAGCCTGCGCGAGGTAATTCCCTTCCCCAAGACGGCGAAGGCCGTCGACCTGATGGTGGACGCGCCCACGCCCGTCAGCGAGCGCCAGTTGAAGGAGCTGGGGATTGCTGTGGTCGCTAAGAAGGAATAGCGGTCAATAAAGAAGTACTACGGATTGACCTGTGTCATCCTGAGCGAAGTCGAAGGACCTCTATAGCGGAAGCGACCAAGGAGGTTACACCATGTCCAACAGCGCTGCCGTACGCACCGAGGTCCGCGGACTCGAACTCCGTCTGGACGGGCTGGATCTGGCGCTGTCGGCTGACGGCAGCGATCTGATCGCGCCAATTCCGCTGAATGCCGAGGCAGCCGAGCGCCTGCGCCTCGAAATGGCCAAAGCGCAGTTGTGGGAGTGGAACCAGATAGAGGAACTGCGGTCGCGGGCAGAGTTGCGCTACCGGCGTTATCTCGGTTCGTGGCTGGTGATGTGCCTCGCTGCGTTCAGCGCATACCTCGGATATCCCAGCTAGGTCCTGTGTGTCGTCTTTGCGCTGCTATCGATTTTTCTCTGGTGGCGGGCGGGACATGAAGAACAGCGGGCCGAGCGCGACGCCAAGGCGGAGAGGAACGAGTTCCGCGCGGACTGGGAGTATTTTCGCCAGCGGACGGAGGAGTCGGATGAGGAAGCGCGCCAGTAACTTGACGGGACAGCGCGCAGCCTATGAGAGCCGCTGACGACTTTCCCTCCGCCGCACGCGAGGCTCAGTCACCCGTCATTTCGCCAGTTGGGAACAATGCCCGGCGACCAACTTCCAGGTTCCCTGCTTCACCCATGTATCGGTGCACATTGTGGTTCGCACACGATGCTCGCCATGATAGAGAGAGTCGTAGCTTTCCGTGTAATTCGCGATAGCCGTGTTGCCATAGGCGCGAACCTTAAGGTCGGTCATCGACTCCTTGTTGGTCTTGTTGGCCTGAGGATCGCTATAGTCCTTGAGGATGGACGCCTTGGTGTCCCAAGTTCCCCAGCTGCTTCCACCGGTGTAATCCTCGGCGTAATACTGCTTCACAAATGAGGGATCATTGGCGAGGTCCACCTTGACGCTCTCTTGTTCCAGGCGCGTGACTTCCGCGACAGCGCCGCCACTCGCTGATTTCTGTGCCTGGGAAAATGCCGCCGATGCAAAGGTCAGGCACTGAGCAGAACGGCGAACAGGAATACACTTTTCGATCTCATAAATGTCTCCTAATTGGCAAGTAGAGTCTTACAACGTGAGGGATGCGTGAAATCGCGCCGCACAGCCGCAGATTAGGTTTGTTAGAGTCGATGAAGTGTACGCCCGAAGGGTAAAGGGCGCAAATCCGCCTGAGTTCCACTGGTAACTCAACCGGACATTCTTAAGTACGCGCGTTAATCTTTGGCGACGGCGTAGTAGCCCTGGCGAGCCTGTACCTTGTAGTCGCCCTTCTCCTTGATCTGGATCTTGCGATAGGTGCCGTCAAGCTTGTTATTGGTCGGCGTGTAACCGATGTTGTACTGGCTACGCAGCTCGTTCTGGATCTGGTTGAAGGCGTCCCTCAGTTTGTCT
>Ga0181532_10001457_pt1 | contig 22897 bp, 26 predicted proteins | sample PEATcosm2014_Bin_33_FD_119768 | JGI IMG/M metagenome (GOLD analysis project Ga0181532, IMG submission 119768) | Peatland microbial communities from MTU Mesocosm Facility, Houghton, MI, USA - PEATcosm2014_Bin11_30_metaG | ecosystem: Environmental > Terrestrial > Soil > Wetlands > Peat | place... | reverse complement strand
GATGCTCGGGTATCAGCCGTGGGCCAAGCCGAATGTCTATAATGATTTCAATACCAGCCTTCGTCTGGACCACAGTCTTTCCGGCACATGGCGATTCTTCGTGGCCGCGGACTACAGCTATGCGCTGCTCGACGACTATATTGCGTGGCCTTATGGTTGCTATTACGCTCCTTCCTGCGCAAGCGGTAATACGCCTCCGTATTTCTTCAGCCCGACCGGCGACTATGACGTGTACGACTACCGAAGCCCTGGAGAGTTGCGAATAAACGATCAATTCGAGGCCATCTTGCAGGGGAGATTTAAGACCGGACCGGTAACGAACGATGTCGCTATCGGAACCAGCTTGCAACGGCGGAGCGTGAATCAGGCTCTGACCAATCCGGCTGTGCCTGCGGACACTGGCGTCACCTATACTTATGTTGGAACGGAGAATATCTACCAGCCGGAGCAATATTTTCCTCCGGCGCCGCCCACCGATCCCCCCACTCCGGGTCCGGTGCTGCTCGCGGAAGATACGCACCAGTATGCGCTCGTCCTTGCCGACCACATCCATCTGCCTGCGCGTATCGAACTGACCGTCAGCGGTCAATACGACACACTTCACGATGACAACTATTCCAATCTCAACGCCGAAGGTACGGCATTAACGCTGATAAGAACGGATAAGAGCGTCTGGCTCCCGCAATATTCGATTTCGTGGCGCCCGATTCAGGACCTACTTCTCTACGGCAGTTACAGCGTGGCTCTTTCGTTGGGAATCCAGGCGCCCTTCTGGGCGACAGTGAACCCGAATGCTTTTCTGCCTCCCTTCTTTACCCGCCAGGTTGAAGCAGGCGCTAAATACCAGCCCGGGAACCGTATTCTTATGACTGCAGCGTTATTTCGGATGCGTGCTCCATTCTTTTATCCCAAGGTACTGGACAGCCAAGGCGATATCGATTTCGTTTCCGAGGGACATGAAACGAACAGCGGACTGGAACTCAGTGCGCAGGGCAAGGTCAACAAGTGGCTGCGGCTCACGGGAAGCGCCACATTTCTGAGCGCGATTTCCTCCGATACCGGCACGCCCGCTTTCAATAATCAGCAAGTCATAGACGTGCCTCGTTTCCGAACGTCCTGGTTCGCGGACGTCGATGTTCCGCACATCACCGGGATGCACCTATTGCCGGGTTGGAGCTACACCAGCGCGAAATATGCGACACGAGACGATTCCGTTAGCGTTCCCGGCTACAATCTGTTCAATCTCGGCGCTCGATATACTCCCGGTGGAGAATGGAGCAGGGTGACCTTTCGACTGATGGCAGAAAACGTGCTTAACAAACGCTACTGGAAAGACACAGGCGCAAGCTACGGAGACACCTTTCTGCATCTAGGTGCGCCGACGACGGTGCGGTTGGACATGCAATACAATTTCAGATAGTCGCGCCACAGAATTCGAGTTCGAGCGAATGGGGAACGAACGGCAATGAAGCGTGACGAAGTGAAAGCGCATGGCTTGGACGGGCAGCTGGTCGAACCAGACTGGCCGGTGCTAACGCTCGACGAGGTGGATCACCTGCTGCGGCGCTTCCCACGGGCGGGAAAAGCTGTCCGCCTTCTGTCTTACAGCCCACGCCCGTTTTCGGCGGCCAGCGTTGTCGAGACAGCTCACGGCAGAGTGTTCGTTAAGCGGCATCATTGTTCTGTTCGAGACATAAGCTCTCTGCGAGAGGAGCATCTCTGGCTGGAATACTTGGCCGGTCGCACCAATTTGGTGAATCGGCCGTTTGCTGATTTGTCAGGAGAAACCGTGGTGACCACGGGCGCGTGGACCTATGAAGTCCATATTTGCGGCGAAGGCTTGGACGTGTACGAAGAGGTGCAGTCCTGGACTCCTTTTCTAAGTGTTGGCCACGCGCACAGTGCGGGCAGGGCACTCGGAGCATTACATGCCGCGTCCGTCGGTTACGAGGCGTCCGCGCGGGGCCCCGCCCCCCTCGTAACTAGCTTCAGAGTATTCGCTGACGAGAACCCTTGGCTGCAGCTGATCCGCTACGCCGAGGAACGCACCGCACTTCACAGCTATCTCGAAAAGCGAGATTGGACCCGTGAGACGCGGGAGACTTTCGAACCTTTGCACGAGAAGCTGCTCCCGCACCTGTGTGCGTTTCAGCCTCTGTGGACGCACAATGACTTTCACGCCTCGAATCTCCTCTGGAGCAATGCCTCACCGGAAGCGGAAGTCACCGACATTTTTGACTTCGGCCTGGCTAACCGAACCAACGCAATTCACGACATCGCCACGGCCATCGAGCGCAGCGTCGAATGGTTGCAAATCCACGATGCCTCTCGCGATCCGTTCCAATGGGAACAAATCGAAGCTTTACTGAAGGGCTACGAGGAATTACGTCCCTTGACGCGGGGTGAAGCGGAAGCTCTGGCCGCCTTGTTGCCGCTGATACACGCGGAATTCGCGCTCTCCGAAGCTGATTATTTTTTTGGTGTGCTGAAATCCGAAGAAAAAACCGATTTGGCCTACCTCGGATACTTCCTCGGGCATGCGCGCTGGTTTTCGACCGATTCCGGCAAGCGGCTCCTCCGCCATCTGCAAGTTTGGGCGGAATCGCACCCATATTCTGTACTGACTCACCCTCTTACCGACTCCGTGGTGGTCGGTCCGGTGGCTTCGACAGAAGCGAGAAAATAATGTCTCTCCTCGAATTTGCCGCAGTCATTGCCAGTGCCCTCGGTGTCTGGTTGACCACGCAACGCAAGCTCTCCTCCTGGCCAGTCGTACTTCTTGCCTGCCTTTTGTACGCTCTCGTTTTTCACCGCGAGAAGTTGTATTCGGACATGCTGCTCCAGTTTGTCTTTGGCGCATTTGCGGTTTACGGGTGGTGGCACTGGCAGCTGGGCATCAAAGAAGAGGGCAGCGTGCGGGTAGAGCGCCTTTCGTGGCAAGGTCTCGCAGCGGGGATCATTCTAGGAATTGCAGGTAGCGCGTTGCTAGGGACTTTAATGGCGCGCTATACGGATGCGGCGCTGCCACACATTGACGCTTCACTCAGCAGTTTCAGCCTTGTGGCGCAATTCTGGTCCACCCGTAAGCATCTTGCCAATTGGTGGTTATGGATTGTGGTGGACGTGATATACACAGGTGTCTTCGTCTACAAGGATCTCTATCTGACCGCTGCCCTGTATGCCTTTTTCGTCTCTCTGGCAGTGGTGGGCCTGCGCGCCTGGCGAACAGCCCTTCGTGAACAAAAAGATCCGCTAGCAAAACCGATTCTTGCTTCTGCCTCCGAGGCAGTCACTCCGGAACCGCTCCCGTAAATTCGCGCTTAGAGAATTTCTTCGTTGCCGCAACGCGTAACAGGCACCTGAACGGCGGTCAGTGTCGAAGGCGGATGTTTCGCGCTACTGATCACTTCTGAGGGTGGGATAATCTCTGCTGAGCTAACAATTCATTCAAATTTGCTCTATCAAAATAATTGCCGCGAAGGACTACGCCTCGAGTTTTCTTAGTGTTGTGAATGTCTTCCAAGGGGTTTGCATCAAGCAGTACCCGATTCGCCCCTTTTTCTTCTTCGACGGAGCCAAAAAGCTGATGCCCAAAAAAACTGGGCAACGCGGAGAGTTGCCGTTTGCAGTGGCTCCATGTGAATATACCTCTAAGTGAAGACGCAAGGATCCCCAAGCTAGTCAGGCTCTACCTTCCGTTGTTGGACCAGATGTTCAGTGAGCTCTGCAATCTGGTCGTCAATCAATCTGATTTCAATCGCCAAGCAGGTTTTCAGAGGGTTCTTCGAATATTCCCTGAGCAACAGATTCCGCCTGGTTTTCAATTCGTCTCGAACTCTCTTTTCACCGGTTGTGGATTTTTGCATTGTAGATCAAGCCTTCGCCCTGTTGAAACACTGAAAGGAGCATCACGCGAAGTCGCGCGCGGAAACGGTCGTCAGCTTTGGTGTTGTGGAAGACCACCAGACAAGCGGCCACGCCAGCCGCCGAAGGCGTGGATGCGAACTGCACCGTCAGCGACGGCGGTGAGAAGTTGGTTCAACGCTGGAAGGGTCGTGCGGTCGCATTTTTCGACATCTTCGCCGCTTTCCCAGAAGGTGTAGACATAAGACATTTCTCCGTTATCTGTCAGCAGGACGAGCTGGTCGAGAAAGCCCTTCTGTTTGCGGAACAGTGGAATCACCTCGAGTTCGACTGTTTGTAGGAATAGGCTGACGGATTCTGACTTCAAGCATAGAGAAACCTTGCGAGCGTACATAGGACTCTCCGACTTTCTACCAAGGGAGTGGTTCAGGGGGACAGTGACTGGTCTCGAAAGCCTGAGCGTGGCCCCGGATGGTGTTACGCGAGAATTTCCAAGAGCCAGTCTCGCTTGTAGGCAGTCCGGCCGGGAAATGTCTAAAAACGCTATCGCCAAAATGATCTGAAATCTGTGCAATATGAGACAGTTTTCAAGAATTGGGTGGCTGCATACTTTGCCCACAGTGACTGATTGGCCCGGGCCCCTGGGCTAATCGCAATTCTCCCAATCGGGGAATAACGGGGAGGCGGGAGCAGACCTGGCTGGCCTCCCTTACCTGTTTCAAAGCCGAAATAGTTTCGTAGAGAAACAGCAAGCCCTCCAGGTCCTGCCCTGACAGATGCAGGACCTTGTGAAATCCTTGAACGAAGACAGGGGGAGGTGCAGCATGAAATACCGAATTGCAATATGGGCGGCTGCGGGTTTTCTTGTTGCGAGCGGGCGGGCGGTCTATTTCTTTGTGTCCAGCAAGGAGCGCCCGATAGAGCCGATTGTGTCCACTCTTGCCCGGATAACCTGCCCCGTTGCGATTATCAGCTCGCATTACCCCGTCAGCCTTTATTCAGTTCTTGCTGCAAATCTCGCCACGTGTGCGCTGGACGGTCTCGTCGTGGAAACCGCGCGGCGACAATTGAACCACTCAAACTAAGTCAAAACAGTTCGCTACATAAATGCTTCCAGGCGTTAGACTTCCCTGGCGTGTTCCCAAGAAATACGCATCCCGTATTGAGTTTTCCGAAGTGGGGATGTCGTCATTGGCGGTGAGTGAAACCGCGATAAGGCGAGCAAAGCCGAAAGCCCACGAAGCTGAATCCGATACTGCGTTTTCCGAATCATCGTTGCTCTAGTTGATCCCTGTTTCCGGTAAATCAGGAGTTGGCCATCGGTTTCCTGCCCATGCCACAAATCCATCCTCGTTCTGGTTCCTCGATGACCAGTACATGCGAATAAGCCGCCCTTGCAAAAAGTTTGCGATGCTCATCAGCACATAAGAGCGTCATACCTGTTCGGGCGGCATATTTCGCGGCGAGCCTAGCTACCCTCGTGATCGCCCCCCTATAGACTTCGGCAATGATTATGAGCGTGCCACCGCACTTCAGGACTCTGAGGATTTCGCGCATGTCAGCAGGCAAGTCGGGCCACCAGAAATGCGTTTCCACAGCTGTCACTAAATCAAACATGCCATCCGGAAACGGGAGCCGAGACACTGAACCCGGCCTGACTTCGACCCGATCCATATCTATCCAGCGTGCGTTTGTTCTTTTGCTTACGGTGACGCTCTCCTCGGAATAATCAATGCCGTAGACCTTTCCCTGAGTAGCGATCGCCGCTAACTTAACTTATTGATGGTCCTGCCGCCACCACAACCTACATCAAGGATCGTGCCGTCGCTTTCTATCGAGACCTGCCTCAAACCCCAGTCTGTTAGCCTGGAATGACTCGAGTTCACTCGCCACAAAGTGAATCGGCCCAGCCAACCTGTCGGCTTGCTGCATTGATTTACAGGTGTATTCCTTCCGTCCACGATTGTTTACCTGTCAGACAGTCTAGCGCTAAAAAGAACGGCGACGCTCTAGTATCCATATCTCCGGTTTCGGGGTTCATCAGCGATTTAATCCTCCGGGCGTTCATTTTGTGGTAGCCTTTCTGCCACTCACCGACGGGACTCGCTCTTCGAGCGAGGCAAAGTAATAATCACCAGGTCATTTGTGGGGATTCGCAGATGAGCGCGACTGGCGTCGGAAAACGTTTTTCTCTACTGCAATTTCGGACCTTTCACTCCGCAGCATCGCATAGTGATAACAACGCACAGTTCTGCGTTGTTCTGACGATCTGAAGTTGGCCAAATGCGCCCGTAATAAGCGATCCGGCCCACGACTGAGGATTTCTAAGGAGCTAAACGATACGTCTTTTCAGCTCGCGGATCTCTTGCACGGGGCAAGTATGAGCTCTCGTTCGGACCCTCGGACTTGGGAGCATACCGCGGTGACGTTCCGAAGTCTGAAGTGCACACCCAGGATGGAGCGCACTTTTCACTGAACATCGCAGCGGATCAAATTGCGCGGTACGTGCGGGAGTTCATGAAGTTGCGGCGGGCATATGAGGGGCTAGGCTGAACATGATACCGAAGCAGTCGCCCAGTTCTCCTGCGCGGCGTTATGGGGTTGCTGTCTTAAATGCAAGTGGAGAGAAATAAAGTGTCTGAAGAGATCATCAATAATCGCCGCCGCTTTCTTTGCACATCGGCCATGACGATCACCTGCGTTGCGCCTTGGCAGAAATCCGGCCACGGAAAAAAGTTCCTAGCGTCACTTTTTCAAAGGAGAGGGAAGAATGTTAAATAAGCATGTTGGAATGAGAACACATATCAGAGGGATCGCTTACTTGTTGGGTGCATTTGTGGCGCTGACCGGAGTGGTTGTCTGGATGGCCCACGCATCTGGACAGGCCGGTGGAGAGGCCGCCCCGATCTTCGGAATCAAAATTCCCCCCGGATACCGCGACTGGAAGTTGATCTCCGTGGCCCACGAAGAAGGCAATCTCAACGATATTCGCGCCATTCTGGGCAACGATATAGCAATCAAGACCTACCGGGAAGGGAAGCTCCCGTTCCCGGATGGCACAATCATCGCCCGGATTGCATGGAGTTACGTGCCCTCTGAGGAAAACAACAAAGTCTTTGGTCGTCCCCAGTCTTTCGTTCCCGGGTCCGCTCCGGATTGGTATCTCCAGTTTATGGTCAAGGACTCAAAAAAGTACGCCGCGACGGGCGGCTGGGGGTACGCTCAATTTAATAAGGACGGCAAACCCGCCGACGAGGCGATGCTCAAGACTTGCTTTCCCTGCCACGAGCCTATCAAAGCTCGGGACTTTCTCTTCACCCGTTATGCACCCTGAAGGCCGAAAGGGATAAGTGGTGTTTGCCTCTCGGCCGTGGTTTCTATCCAAGGATAGAAACAGGCTTCTATTTGCTGGTTCAGTCCGTCTGGCCTCCCAGAAGATTGAGTTTGTGATTTCCTGCCAGTCTCAACCCAATCAATGGGAGCATCGGGAGCTAGTGCTCTCGACCCCAGTCGTTTTAACGCCAAGAGCTGGCAGGCCTCGCGCCGAATAATCTTCTTCGCTCCGGCCTGCCCTAGGTGGCCGTCCGCGTCTCCTGATCGATGAACAGGGAATGGCATTGCCCTCGATCCAAGGCCATGAGATAGAGCACCAGTTTGCAGCTTTGGGTGGTTGCGGAGGGTGTATTTGGACTGACGACCTTCGGGTTATGACAATTGTGGCCGCATGCTAAGTCCCGTCGATTCAATCGCGCAGATGTTTCGAAACGGGTGAAATTCGACCATTCTTTGCCTTTAACTTGCCCAAAAGGGTTCTCGCCGCAGAGTGCATCTTCCTGTTCACAATCCTTGCAGTGGGCGCACACTCCAGCGTTTCAATCGAACAGCAGCGCAGCCTCTTGATCCTAATCCCAAAACAGTTGATCTTTAAAACCTTGCTTCCATCGAATGTACGTCGCGGTTGATCTTTTTCTCTGCTTCCCGTCTCGAAACGGAAAGGCCATAGCGGGCTTGGAGGTTAATCCAAAACTCAGGAGTGGTGCCAAAGAATCGTTCCAACCTTAGGGCCATCTCAGGAGAAATACCCCGCTGCTCGTGAACGATATCGTAGATAGTTGGCGCAGGAACTCGCAGATGAAGAGCAAGCTTGTTGGGATTCAGATCGAACGGAATTACGAACTCCTCCCGAAGGCTCTCTCCTGGGTGAACAGGTTTTCATTTATTCATAACTTCTCTCAGTGATAATCTGTAATCTACATCCCTCGACCGGAAACAAATCGCCCGGCCCGATGGAAGAAAACTTCGTTTACGACCCGAAGGGAGCCACGCTGACCACCGCGCGTTTCGAGTGGTCCTCCACGCGCATTGTGGGCACCATCACGGGCGGCCTGCAGCCCCTGGGCGCCACCGAGAATGTCCTGCGGACCATCACTTTTGCGCCGACCGATTGCACGGCGCGCATCCCACAGGTCCCTTTGCCGCTGGCGATGAACTTGTGGTGCTTCCGGGCCACACTAGCATCGAATCAGGAGGTTGTGCTGCGTCGGTTTGAATTTGTCCCTGCAGAAGCTGCTACGCACTAGCTCGCATGTCCCAAATCGCCTGGGATGGGCGGAATGGTCTGTTCTCGCTTCGGTGCATTCCTGGTTTCAGTTTTTCGACTGCGCCTTCGTTGCGTCGCCGGAATCGCCGCTCGCCTTAGGTTCGGTATTTTGGGGAGCTTCGATGCGCTCCTTGTCGTCAATCGCGAACAGCATATAGTTGCTGAAACTGTGGCGGCGATGCACCTGGTGTCCCCGCCACGCGAAATAAACTTCGGCGCTCTGCGGAAGCCACAGATTCACATTGTCTTTCTGGAAAGTCACCGGGCCATATTCGACGACAGTGTGTTCAGCGAGCAGTTTAATCTCCGGCATAGGCTTCACAATATCGGTTTCCATGCGCACGATTTGGTAATTGTCCGCGGAAATCCACGCGCGCCCCTTTAATGCCACGGCGTATGACGGCCCATTCAGCCCGAACTGGTAAGTTTTCAACTCATTCGGTTTCCCGGGAATCTGCCGAAAGTGCACTTGCCAAGCCAACCCGGCATTCGTCCGCGCCAGCCCCTCGCAAGTCATCTCATAATTCGGCGCGTAGTAGGGATGAAAGACGAGCACGAGCGCTGGCAGACCGTTGGTCACCAACCCGTCGGGAAACTGGGCCTGCGCGCCTCCACCGTTGCGGTATTCCGTCACGCCAAGGTAGCCCTGACGAATTTCCTGGATGGAGACCAAGTAATCGAACTTGCGCTTCTCCGGGGACGAGGCAATCCCATAGCGATTGATGGACTCGTGGGTCAGCGATTCGGTGGCCGTAAAGCGGTCGACGTCGTGAGTGAACTTCCGGAGCTGCTGGCCGGCCTTTTGCACCACGTAATTGAGCGCACAAGAGGCTCCTTCTTCTACCGGAGGTATCTTTTCGTCCACATCTGGTGGCAACCAGTTCGAGGGCATGATCACCATTTCATCGCTGACATTGGGCATATCGGTGGTCGTAATGGTTGTAGTAGTGATTACCGTGGTGCGAGTCGTAGTGGTGGGGTTCTTCAGGCGTTCCAGCAATCTTGCAGAATTGGTGTCGGAGGGATGAGCGGTCACGTAGTCGGTCAGGAGCTTAATGGCGCGATCTTTCTCTCCATTATCGTAAAGAGCGTGTGCCAGGAGCGGTTCGACGCTGGCGGCTTGGTCGTGACCCAGTTCCAGCGCTCGTTCAGCTTCCTTAATCGCCTGGTCCCGCTGTCCCTGAAACAAATCGGATTGCGCCATCAACATGTGCGCGCGCCAAGAGGAAGGCTCCGTCTCCAGAGCACGTGTCAGGTAAGGTGCCGCGGCTGCGCCTTTATGCTGCTGCAATAAGCTTTGGCTGATGGCCAATAGGGAGCTGAGGTGATTGGGGTTTAGCTCCAAGGCGCGCTGCCAGTGCGTCTGGGCCATGGCCTGATCCCCCACCTTTGAGGCGTAAACCCCGTACAAGTATTCGACTTCCGCGCTGTTCGGGGCATCGCGTTGCGCGTCTTGCAGGTAGTTGCGCGCGTCTGCTGGTCGGTTGCGCAACGCATCCAGCGCTTTGCCAATATCCTTTTGTGCCTTGGGATTCAGCGCGGAGATGCCGCGGTCGGCAGCGGCCGCTTCGCGATCTGTCATCGGCTGGAGTTCGATCTGCACTTTCACCTCCGCCTTATCGCCAATCTCAAATGTTTTTTTTGCGGTTTGATAGCCAGGCGCAACCACTTCCGCGGTCAGTTCGCTCCTTGGAACGTTGCCGAAGAGGACTTTCCCGTGTTCGGCCATTGCCGTCTTGAAAACCTGGCCGTTCAGCCGGATCAGCGACACCACGATCGTGCCCTCTACCGGCGTGCCCTTGGGCCCGGTTATCTCAATATCCGCCGAGGCGTATACATACAGGTTCTCGAGGCCCGGATTGATCCCTCCGGGGTATGTACCAGGAGCGTCCGCAGCGGGCGGAATTTGCCCCAGAAGCAGACTCGTAGGAATGCAAAGAAAGGCGATTAGGCCGAGTAACCGATTCCACTTCACAAAAGCCTCCCCTTCGGCGCCACCGATTGTTAGAAACGGTGCGTGTGCTCCTATATTACCTCCGCGTAACGAAGCGTGACCCGGAATTCAGCCATTAACCGCTGTTGCTCGCAGGCGGCTTGTGTTCCTACGTCTATCCGACGAAGAGAGCTGCGCTACGAGAGTTGGCGAAGCGGTTGGCCGTGACAGTGGAGACTGGCAGGCGCAGTGAAAATGTGCCGACCCTCCGATCGCCGGCTGCCGTCTGATACAAACAGTGGGTCTCCGGGTCCGGGCGTGTGGTAGGCGAGTCGGGATCCGTCGTGCGACCAATCATACTCGGCCACGCCTTCGAGGTACGGCTTCGGTGATCCGCCCAGAGTTGGCACCGCCCAGATGTTGATGTCGCCGCCTGAGCCGTTTTGCTTGCGAACCCAAAACGTGACAAAAGCGCCATCGGGCGACGGAAACTGATCGAAACGATGGAGTCGGACAAACCGAATGTGGCGAAGCCCTACTGGGTTGATAGAGCGATTGATGAGGCTGCATTCGTGCTGGAGCGCATCGACAAGCGGTGGCCTATGGAATGCGTAAGTGATGGAACGCCGTGAGGGCTCCATTCGAACGGTAAAAATAAAAACAAGGGCCGCTCTCGGACGAGAACGGCCCAGCAGCGAAGGTACCGAAGATGACCCGTTGAAAGGAGGATCGGACTGCCCTCGCTGACACAGTCAACTCGAGTGTTGGCCTTACTGCTCTTTAGCTAACCTATAGCTCAACGTCGTGCGCAAAGTCTATGACGCACGTCACACGGCGAAACGGGCGCTTTCGTTGTCGGCATGCATTCCTATCCTTAGATCCTCTGTGCCGGAAATGTCGCCTTTCACATGCAGGCGGGGACCTAGCCGCGCAGTCGTGATGTCCACTGTCGCAACAGGCCTTTTCAGATCCGGTTTCTTATGAGACCACATATGACCCACTTAGCCCCAGATTCTCGCGTGGACGGAGTCTATCACCCAAAGGAGAGCACGCATAGTTTGCACTATTTTGGTGCAAATCAAGCAAAAGGGGTCTTCGCTGGAACAATCGCGACACCAACTCTTTCAGTTCAATCGTTTTCTCGCGCTGTTTAACCTTAAATCTAAGGAGGTTGGGAACAGCATAAACGCCTATTTGAGTATTCGTTGCATCGATTCCTTTAACTTCAAAGAGGAGTTTGTCGCTCCAGCAACGCCAAAGAATCGTGTTAGCGGCGCTGGTCAAACACCGCGCCACTATCTCTCCTCTGTCTTTGTCTTCTTTCTCAATGTAAATCTGCAATTCAGCTAATTTGGAACGAAGCGATGCAAACGCAGTTGCAGGGTCACTCCGGAGTGTAGTTTTATGAACGATTTGTTTTAGTAGATGCACATGGACAGTTTACATCCGGCTAGTCCTACTGCCCAATTTTCGTGCTAAGTCCCAGTAAACGCAAACCGTCCATTTAGGTACTAGACCCCGCTCTTCCAATTTCCGAGTTACCTGGCGTAGGACCCGCCATTACTTGCAAGAGTGACTCAAGGCACAGAAAAGCAGCGCAGAGACACGGATGCTCAGGCGAGGGGCGAAGTGTTAAAAAAAGTCAATTCCGTCGTTCGCTGGACAGCACGCGTGAGTGCGCTGGCAATCTCGGCCGTCTTTCTTATGTTTGTTCTCGGAGAGCCAAAGGGCCCTTTGCCGGGCATCCATTCGCGGGAGTGGGTTGGTATGGTGCTGCTCTTCGGGGCGGTTGCGGCGATGGTGCTCGCTTGGAAGTGGGAATTTCCAGCGGCACTGATTTCTCTATTCGCGCTTGTGTCGTTTGCGGGGGTGATTCACATTAACCGGTATGATGTTTTGGCCATTCTGGCGATTCCGAACGTTCTGTTCCTGCTTGATTGGACGCTGCGGCGTTTGCATTCCCCAGAAATCGGCAGAGCCAACTGAATTTCAGTTGGATCAGTTTGTTCCAACACCAAACTCACAGATTTTCCCTGCCTTTCTAAGATGCCTGGTAAGCGCTTACCGCCGAAGTGGATATCGGTACCCCGGATTTTGCCGTGGGCCGTTACTATGAGGACCTTTCCGGTAATCCCGGGACTTGCCCCGAAATACCGAATACTTCTAGAAGATTAGCGAATCTGTTCCCCGTCACGAGCAAGGAGTACTTCCTTGGCTCGTACTTGCAGATTCGGCACAAGCCAGCGAAAGATCAGTGTCGCAACAATGCCCCCGAGGAACTGAGCGATTACAAACCAAGGAACATCGACAGGGCGGATTCCCGCAAATGTATCGCTGAGGCACCTGGCTATAGTTACCGCTGGATTGGCAAATGAGGTGGATGCTGTGAACCAATAGGCCGCCGTGATATACGCGCCTACGGCGAACGCAACAGCATTTGAACGAAGTCGAGAACAACCCCAAATGACGGAAACCAAGCCGAATGTGGCAATAAACTCACTGAAAACTTGGGAAGGTCCACTTCGGACATGATGAGAAAAAGAGATGGCTGGTAGCGAAAACATCACGTGGGCGACCACAGCCCCAGTAATTCCACCTAGAACTTGGCCGAAGACATAGTGGGGAGTCTCTTGCCAAGGAAGGCCCTTTTCTAAAGCATCCATAAGAGTGACGACAGGATTGAAATGTGCGCCAGAGATTTGGCCGAACGCCAGAATCAGGGCAACCAACGCCGCACCCGTAGCTAACGTGTTTGCGAGGAGGGCTAAGGCGACATTGCCATTGCCCAAGCGTTCTGCCATCACACCCGAGCCGACAACAGTCGCTACGAGGAATGCTGACCCAAGAAACTCCGCAAGGACCCTGCGCATCAGTGTCATTTTCATTGGTGCCCTATATTGGCGATTTCTTTCTTGATAGCGAGATTGTCGAGGCTAGAGAGAGGGAGACTTAGAAAGAGGCCGATTCTTCTATCAAGAGCGATGTAAGCGTCCCGGAACGCCCTCTCGATTTGTTCTTGGGTGCCTTCGACGGCGGCGGGGTCAGGTATTCCCCAGTGAGCCGTCATGGGCTGACCGGGCCAAACAGGACATACCTCGTTCGCTGTATTGTCGCAGACCGTAAAGACAAAATTCAGTTTAGGAGCACCGGGTTTGGCAAATTCCTCCCAGCTTTTGCTCCTAAGGCCAGTCACAGGGAGCTTTGCAATATCGAGTTGGCGAATTGCACTGGGATGGACCACACCTTTCGGATGGCTTCCGGCACTGTATGCAGTGAACGTCGGAAAGCCCTTCTTGTTCATTATGGCTTCGGCCAAGATGGAACGAGCGGAATTACCCGTGCAGAGAAATAAAACATTGTAGTGACGTTGCATAGTTCACATCGGGGGGGCGCATCCACCTCGCCCACCGCAACAATTCTCCATTAGGAAATTAGTGAGTTCGTTAACGCGCTCCAGATTTGCGGAGTATGAAATAGAACGACCATTCTTGTGCGGCTCGATGAGTCCCGCCGCTGCCAGAATATTGAGATGAAACGAGAGTGTTGGACCCGGCAGGTGAAGACGGCGAGCAATGGCACCAGCGGGAAGACCCTTCGGGGATTGCCGAACTAGCAGTCGAAAGATGTCGAGTCGCGTGTCCTGCGCCAAGGCGTTAAGTGAAATAACTGCGGTAGATGTCTTCATAGTTCCAAAACTATGGAAATATAAAAGAATCGAGATGCTTAGTCAAGTCCCGATTAGCTCGGCGCTCTACTCGCCGATGCGCCAACTGGATCGTGATTTGACCCTTTGGGCTGCACAGAAATACAAGAAGCTGCGGAAACATCTCCGTAGAGCGAGCCACTGGCTGGCGAGCATTAGAAAGCGCACTCCAGCCCTTTTCGCTCACTGGCAGCTGAATGCGCGGCATGGCTCCGCGATGGGAGCCGTATGAGTTGAGAGGCTCACGTACGGTTCTACGAGAGCCTCGGGGTGGGACTCCCCGGGGCTACTCACCCAGGAGCTGGGTTTTTCCAAACCGTGAGGAATCCCGAGAAGTAGCTTTCTGAGAACGTCCTCTAGTTGCAAATACAAATAAATGAAATAGGGCTTGACACGGAGTTTGCGATCGCCTATCGTCCGCGACGCGTTGCCAGGCCCACCAGCAGACGGATAAGCAGGAACGACCATTCTCTACCTGCAAATAGAGACGTAGAAGTGTGCCCAGTGGCAGCGAGCGCGCTCTTGGAATCAGCGACGATGGCAATCTCGTTGGAGACTTAGCAAACGGAGGACATCCATGAACAAAGACGGAGAAAACCCCAACGTTGTCTCGGTGAACGACGATCCAACTACAGACAGGAAACCAAAGGGCCCGAACCGCAGGCAATTCCTGGGTGGGGTGAGCGGCGTGGCAGCCGCGGCCGCAACTTTTGGAGCGATCGGCTTGGAGCCCCTAGTTGGAGGAAAAGACTCGGTCGCGAACGCCTCGGTTGTTTGCTATCCGGTGGATGAGCGGGCAGATGCAAGCCTTCGTTACCGAATTGAAACTGCAAAAGCCGAGGACGTCAACGTTCCCGAACAGCCGGACAATGGCGACTCCAAGAGGTTTACGGATTTCAGCGGAAATTACAGCAAGGCTTTGGCACACGACGCACTTGGCGTGCCCAACCTGGCTTCCTACCAAAGTTTAATATTTGCGTTGACGAACAGAGAATTTTCGGATTTTCAAAACATTATCGTCGGCACGCCCGTTGGTGGCGGCCCCAACTCGAAACTGGTTAGTCCGCCAGCGGCTTTGGCGTTTGATCTGGAGGGGTTAGATTCCCATGCCACGGTTATTCCACCCGCACCCAGCGTGGCGAGCGCGCAGACCGCGGCTGAAGAGGTCGAACATTACTGGGCGGCACTGCTACGTGATGTGTCATTCAACGACTATCCTGGCAGTGCGCTGGTTGCCAATGCCGTGGCCGACATGAATAACCTCTCCTTTTTGAAGAACAACAAAAACATCGAATATCCCTACCCGGTGACGCCGGAGAATCTGTTCCGTGGCCAGATTTTCAACGGCGACGGCAATGTTCTCGGGCCATATATATCGCAATTCATGGTCCAGCCAACGTTCCTGGGCGTTCAGCCGCTAAGCCAGCAATATAAGACCTTCAATCCCGGAATATCGAACGACTTCATGACCCATCCCAGCGTTTTCCAATTGATTCAAGACGGTGGAGCTTCGGGCAGCCTCAGCTTTGATAAGACGTTCCGCTATGTGCGCAATGGCCGTGATCTTGCCGCGTATACCCACGTTGATGCGCTCTACCAGGCATACTTGACCGCGTACCTGGTTTTGAGCACCATCAGCGCACCGCCTAACCCCGGCAACCCCTACATTGGCTCGAAGACGCAAAAATCGGGCATAACGTTTGGCACCAGTGACGCCCCGGCAACGATCGCAGAGATGGCCACGCGCGCACTGAAAGGTGCCTGTTTCCACAAGTGGATCGTAGACTTGCGCCTGCGGCCGGAGGAATATGGCGGCCTCGTACAGGCCAGGCTGACGGGGACTGCGCCCTCACCGCAAGCCGCTGCGGCATTACACGGGGATGTACTCAACTCGGCCGTGCTGCCGATCATTAAAACAAAGTACGGCAGCTACTTGCTGCCGCAGGCGTTCCCGGAAGGTGCACCAACGTTCCCCTGTTACCCGGCTGGTCATGGAGCGGTGGCCGGCGCTTGTATCACCGCGATCAAATTCTTCTTTGACGGCACGCAAAAAATCCGGCCCTTGCTGACCGCAGCCGCAGTCGGCAGGGACGTGGTGGTGCCAAGCGACGATGGGCTCTCCCTGAATACCTACGCGGGCTCAGACAGTGACAGCCTTGACATCAACGGCGAATTGAGCAAGCTGGCTTTCAACATCTCGCTCGGTCACGGGATTCACGCTGGCATCCATTTTCGCAGCTCGACATTCTGGTCCCTTTTGCTGGGTGAGCAGATCGCGCTCAGCATCTTAAACGATCGCGCAAAGTCGTACGCTGAACCGTTTACGATTACCATCACGAAGTTCGATGGCACCTTAGCCAAAATCTCCAACGAACGGTCCTGGTAGACGCATTATAAAAGGGCGCCCTTGGAGTAGGTTTTGATCGTTCGCATCTCAACCTACAACAAGGAGCACCCTCCTGAATGACGCCAAGTATATTGGGAGGGATGTGCATCAGGCAACGATCTCTGTGGCCGTTCGGGATTCGCGTGGAAATTTGGCGATGGTCGGCATTGAGCGGAAGGGGAGCACTTTTTTCTTGACATTCCCTTTTATAGGTTTATGGTCGCCGTTCCGACGCGCCTAGATGATTTTGTATTTCACAGCGTGTTCATTGGCCTGAAACCGAAGCGCGACCTGGCCACAGAAAACTTTCTTAATGCCTTTAGAACGGCGAGTTATTCGGGACTGGATGGCCTGAGATTGATAAGGGAAAACTGATTTCTTTCCCAAATCTTTCCCAAATCGGCCCGGACTATCTGCCGATAGGCGATTGAATCTGCCCTTTATGGATGACGGCTGGCCCAATTCTGGAGCTTGAGCCCTGAGATCCGCTTGAAGTCCCTCTCATTATTGGTCACAAGAATGAGACCTGAGGATTTGGCGTGAGCGGCAATCCAGAGATCGTTGCCACCGATCAACTGGCCTTGCATCTCAAGCGTTGCCCGGATCTCACCGTAAGTGGCCGCAGCTTCCTCGGGCATAGAAAGTACGGGCAGCAATGAGACGAGTCTGGTCACAGATTCCAGCGCGCGAGCACGTTGCTGGCTCCGCTCCGCACCATAAAGCAGCTCGCCGTATGTAATTACCGACAAGGCGGCCTCACCATGCTGCATTTGGCGGAATCTCTCAGTGACTTTTGGGGGCCGGTTCTGCCGAAGATAGATGCATATGTTCGTGTCGAGCAAATAGCGGGCGCCCATTAGAGTCCTTTGCGGCGCTGTGGTTTCAGATCTTTGCGTTTCTTTGGGAACATGTCCGCTGGAAGTGCCGCCAGTAAGTCCAATACGCGAACCATTCCGCCAGTTTTCTCTCGCAATACAATCTCGTCACCTCTACGGAAAATCTCAACTTCGGGGCTTTTGACGCGAAAGGATTTCGGTAGTCTTACGGCTTGGCTGTTCCCGGATTTGAATACACGAGCTATGGGCATGCAATGCCTCCTAAATATATATACACGAGCGTATATACTCTTTCAAGGCAAACGAGAAACGAAAACAAGAAGGCCGGGCGCCTGTGCCCGGCCTGTAGGTATTGGATTGGTTGCGGGGGTCAGATTTGAACTGACGACCTTCGGGTTATGAGACGTACAAAAATACACGGCCCGTTGATTCTGTGCAACTTAGCTGATGATTTAGAGAATGGAGTTCTTTCCCAAGTCTTTCCCACACTTATATACAGGGTCGATCACGTATTACGCGGCTTTGACCGTGAGTCCAGTATTCGTCCTAAAGAGCTTTCATGGAACACGATCACGTGATCGAGACACTCGCGACAAATGGATCCAATCACTCGCTCGACATAGGCTCACCCCCAAGGCGAGCGCGGTGAAGACAGGACTTCGCAAATACGCATGTCGCGCACTTGTGCCCGGAAGTCATCGCCAAAAATAGCTTCGCGGTCGCGGAGCAGGTCCGCGAGAACTGGTCAAAGGGAAATGCCTCCCATGGTTGCTGTCCCGTCCACTCGGCGGTCGGGTGGGTGGTCACATTGAAGTGGTGCGCTGCCGCAAACGCCGTATCAGACTGAGCAGTTCACCGTACATGCGTGGTGCGCCCCAACCGGGATTCTCCTTGCACATCTTGCGGATCAGATCTCGGACCTTGCGCGAAATGAGCGGTCGTCAGGGTTGGCCGCGCCGCACCTTCCAGGTCCAGAAAAATAGAAATGCGGCACGATGCCAAGCCACGACCGTTTCTGACTTGAAGATGGCAAGCACAGAGTGCCATCCACCCCAGAGATGGGACAGGCAGATCCACAGCAGGCGGTCCCCCGAGGCTAATTGCGGGCGTTTTCTCGCGGATCGCTTAAGCGCGCCGATTTGGTGGCGTAGAGCCAAGTTTTCCAGCAGCAGGGAAGCACGCGAGCAGAATATCGAGGACAGAGTTGCAAGGAGTGTCGTGAGAGAAATTGGCATCAGAGGAGAATAATCCAGAAGAGTATAATCCTCATCGAGGTTTTTGAGGGGGTGAGCTCTTTGGCAAAACATTTGACCAAATGAAGCAGGATTACGAAGCAGAGTGCGACAAAGAGTTCGCTGCAATCTTCAGCTTGGTTTCTTGCCTGGGCGGGCCCTTTCGCTCGCCGTGATTGGGCCTGAGGAGGGCCACTCACACGCTTCGTGTGGATCCAAGGGACGGCTCGATGACTACTGGAGTTGAAATAATAGCTCTTCAAGAGCCATCCGCCGCACCTGCGAAAGGTTGCGCTGCTCCTCATTCACATTCAGTCTGCACTCGCCATCGTCAGTAAAGGTGAGGGTTACTTCAAACATCTGGTTGTCTTTATCATCGCGGACTAAAATCCCTTGCTCGGCAAGACTAAATTTGACGGACCTGTCCGCATCTTTAGCTCTGAAGAAAACCGCAAAGCCACTGCCAGTCTCGACCACTGAAAACTCGTAGGGCGAATTCTTAGGGCGCTGGGCGTTGCGAATCTTAACGTCCTCTTCCACCTGTGACCTGAGTATCTTGAATACCTTCGGTAGAGAACATTCGGAACGCTCCGTTACCCAGTTGGACTTCGAATTTTCCTTCTTCAGTTGGTCGTCCATGTTTTCTCCTCAAGTTCAGGCGAGGAGATCCGTAATATCACGCCTCGCAGAACCCGGATGGCTACCGATGGGAGATCGTCACGCAACTGAATTGTAGGCGTCCTGACGAGGGAAGTCTGTACAGTTTGAAACACCTTTGGGTTGCGGATGAAAGTGGCCTAGATTTTGTCGATTGGCATCAAGACAAGCAAGGTTCCTCTATGCGCTGTGGATTCGATCGGCTGGCAAAACGTGTGCGAGCGGTCACCCAGATCTGCGCTCCTTGTGCGTGATCCATCGCCCGCAAACTTGGCAGCCCGATCACCCCGCTGTCTCCGCCACCGCTAGCAACGCCCGCACATGTGCAGCATCGAATCCGGGCCGCACCATTAGGCGTCGCCCATTCTGCAATCGGATTTCAACCGGGTCACCGGATGGCGGGCTCTCGGTTACCTGCACTTCCAGAAACTTTGCTTGCGTATTTTCCTGTATCCGCCTCTTGATGAATTCTCAGGATTATCCGAACAAACGAGGCGTGAAAGCGAATCGTAGGTGAAGGTGCGCTGGCGAGAGCCGTTCTGGACAACGTTCGTCAAATCACCCAGCGCGTCCAGAGTGTAGGAGGCGACCCATATGGGGTCGCTTGTACCTGGACAACCGGTAGAAACAACCGAAGCTCCGACGGCGTCGGGTTCGTCGATCTCCACAAGACGTCCGAGCCCATCAACGCGGCTGCGTCTCCAGCGCTTCGAGGGGTCGATCACAAGAGTCCAAGGACCACAGTAAGTCGAGGTCAGCACAGACCCATCGGGGTATGCTTCCGCCGTTTTACGGTCTAGGGGGTCGTAACGGGCATTTACCCTGACGTGCGCGTTCATCGTCCAGTGTCTTCGACTGAACCAAGGATCTATCGATCTATCTCCATTGAACCGACGCAGGTCATAGATCGACTCAACGAACAGTGCTCTAAGCTGGGGATTCCACGTCGATCCTGAAACAGGTACTGACTGTTACTTTTGACAATGGAAAGAGCCCTAAATGAGAACTAGCTTCTCGATAAGCACCCGGCAGCGGTTAGAGTGATCTCGGGCCATTTCAAGGAGGCCAAGTGTCACGTTCCCTCATCGTTATGCCAGACGATTCGGCTAAGCCGATTCTGGATGCCATCAACGGCGCGACAAAGTCGCTGCGTGTCAAAATGTTCATTTTCTCGGATCCGTCGCTTCTGAAGGCCGTAATCGCCGCTCAGCGTCGCGGCGTAAATGTCCGGATCATGCTGAATCCTGCCCGCCGCGACGGTGAATCTGAAAATAAGGAATCCCACAAAAAGCTGGTGGCTGCTGGTGTCAAAGTCCTCGACAGCAATCCTGAGTATGACGTTACCCACGAGAAATCGATGGTAGTGGATGATACGTCGGCCTTTGTGAAATCCCTGAACTGGGAAACGAAGAATCTGACCGAAACCCGCGATTACGCCATCGTCACTTCTCATGCTCACGAAGTTGCAGAAATAATTAAATGCTTCGAGGCGGACTGGCACCGGAAGCCGTTCAAAGGAGACGAGCATTCACTTCTGATCTGGTGCTGCGGCAACGGCCGAGATCGCATTGCGCAGTTCATTGACGACGCGAAAGAGTCGATCTTCCTGCAGAATGAGCGCTACCAGGACGCAGTCATTATTGAGCGGTTGGTCCGGGCGGCGCGCCGTGGAGTAAAGGTTCACATCATGGCCCGACCTCCTCATAAGCTGAAAAAGGAAAAGTTGGTTGAAGCGGTCGGGGGCATGCGCATCATGGAGGATGTCGGCATCAAGATTCACAAATTGAAACACCTTAAACTGCACGCCAAGATGCTCCTCGCTGACCATGCCCGTGCAATCGTGGGCTCGATCAATTTGGCGCCCGGAAGCTTTGATAGTCGCAGAGAGCTGGCCATCGAGGTGGACGACGAACATGTGGTCAAACGCCTGTCGAAGATTGCGCACCACGACTGGAAGCACTCGCACCCACTTGATTTGACAGACGAAGGTCTTCTCGAGGAGTTCAAGGCACACAAGATGAATGGCGCGGAAGGGTTGGCGCTTGAGGGCGACGACAAAAAGCGCAATAAAAAGAAAAGGAACTGAGAATGCCGACCTAATCGATTTGTGTTCTGGCAAATCCACGTTTAACAAGGTCGTCCATAGTATTGGGGCACTTGTCTAGAGGCGGAGTTCTCCGATAGTTTTCGCAAGCCTAATGACAAAATCGGCGCGGTAGGGACGTTCATTGCTGATCGCCTCCCGCACAGAACGGTACGAGCGGCATCCCCGACTCATCTTTACCGCGTAAGACGAAGCCACCGCAGTCACTGCCTCCTTCCAATGCGCTCATGCGACGGTACAATCCCAAAGCGCTCTAAGATGAGGTTTGGATACAATCGATGCAGAAACTTATCAGGAATCGAGACAAGAGCCGACAGCATGACTATCCCTCCAGCTGGATAGAGCATAGGATTACAATTCGCTTTGCCGGATAAGGCGTTTATGCAGTCGTCGGCCATGCGCACGACGAAGATTCAAAGGAGTCGCCCATGCACTCAAAAACACGCGATCTTTTGGCTCGCGGCTCGCAGTCGGACGCCAACCTCTTCTTGTTCTTGTTCCTTCTCGTTGTAGTGGCGTTCGTGCTCCCTTCGATAGGCTTCGAGAAGCATAATTTGCAACTCTACGCAGACATCGCGTTTTCGGTCATTTTGGTCGTAGGGGCTGCGATCGCCTGGATGGACCGAAAACTGTTCGTGCTGACATCGCTGGTGTGTATTGTGGCGATTGTAGTGCGGTGGGGGGCGTGGTGGAGGCCAACAAACACGCTCATACTCTGGCGAGTCTCGACGGGGCTGGCAGCCATTCTTGTGATCACGGCTGTATTGCTTTGGCAGGTGTTCCGCTTCGGGCCGGTCACAGCCATGCGCGTCCAAGGAGCGATTGCGGCTTATCTGTGCATTGGGTTCGGTTGGGCACACGCATACCACATCGCGGCATTATTGGATCCCGGCGCTTTCAACGCGGTAGGGAGCAATGTGTCGCTCGCGAGCACTTGGGTCAACTATAGTTTTGGGATGCTGACAACACTCGGCTATGCGGGTATCATCCCGGTTCAACCTCTTGCGCATACTCTTGGCTCCGGAGAGGCTGTGACGGGGCAACTGTATTTGGCGGTGCTAGTGGCCAGGTTAGTTTCGATGCAGGTAACCTCCGCAGGGAAGGGGGGCGACGAAAGTTCGACTCCGAGGTCTTCAGGGTAATGGACAACACACGTTTGAAAACCAGCGTTGGTGACTCTCCGTCTTGCTGGTGGCTTGAAACTATTTTGTCGAGAGAGGATAAGAAAGGAAAATCGGAAATGAGCAACAGTCCGCGCGGAATCAATCCCGCTTCCAAGCCGAGCGGCGTCGGGTGTGTGGAGTGCCTGGCGTCACCGAAAGGCTGGTGGTTTCATCTCCGCCGGTGTGCGGAGTGTGGGCACATCGGATGCTGTGACAGTTCTCCGGGTCAGCATGCATCGAAACATGCGGCGGCGACGGGGCATCCGATCATTGCCAGCTTCGAACCGGGTGAGGACTGGTTCTACGATTACGAGAAGCGGGGCATGATCGAAGGAGTGGAATTGCTTCCGCCACACGCGCATCCCAAGACTCAGATCGTACCTGGACCCGCAGGAAGGGTGCCAGCCAACTGGGAATCG
>Ga0181532_10001456_pt1 | contig 22897 bp, 21 predicted proteins | sample PEATcosm2014_Bin_33_FD_119768 | JGI IMG/M metagenome (GOLD analysis project Ga0181532, IMG submission 119768) | Peatland microbial communities from MTU Mesocosm Facility, Houghton, MI, USA - PEATcosm2014_Bin11_30_metaG | ecosystem: Environmental > Terrestrial > Soil > Wetlands > Peat | place... | reverse complement strand
GGACTACGAGGTGATTACACACGAGCTGGCGAACTTCGGCAGCGGGCTCGACGCGAAGCCGACCATCGTCGTGGCCTCCAAGATGGACATCGTCAACAAGGACAAGCTCGCTAAGCTGAAGCGCTACTGCAAGCGCAAAAAGCTGGAGCTGTTTCCGATCTCCGCGGTGACCGGCGAAGGGATCGAGGACCTGAAGTGGGCCATGGCGAAGAGGGTGGCCAGTGGTCAGTTGCCGGTGGCCACAGATTAGGGACCAGGGATCAGGAAAACTTCGAGTCGAAAGACGTCGTTTCGACCTTTGTTGTCATCCCGAGCGGAGCCCGCTTCGGGCGGAGCCGAGGGATCTGCGGTTCCGTCGCTGGCCGCAACTCTGGCGTTTCCACCCAATCGCCGAACTCCGGAATCAATGCTCCCTGACCACCTTGCAGAACTCACGCCCAAGGTCTAGGCTACGAAAAAGCATTGGGGTATGCCGTGTTCTCCCTTGGATACGTAGTTATCATGACTGGCTTGGCGTTCGGCGGCGCCATGACCCTGATCGGATTCGGCGGATTGCTGGTAACTTCCTTCCACCGCAGTTTGGGATCTCCCTTGCCACTGCCGACTTTGCATAATGCCTTCGAGCGGTGGCTCTATGTGCTGGTGGGCCTTGCCGGATTCGTCCTTTGGGGCAGCGCATTCTGGTGCAGCCTGAGTTTCACGCCGTGAATGCCTGCCGCCGCTGACGCGGCTCATCTCACTAGTAACGCAACGCTGTCGCGGGCTCACGCCCATGGCTGACTCAAATGTTGCCGCTGCGCGGCTCTTCCCGCCGATATAATCAAAGTCTATGGCTACTACGCCGGAAGCGCCGGTCGCGGCGCATTCGAAGTACGAACCCGTCATCGGTCTGGAGGTACACGTCCAGCTCCTGACGAAGACGAAGATCTTCTGCGGATGCTCGACCCACTTCGGCGATCCGCCGAATACCAACGTCTGTCCGGTGTGCCTGGGACTTCCCGGTCCGCTGCCGGTGCTGAACAAACGAGCGGTCGAGTTCGCGGTGCTGGCGGCGACGGCGCTGAACTGCCGGATCAACGAGAGCTCGATTTTCGCGCGCAAAAACTACTTCTATCCCGACCTTCCCAAGGGCTACCAGATTTCGCAGTACGACAAGCCGCTGGCCGAGCACGGCTACATTGCAATCAAGACGGCGAGCGGCCTGAAGCGCATCGGTATCACGCGCGTGCACCTGGAAGAGGACGCGGGCAAAAGCCTCCACGACGGCCTACCTGATAGCAGCGAGTGGACTTCCATCGACCTGAACCGCTCCGGTGTTCCGCTGATCGAGATCGTCAGCGAGCCCGACATCGCCTCGCCTGATGAAGCTTGGGAATACCTGACGCGGTTGAAGGAGATCATCCTGTACACCGGCGTCAGTGACTGCAACATGGAAGAAGGCTCGCTGCGCTGCGACGCCAACATCAGCATCCGCCCGCGCGGCCAGCGGGAGTTCGGCACCAAGACCGAAGTGAAGAACGTGAACTCGTTCCGTTTCATTCGGCACGCGCTGGAATACGAGATCGAGCGCCACGAGCAGGTGCTGGAGTCGGGCGGCAGGATCGAGCAAGAGACGCGCCTGTACAACGCCGCCGAAGGCAAGACCTACGGCATGAGGTCGAAAGAACAGGCGCACGATTATCGATATTTTCCTGAGCCTGACTTGCTGCCGCTGGTCGTCGATGCAAAATGGCGCGAGCAGATTATCGCCGAACTTCCTGAGTTGCCCGAGGCGCGACGCGCGCGTCTGGTCACACAGTACAGCATCACCGAATACGACGCGGCGACATTGACCAGCTCGCGTTCGTTGGCTGACCAGTTTGAGGAAGCGGCGACGGCTGCGAAGAATCCGAAGCGCGTGGCCAACCTGGTGCAGGGCGAGTTGATGGGCCGTCTGAAGGCCAAGGGGCTGGAGATCGAGCAGTCGCCAATTTCGATGAAGGGCGTGGCCATGTCCGCCGACTTGGTCGAGAGCGGCGCGATCAGCGGCAAAATCCTAAAAGATCTTTACGATCTTGCCTTCGAGCGCGGCGAGGACTTTCCCGCGATCTACGAAAAGGAAAAACCACAGCAGATTACCGATAGCGGCGCGATCGAGAACCTCATCGACGAGGTAATCGCGGCAAGCCCCAAGCAGTTGGAGCAGTATCGTGGCGGCAAGAAAACCGTTATCTCCTACTTTGTGGGACAGGTGATGAAGGCCTCGAAAGGCCACGCGAATCCCACGCTGGTTAACGAACTGCTGGCGAAGAAGCTCGAAGGATGAAGCTGTCTATTGTTGCGGCGGCGCCTCGGCGGGAGCGGAGACGTGCTCGTGGGTGATGACCCAGCGGCCATCCTGCTGCTCCAGCACCGCCGTCCAACGTAAGGTCAGGCTTTCCTTTTGTCCCTGCGGCGTCGTTCCCGCCATAGTCAGGGTTCCGGCCACCCAGGCGATTTTTCCCTCCGGATGAATCTGTATATCGTCATTCACGGTGTACGTCACTTTGGGGGCGTCCTTGAGCGAGGGAGCTACTCCCGCCTTGTACTCGTCCCAACTGTTGTACTTCAGCGGCGCTACATCGAAGAACAAGTGGCTCGGACCTTGGGCATAGAACTGGCTCTGCTTCTCCAGGTCACTGGAGGCCCATCCGTCCCAGATGCTCTGCAAATAAGCTTTGTCGACGGCAGCCGAAGCCGGCTTTGAAGCTGTCGTCGATCGTGGCGCCTCTGCCGTTTGTGCAATCCCCGGCAGGGTGAGAGCAAGCAGGAAAACCGCAAAACTTCCACGGCGCATAAACCTTCTCCTGATTTCGCTTCCGAAGCGGATTCTCGCAGACCATTAGCCAGGATTCAACGCGGATCGACTGGTTGCCTGCGCTCTGAACTTCGCGATTTGTTACCCTGTTAGCTTCCATGCTACAGCGGCTTTATAGGTTCATCGGAAGTTTCCTGTTGCTTGCAGCGCTCGCCGGGTGCGGAACACCTGGCGCGCCGACGTTCCCGTCGCTCAATCTGCCGCTTCCGGTGGCCGATCTGACGGCCTCGCGCCGCGGTAACCGTGTCGATCTGGAGTGGACCCAGCCCCGCAAAACCACGGACCGCACCAACGTCAAACACAATCCCATCACTCGCATCTGCCGCCATCCGGGCATGACGTTGATGGCTAAGTGTGACGTCGTGGCCGAGGTGACGCCGCCCACGCCGAAGCCAGCGGAAAAACAAAAGAACGAGGCGCCCCCTGGAGCGGTTCGTATTCACTACGTCGACACCCTGCCGTCGCAATTGGGGCAGGACAACCCGGCTGGGTTCGTGATGTACGGCGTGGAAGATGTGAATATGCATGGCCGCAGCGCGGGAATTTCCAACCAGGTGCCGATACCCGTGGTTCCGACGATTGCCGCGCCCGACCAGGTAACGGCGGAGGTGAGCGCAGACGGCGTGCGGATCACATGGTCCGGACCCGCACCGCCTACGCCGCCCGCCGGAGTCACGTATCGCTATCGCGTTATGCGCCGGCCGGTCGGAACTCCAGCCTTTATTGCACTGGACGATGTTCTGCCGGCAGCCCGGGGTTCGTATCTCGACAAAACCTTTGCCTGGGAGCAGAAGTATGAATATCGCATTACGACAGTAAGCCAGGTCCATGCCAATGGCGTGAATGCCGCCGTCGAGGGCGACGATTCCCAGCCAGCCGAGATTTTCACCCGCGACATCTATCCGCCGTCGCAACCGGCCGGACTGCAGGCGGTCTTCTCCAGCGTCGGACAGAAGCCGTTTATCGACCTGACCTGGGCGCCGAACATGGAGAGCGACCTTGCCGGTTACAACGTCTTCCGCTGGGTGCAGGGCGGACAGCCGCAGAAGGTGAATACGCAGTTGGTGCAGGTTTCCTCCTATCGCGACGAAAATGTAGAAGCAGGCAAGACGTATTTCTATACCGTTTCGGCGGTGGACCTGCGCGGCAACGAGAGTCCGCGCTCCCCCGAGGAGCATGAGACCGTGCCGAACCAATAGATTCTTTCACCACAGAAGCACAGAGAACACAGAGAAGACAAAACACCGAGATCGTGCTCCCTGCGTCTCGGAGTGAATTGATAGAAGAGAAGGATTTCCTATGCAATATTGCCGCTTTCAGTATCAAGATGCGACTCGCTACGGTTTGATCGAAGATGTCGCCGGCAGGCCGACGATTACCCGAACGCTGGGCAAGGCTCCACAATCGTTTTCCGATTTCGAGCGGGGGGAAATGAGCGAGTTGCAGTTGAGCGCCATTCGACAGCTGGCGCCCGCCGAGCCGGGGAAAATTGTGTGCATCGGCCGCAACTATCGCGAACACGCCAAGGAGCTGGATCATCCCATCCCAACCGAGCCTTTGATTTTCCTGAAACCGCCTTCCTCGTTGATTGGGCCTGGCGACGAGATCCGCCGGCCGGCAGAACTCTCGCAGCGCGTGGATTATGAAGGCGAATTGGGCGTGGTGATCGGCAGGCGCTGTTACTGTTTGCGCGAGAGCGACGATGTGAAGCCCTACGTTGTGGGATATACCTGCGTGAACGACGTTACCGCTCGCGATCTGCAGAACAAGGATGGCCAGTGGACGCGCGCCAAGGGCTTCGACACGTTCTGTCCGGTAGGCCCGGTGGTAGCCGAGGGCCTGGATCCGTGGAAAGGCGTTCGCGTCCAGAGCCGGGTGAATGGCGAGCTTCGGCAGAATGGGACGACCGCCGACTTTCTCTTTCCGCTCGATGTGCTGGTTCGCTTCATCAGCCAGGTGATGACGCTGGAGCCGGGCGATGTCATCGCCACCGGGACACCTGCGGGCGTAGGTCCTCTAAAGGCCGGAGATGCGGTGGAGGTGACGGTGGAAGGCGTGGGCACGCTGAGCAATCCGGTGGTCGATCGGCCCTGAGTGCGAACGCAGCTCGAATCGAAAAGCCGGGACTGAATTTCCCTTTCATATATTCGGTGGCAGACGGTAAGTCTGTGCCGCCCCTGAAGGGGCTCAGACTCATTTTTTTCGCCCACCCAGCGCTGAAGCGCTGGGCTATCATCTTTCGTCCCGCTTTGCGGGACTCGGGCACAAGCGCTACAGCAGTCACGCCATCCTTGAACAGTCTGCTAAAAGGTCGAAAAGCAGATCGAGATCCGACTTTTCCCGCAGCCTGTAAAGCCGTGTCCCTTCAGGCGGACGCCAATCGGCCTGCACAATTTGTCAGGGCTAAGCTCCTAACGCGAAATTTTCCTGTTTCCTTCTCAACCCGATCCCGCTATCTTGGTATCAAGTCTTCGCAACCGCTCCCATGAACTCGTTCCGGCTGTATCCCATTCTCGCTTTCGGCGCTACGGCGGCCATCATCGGCTACGCCTTGCTGTCACGCAAGAACAAGAAGCCGGCGGAGGATTTGGAACGGGAGCGCCGGAGCGAGCTGGCCCGCGGCGGCCGCATCATCGATGGCAACGTCATCGACGTTCTGGAGTTGGAGGATGACGTCACCGGGCAGCAGATGATCCTGCTGGTCTACACCTACGACGTGGCGGGCGTGACCTACGAAGCCTCGCAGGACGTGACCCACTTGCGGCAGTTTATCGATCTCTACTCTTGCCGCCTTGGCCTGCCAGCTTCGGTCAAGTACGATCCACACAACCCCGGCGACTCGATCGTTATTTCCGAAACCTGGTCTGGCTTGCGGAAGCCGACGATTGTTTTGCCCCAGCGGATAGTAGCAAAGTCCGTCGATCTTAGTGTACCTTTTCGACCGTCAATCGTCTCATCCTTGACAAATTCGTAACAATCGCCCGGCAACCGGGTTGTTACAATAAACTATGCACAACCTGCCCCTCCCACTCGCGGCATTTCTGGCGGGAATATTATCCTTCCTTTCTCCATGCGTACTTCCGCTGGTGCCGGGGTATGTGTCGCTGATTTCGGGAGCAACGGTTGAGGACCTGCAAACACCGGAGCGCCGCATGTTACGCACGGTGATGTTGCACTCCGTCACGTTCGTGCTGGGATTCAGCGTGGTTTTCATCGCGCTGGGCGCGGTTGCGACCGGTGTCGGGCAGTTGGTCAATGAATATCACTCGCTGCTGTCCAAGATCGCCGGCATCATTGTGATTGTGTTTGGTCTGCATCTGACCGGCATTCTGAAAATCAAAGCGCTCTATGCTGACAAGCGGATGCATGACGTCAAAGGCGGCTCCAGTGCGGTAGGCTCTTTCGCCGTGGGTTTTGCCTTCGCTTTCGGATGGACGCCCTGTATTGGTCCCATCCTGGCGACCATCCTGGTGCTGGCGGGCGCGCAGCAGACCGTGCTTAAGGGCATTATTTTGTTGGCGGTATATTCCCTGGGTCTGGCGGTGCCGTTTCTACTTACTTCATTAGGGGTCGACAGATTCTTGGCTTTCTACAGCCGCTTCCGAAAGCATCTCCACACGGTGGAAGTGTGCAGCGGTATACTGCTAATCGCCATCGGAGTATTAATCTTCTTAAACAACTTGCGATTGCTCTCCGGCTACTTGTCCTTCCTCAACCGGTTCGCATTGTAGGGGTGTAGTTGTGAAACGAAATGCGTTGGTTTTTGTAGCCCTATTTGTGGCCATCCTGGCGATGTTGGCCAGCGGGAAATACCTGGATCGCACTCGCAAGCACGGTACCATTACACTGGTGGGCAATGTACAAGGCGTGCCCGCGCCGGATTTCACTCTGCAGGCGTTGGATGGGAGCCAGGTGAAGCTCTCGGATTTTCGCGGCAAAGCTGTGCTGCTGAACTTCTGGGCGACGTGGTGCCCTCCCTGCAAGGTTGAAATGCCCTGGTTCGAGGACCTGCAAAGGCAATACGGCAAGGATGGTTTAGTGGTCCTGGGCGTGGCGATGGACGATTCCGAACCGGCCACGATCGCAAAGTTCGCCAGCGAGCTGGGCGTGAACTATCAGGTGCTCCTCGGAACCGACAAGGTCTCCGACGACTACGGCGACGTGCAGTACCTGCCGACTACCTTCTATATCGGCCGTGACGGAGCCATCGTGGACAAGATGACCGGCTTGCTCGATCGCAAGGACATCGAACAGGCAGTCAAGAAAACCTTGAACACCGGGGACAGATCCAGCAGCATTCCGCAAAACCAGGCTAAGGCCGAAGTGAAAGCGGTAGCGGCGAAAGAGGTTGCCGCCAAGGATGCAACCCGATGAGGCGAGTGACTGCTTTAGTTGCAGCAACGCTTTTGCTGGCTGGCTGGGCGCTGTCGCAAGGCTTCGGCGATAAGCCGCCCGTCATCTTCGCTCCCGTGGGTAACGTGCAGGTGCGGGCCGGTGCCAGCAAAGAAGTTAGTCTCGACTTTAGAATTGGCTCCGAATTCCACATCAACTCCCACACCCCCAAGTCGCCATTACTGATACCTACAGTGTTGAAGCTCACTGTGCCGGAGCAGGTAAGCCTTGCCGATATAAAGTATCCTGCCGGACAGGACGTGACCTTCCCTTTCTCCCCCGACGAGAAGCTTAGCGTCTATAGCGGCGACTTCAGTGTTAGTACAGTGCTGAAGACGCAGGCCAACGTCACGGCGGGAACTTATCCTGTGAAGGGCGAGCTGCGCTTTCAGGCATGCGATCACAGCGCCTGCTATCCTCCGCGAAGCATTCCTGTGCAGTTCCAAGTCACTGTGGTGAAGTAGTCCAGCTAGCAGGTGTGAAGAGCTAGGCCTTGCGAAATCCTGATCAAGCTAAGGCGAAGTCCCTCAGCGGCTAAAGCCGCATTGATATTGCAGTATTTTACGGACGGCCTGAAGGCCGTCCCCTTCGAGGAGTCGACTTAATCAAAGCTAGGCCTTGCGATCGCGCTGAGGTGATTTTCGCCGTGGCGTCGAGAGGATGCCTAGAATCTCCTGCAAGCCTTGCCGGACTTTCTTCAGCTTGTCGGCGGAATTTTGCTTGGGAAATGGCAGGCCAGACTGCTGACGCGTCGTCTTGGATTCATCCTTCAACTGCTGGCGCGCGCCGGCAATGGTGTAGCCTTCGTCGTAAAGCAGCTTTTTAATTCGAAGCACGTTCTCCACGTCACGCTGGCGGTACATGCGCTGACCCGTGCTGCTTTTGACCGGCTTGAGTTGCGGGAACTCGGTCTCCCAGAAGCGCAGCACGTAAGCCGGCAGCCGGCAAAGCCGCGAAACCTCTCCGATACGAAAGTAGAGCTTGTCCGGAATCACCGGATCGGAGGCGGAATCCTTCTTGCGGCTTGTTTTCTTGTCAACCATTCAGCTTTGGTTGCGAGTTTCGGATTTCAGGTTTCGAGCGAAACGCCATTCAGTTTAGCGTCTGAAACCTTGTAGCACGAAGCGCCGGGCAGAACAACCGATTCCCGATATTTCGCGCTCACCCAGTAACCAGGGACAACCATCGTCGACATCGATTCTCAGCAGCGATGACCGCGCTTCCGTTGGCCAGGAACGGCCCGGCCGGCAGTCGTTCACGGTAACGGTGGGAGGTCGACCTGTGCCACGAGCTTCTGGAAGGAAGGATCGCTGCGTAGAGAAGCCAGTGCTTCATCTGCACGCAACGACAAGAAAGAGGAATCATGCTGCCGGTAAGAATCCTGAAGATACCGTAGGGCCTCTTCTCTTTGTCCTAAGAGAGCAGATGTCCTGGCGACGAAGTAGGGTGACAGTTGTCCTTCGGCGTAGAGCTTCTTTTGCTGCTGCAAAATGTTTTCCAGCATTTCCCGTTCACCGCCCGCCTTGAAGCCTTGCTCTGCCGCGCGCACGATGGTTATTTCCTGTTTATCCTGGGAAAGCCTCGCTGCTTCCGCTGCCTCCGCCAGGTAAGCAGGATAATCACGCTCACTCAGATAGATGTGGGAAAGATACTTGTGAGTGGAGAAGAACGCAGGTTGACTGGCCTCGATCTGTTTCAGCAGGGCAGTGGCTTCATCCAGCCGGCCCATGTGAAAGAGAACCAGCGCTTTGTCTGCCAGGATCGGTGTCGAGGAAGGATCCAGCTCTTGCGCGCGCTCGATCTGTTTCATGGCCTCGGGAAGGCGTCCCAGCACCATCAGGTAGGTTGCGTACCAATGGTGCGCCGCGACATAGTTCGGGTTTAGTTCGAGGGCCCGGCGAAACTCACGTTGGGCTCCGGCAATGTCCCAATTCCAATTGAACATGACGAAGGCCAGCGAGGCGTGAGCTTCGGCGGAAGAGTCGTCCAGTTCCACCGCCTTCTTGGCCGCCGCCAGAGCTCGAGGGAAGGCCTCCTGGGACGGCATGGCCGCAAACTCGCGCAGGAGGTTATAGCAATCGGCCAGTCCTACATAAGCCTGAGCGTAATTGGGATCGCGGACAATAGCCTGCGTGAAAAAGTCGACAGCCCGGGTCAGGTCCGCAGGAGTTCTCCGGTTCCAGTAGTATCGCCCTTTTAAGTAGAGCTCTTGCGCCGCCGGATCCACTGGATGAACGTCCAACGTCCGGGCAGGCGATCCACCCGAGGACCGTTCGTTCACCGCCGCCAGTACATGACGACGGTGGGCAACGAAAACGACCAGGCCCGTCACCACCACCAGCAACAGCGCCCCAGCAACCACGGCTCGCCATGGTTTTCTAGAGCCGCTGGGCGGAGCGGCAACGTCGCCGGCCAGGTTTGTCGCAGCGGCCGGCTCAATCGCCTGCGGGTTGATGTCAAGATCGAGGCCCGGATCAGGTAAATCTGCACTGACGGATTTCGCACTTTCCGAGTTGGAATCCAGGGAATGCATCCAGCGCGAGAGTTCGCTGGTAAATGCGAAGACTCTGGCTCGAGAGCCACCGGGCAAGCGGTGGACAGGCAGAGATCGTTCCTTCTCCCAACGTTTGACCGTACGTTCATCCCGGTCAAAGAAGGCGGCGATCTCTTTCCACGAGTCGAGCCGGCGATCTGGAGTTTTCACGTCATGGACGGTTGGCATGGCGCGCAATGTCCCTAAATGTCCTTTGATGTCCCTTGCCCGAATGGATTGAAGGTGGTCAAGTATAAGCCACATCGCAACTGCTCCGCTAAAAATAGTGCTCTTAGTTCTTGGGGCGAATTAGAGAGCAAACCACTTCCGTGTTAACCATCTCAGGGCTCGACAGTGGGGACTGGTGTACATGAAAGTGACTCGGGCCAGGAATTGGCCGAGTGGACGCGATCTTCGCGCGATCCCCAGATTGAACGCACGGCACCAGGAAGATTCAACCAGGAGTCCAAAAACATGCGACGTCTTTGTTGGTTTGTGTTTGTTGCCATCGTGGCTGCGGCGGTTGTGCCAGCGTCCGCTCAAACTCTCATCGGCAGCTTCAATGTGCAGAACGACGCCTTCTACCTTAACGCTAACTCCGCAACCAACACGGTCTACGTGGTGAATACCTGCGGTACCGATCCGAACTGCGGAAGTAACAGCCCCGGAACAGTGACGGTCGTCAACGGAGCGACGAACACCGTTACCGCAACTGTCACCGTTCAGTTGTTTCCGGAATTCCTGGTGATCAATTCGGTAACAAATAAGATTTATGTCACCAACCGCAATAGCAACTCCGTTTCTGTCATCAATGGAGCCACCAACACCGTTATTAAAACCATTCCGGTCGGGGCCAATCCGACGGTCGGGGATGTCGACCCAATAACCAACAAGATCTATGTAGTGAATAACGGCAACGGCCGCGGCACCACGATGAGTGTGATCGATGGCAATACCGACACCGTCGTAGCCACCGTGACCGTGGGGAACTATCCCCTGGCAGCTGCGGTCAATTCGGTTACAAACACAATCTACGTGGTGAATTACTGCGGTAACCAACCCGGCTGCAATGCCACGACAGCGCCGGGAACGATTAGTGTCATCGACGGCGCCACCAATACGGTTACGCACACGGTTACGGTGCAGTACGGCCCCGGCATTGTGCTGGTGAATCCCGTAACCAATAAGATCTGGGTGCAGAATTCTTGCGGCAACGATTCCAGCTGTCCGCTTGGCAACGGAAACAACTCCCAAGTCGTCGGCACCGTGAGCCAGATCGACGGCGTGACGCTGGCTGTTCAGACGGTCAACGTCGGCAAGGGGTTTGGCGCGATGACGGTCAATAGCGTGTCCAATCAAGCTTACGCCTCCAACAACACGGACAACACAGCGACGGTCATCGACGGGGTCACCCTCGCCACTCGGAACGTAAACGTCGGGATGTCACCCGACGACATCGAGGTCGATGTCAATAACAACACGGTCGTTGTTTGTAACTCCGGGTCGAACACGGTTACGGCGTTTAATGGCGAGACGCTGGCCACCACGACCATCAATGTTGGCAACACGCCTGTCGAAGCCTGGGTCAATCCGGTTTCCAACAGGATCTATGTCTCGAATGTCGGCGATAACACGGTTTCCGTCCTCGGCGGCGTAGCTCCTAACGCGATCCAACTTGTTACGGTGACTCCGTGCCGGCTGGTGGACACACGGAAGACCGATAGTCCCATCCTGGCCAATACCTCACAGAATTTTATCGTTCCTGAACTCGGGGGGTGCGGCATTCCCATCAGCGCGGTTGCTTACTCTTTGAATATCACGGCGATTCCAGTTACTACCCTGGGCTATCTGACCATCTGGCCCACAGGCGAAGCTCAGCCCTATGTCTCAACAATGAACTCCCCAGACGGCCGCATCAAGGCCAATGCCGCCATTGTGCCGGGCGGTTATCAGGGCGCGGTCAGCGTCTTTGCCACGAACACGAGCAACGTCATCCTCGACATCGATGGCTATTTTGCAGCGCCCGGCTCCGGAACCTACCAGTTCTATCCGCTAACGCCCTGCCGCATAGTGGACACCCGCGGCAACAAGGATGGAGGGACACTGCAGAAAGGGAAAGAGCGCGATTATACGATTGCGGGAAATTGCGGCGTTCCCAGCAGCGCGACAGCCTATTCGTTCAATGTCACCGTCCTCCCCGCCGCCGGCGGGCTCGATTACCTGACCGTATGGCCCAAGGGTGAGTCGCAACCTGTCGTCTCCACCCTTAACGACGACACCGGCACGGTGGTAGCGAATGCCGCTATCGTACCGGCAGGCAGCGAGAACGCAACCGCTTTTTACCCCAACAGCAACAACACTGACCTGTTAGTTGACGTCAATGGCTACTTTGCACCGGCGGGAACCGGTGGACTTTCAATGTATCCGCAGGCGCCCTGCCGTGTGTTAGATACGCGCCAGAGCGGCAGCGGCTTCACCGGTGAGATGACTGTGGATGTGGTGGACAGCGCATGTGCCCCGCCTAGCAACGCTGGAGGCTATGTCTTCAACGCGACGGTGGTGCCGCCGGCCCCCATGCTTTATCTGACCCTGTGGCCCGACGGCGAGCAACAGCCTACGGTGTCGACGCTGAATGCCGAGGATGGCTTCATCACCTCGAACATGGCGATTGTGCCGACGAACAACGGTTCCATCGACGCCTTTGCAGCATCTCTGACGCAGCTGATCCTGGACATCTCCGGTTACTACGCGCCATAGGCCGGCGTGCTTCATCAGAATCATCCCACCCTGATTGCAACGAAGGCGAAAGGGGTGGGATGATAGTTTTTAGTGGCAACTGAAAGCCTGCCATCGGTTTCGCGCCAATGAGGCGCCGCGTCTGAGCGGTGTTGCAGGTGTATCCTCAATGGGCATCCGCTGACAGAGGATCAATCATGGCCACTGCGAAGAAGAGCACCATCCCGAGCGAAAAGCTTGAGCTCTACAACCGGCTCATCGCCACCAATCCCAAGATCGAACGCAAGGGCGCGACGCATCCCTACACGTCTCTCAACGGTCACATGTTCACCCTGTTGAATCCCCCAGGGCGACTGGCGATCCGGCTGTCCGAAGCGGAGCGCGAAAAGTTCATGAAGAAGTACATGACCACGCTGTTCGAGGCCTATGGAGCCGTCATGCAGGAGTTTGTGGCCGTGCCCGACAGCCTGCTGCCTAAGACGAAAGAACTCGCCAAATATCTCGATCTCAGCTATGAATATGTCAAAACGCTGAAGCCGAAGCCGACGAAGAAATCCTGATGCCCTGGGTGCTGTTGTCGCGCGCGCCGGCGTGAAACGACGACTTTGTGGAACTCCTGCTCGCTGCTTTGCGTTTAACTGTGTTGTAATCTTCCATTGCTGTCCAAGGGCGCCGGCGAGCGCAGTTAGTGCGCTCGACCGGTTGAAAAGGAGCTGTCTGCGTGAATCGTCTTCGTCTGTGCGTTTTTCTGCTTGCCCTCTCGCCTGCCATCGCATATTCCCAACCCACGCCGCAAAACGAGTCCGGCAAGTTTCGGCTGCACAAATTCGAGCAGCCCATCGGGGAGGAGAACTACAGCATCACAGCTGACGGCAGTACCCTGACGCTGAAGACCGACTTCAAGTTCACCGATCGCGGCACGGCAGTCCCGCTGACGGCGACGCTGCGCACCTCCGATAGCTATGTGCCGCAGAGCTTCGTGATCAACGGACAGACGTCGCGCATGTCGAGCATCGACACCACTGTCACCATCGACGGCGCGAACGCCACCATCCGCCAGGGCAAAGAGACGCGCTCCATTCCCGCTCCGCCGCCGTTTTTCACGATCTCCGGTTACGCGCCAGTGGCGGTGCAAATGGAGATGATGCGCTACTGGCGCACGCACGGCTCACCCGCGCAAATGGCTACGCTGCCCATCGGCGCGGTGAGGATCCAGGACCGCGGCTCGGAGACGATGCAGATCAACGGCCACGACGTGCAGGTCGAACGTTACACCGTGCAAGGCTTGATCTGGGGCATGGAGACGCTGTGGATGGACAGCGCCAACAATCTTGCCGCGCTCGTCTCCACCGACGCCGAGTTCGATCACTTCGAGGCGGTACGCGATGACTACGAGCCCGCACTTGCCGCCTTCGTCGCCAGTGCCGCCCACGACGAGATGGCCGCGCTCAGCGAGATGAGCCAGAAGCTTCCTGGCCGCCGCACGGGGACATTCGCTTTCACCGGCGCAACCTTGATTGACGGCACTGGCAACGCCCCGATTGCCGATGCCACCGTCGTTACCAGCGATGGCCAGATCGTCGCGGTGGGACCGAGCAAGGACGTGAAGATTCCCGCCGGCGCACAGCGCATCGACGTCACCGGCAAGTACATTATCCCCGGCCTGTGGGACATGCACGCGCATTACGAGCAGGTGGAATGGGGGCCGATTTATCTCGCCGCCGGCGTTACCACGGTGCGCGATGTCGGCAATGAGTACGACTTCATCACTCAGGTGCGCGACGCGGTGAACAGCGGCAAGGCGCTGGGCCCGCACATGCTGCTGGCCGGCATCGTCGATGGCGATGGCCCCTACGCGATCGGCGTCACGCGCGTGAATTCGCCCGCTGACGCGCAGAAGTGGGTCACGCGCTACCACGACTCCGGCTTTCAGCAGATGAAGATCTACAGCTCCGTGAAGCCCGAGAACGTGAAGGCCATTTGCGCTGACGCGCACAAAGTTGGCATGACCGTCACCGGCCACATCCCCATCGGCATGAACGCGTACGAAGGCGTCGAAGACGGCATGGACATGATCAACCATATCCACTACATTGCCGACCTTCTCCTGCCGAAAGATTTCGACCCGATGAAAGCCAAAGGCGTGGAGCGCTTAAAGGTGATGGCCTCCATCGATATCAATTCCGAAGCTGCCAAGCAGGCGGTCGCGTTCTTCAAGCAGCACCACACCGTGATCGATCCCACCATGGCGTTGATGGAGATCAGCTTGCGCTCGTCGAGCGAGCCTGCGACGAACACCGAGCCCGGCATCGCGCGCGTCGCGCCTGAACTCCGGGAGCAACTGGTCAACGGTGGACTGCCTCCGGAGGTGGCTGCTTACGGCGAAAAGATCAAAGAGAACGACTTGGCGATTATCGGCGCGCTGCATCGCGCAGGAGTGCCCATCGTCGCCGGAACCGATCAGACTGTGCCGGGATTTTCTCTCTATCGCGAAATTGAGCTCTACGTGCAGGCAGGTTTCACGCCCATGGAAGCGCTGCACGCGGCGACCATTGTCCCGGCCCGAGCCATGAAGGTGGAGCGCGACAGCGGCAGTGTGGAAGTGGGTAAGCGCGCTGACCTCGATGTGCTCGACGCCAACCCGCTGGAGAACATCCACAATATCCGCAGCGTAAGGTCGGTGCTTGCGAATGGCGTGCTGTATGATCCGGGTCCGCTGTGGGAGAGCGTCGGGTTCAACCCGGAATGATTGTGCAAGCTATCCGGAAAGCAGACGTTCCAGGTCTCGCGCGCCATGGACCACACGCAAAACGTGAATCTGGTTCACAAGGAGGTTATAAAAGATCAGATGAGCTGAGAACCCGGTGACCGGCAATCTTCGGGTCGCACGCAGAGCTTCCGGCTTGAATCCGCAGAGCGCTCCTGCACGTGGCGTTCTGACCAGCCGCAATATGCTCGACGTTACCGCCCGCTCCCAACGTTCGGCCAGCCTCCGATCGGATTGGAGTTTGTACCAATCCGCCTGCGCCAGGATATCGGCGACCGCCAAGTCACTAAAAACAACTCGAAGCGCTCTCACCGGCGGCGGATGCCTTCGCGAAGAGCGGCAACTAATCCTTTTTTTCTGATTTCTGAGACGGGTACTTCGAGCCTTTTTCCCCTGGCGGCTTGCAACAACCCCTGCTCGAGTTCTGCGAACCGACGCTCTTTGTCACGCCGTATCAACTCGCGGACATATTCGCTCGGAGTACTCCAGTCCCCGGATGCTACCTGGCCTTCCACATAGGCTTTCAGCGCATCGGGTAGAGAAATGTTAAGAGAAGTCATTGCCATGCCTTCATTATATGTCATTTCATGAAGTCAACCGGCACGCCGAGAAGAACTCTCTCACCCTAGTTCGGAGTCGGCGGTCACGTTGGAAGTCACCAGATAGCGCTTCGCCTTCTCCTGCAGCGATGGGGTCAAGGACACGCTCTTTCCCGATTCCAGGCTCGCCTGCACGGCAACGCTGTCGCAGGTTGCGACCATCTTGCCGGATTCGTCGTCGTACATCTGATGAAGAAAGCGGAAATACTTTTCGCCGACCGCGAGAAAGCCGCTCTTGATCTCGACCAGTTCGCCGCCGCGCAGCTCTTCCAGAAACTGATAGTTCTGGCGCACGATGGCCACGCGCAGGTTCTGCTGCTTGATTGACGCGGGGGTGACACCGATGGCGTGCAGCAAGAACCATGTTGCCTGATCGAAGCGCGAGACGTACATGCGCGAGTTCATGTGGCTGGCAACGTCATACTCCGAAGCCAGCACCGCGCCCTTGAAGGTGTGCACCCATTCAGCCATAAATGCCGCCTTTCGCTATCCGATATCCGCTTCTCGCCCTTCGCTATTCGCTTACCAACTTGGTACTGTCATCCCGAGCGGAGCGAAGCGGAGTCGAGGGACCTGTGGTTCCCTTCGTCATTGATACTGTCTGAGGTTGCCATTGGCCCCCTCTCCAATCGCACGACGAACTCTACCATTCGCTCCAGCGTCCGCTCTGTCTGGTCGCGATGCGGCGAGTGCCTGCAGTTGGGCAACATCACGATTTCCGTCTGCGGCACCTGGGCCTTGATTGCTTCCACCTGCGCGATTGTCCCGTATTCATCGTCCTCGCCCTGAATGCAGAGAACGGGACAGCGAATCGCCACCAGATACTCCGCGATGTTCCAGGAACGAAAATCAGGGTCGAGCCAGATATTGTTCCATCCCCAGAAGGTCGCGTCCACGTGCGCGTGGTGACGCGACAGCTTCTGCGGCAGATCGGTCGTCTGGTAATTCACCTTGGCCTGCGTGATGCTGGCGACGCTCAGGTCTTCGACAAACACATGCGGCGCCTCCAGGATCAAGCCGCCAACCGTGTCCGGATGCTTGCCCGCGAAGATGATCGCGATTGACCCTCCGTCACTGTGTCCCAACAGAATCGGCCATCCGATACCCAGCTTGTCGAGCAGCTCCGGCAGCACCACTTCGCCTTCGTGATGCATGAAAGTCACGGGCCGCTTCTCCATCAGCTTGTCGGAGTTGCCGTGCCCGTAACGCGAATAGAGCAGCACGCCGCAGCCGGTGCGTTCCGCCAGCAGTTCCGGGAAATCCTTCCACAGCGAGACAGAGCCCAGTCCTTCGTGCAGCATGACGATGGTGGGGCGACTGGATTGCCGCGACCCGATCCACACCGTCTCGAGTCGCTTTCCGTCGACCACTACTTCGCCGCGTTCCGTAGATGTTTGCGATGTGCTCAAGTTTTATTCCGCCGCCGGGTCCGCTGCCTGCGCGGCAATGGTGGACAAAGTCGTCGCCGATCCCTGCATGGCGACGCGCTGATGGTAGAACCACAGGCCGTGCAGTCCGCCGAGCTCTTCGCCGCCCCCCGCGCGTCCTGGACCACCATGCATTAATGATGGCAACACGATTCCATGTCCGGTGTGGCTGTCGCCAACTGCGGGATCAACCAGCAGCAAGCGGCCATGAGTTGTTCCCAGCGCGATTGCGGCTTCAGCGAGGAAGGCCGTGTCGCCGCTGAAAACCGATGCCGCCAGCGAGCCGCCGCCGCGGCGCGCCAGGGCAAACGCCTCGGCTTTATCGCGATAGGGAATGACGGTTGCGACCGGGCCGAACACCTCAACTTCGTGGATGACTTCCGCGTCGGAGCCTTGGCGAGCGCGCAAAAGTGTAGGCGGAACGAACGCACCCAACTCAAGGCTGGCGTCGAGCGGAGCGAAATTTTCTGCCGAGTAAGCGACATCGGCTTGCGTCTTCAGCTTGCGAATGCCCCCCTCCACCGACTTGCGTTGTGACATGTTCACCACCGGCCCCATATTCACCGTCGCATTCGCAGGGTCGCCAACTACGATTTTGCGCAGGGCTGCGGCAATCGCTTCCGTGACCGCCTCAGCCTGGTCGGCCGGAACCAGCACGCAGCGGATCGCGGTGCACTTTTGTCCCGCCTTTAGCGTCATCTCGCGAACCACTTCGCGCGCGAAGAAGCCGAATGCGGCGGAATCGGGAGCAGCGTCCGGGCCAAGCAGCGCGGAGTTCAGACTGTCGGCTTCGATGTTCACCCGTATGTTCTGCTGACGAATGCGTGGATGCTGGCGGATTCCTTCTGCGGTATCGGCCGATCCGGTGAACGCAACTACGTCGCCCAAGCGCAGATGATCGAGCAGATCGTTGGGCGAGCCGCACAGCAGCGATAGCGCTCCCGGCGGAAGGACATCGGCTGCGATCACCGCACTCACCATCTCCTGCGCCAACCATGCAGTGGACGTCGCCGGTTTCGTGAGCACGGGAACGCCGGCCAGGAGGCTGATTGCGGCTTTCTCCCACAGTCCCCACGCCGGAAAATTGAATGCATTGATGTGAATTGCGACTCCATCGAGCGGAACGCCGACGTGCAGGCCCTGGAAGTTCTGGTCGCGCGCCAGTCGCATGGGCGATCCGTCGCGCAACAGGTGCGCGTCACCCAGCTTCGCGCCGATTTTCGCGAAGTACTTCAGCGTGCCGATGGAGCCATCGACGTCGATCGCCGCATCGGCCTTGGTGTTGCCGGAATTTTTGCGTGCGATCTCGAACCACTCGTCGCGACGAGCTGCGAGGGCGTCGGCGATCTTGCCCAGCAATTCCGCTCGTTGCGCGTAGCTGAGTTTGCGTAATTCCGCACCTCCCACATTGCGGGAGTACCCCAATGCGGCACTCAAATCCAGTCCTTTGGAACTTGCCCATGCAACGATGTCCCCCGTTGTGGGATTCACCAGCGGCGAGCCCTGCTCCGCGCCCGCCTGCCATTTGTCGCCCAGGTAGCTCTCGAGCACCTTAGCGCCTGATCCAATCCGATCTTCCACTGTAGTAGCCATAAATTATTCCATCTCCTATGAGAGCTTGCCCTGAGCTTGCAAAAGCGCCGCCAGATGCTGCTCGACCCACGGGACGACCCATTGTGCCGCCAGTTCCTCGGGCAATGTACCTGAGCCGGCGTCGTGCATCAGTATCTCGCCCGCGCGTCTGGCGCCAAGCTCCGCGAGCATCTTGTCGAAGCGTATGCCGCCCTGGCAAAACGTATCTTTGTATGTCGTGTCCCCGAGCGCAATCACTCCATAGATCACGTTGCTCAGGTTGGGTCTTCCGGTTTCGAGACTATTAAACAATGCCTGAGCGTTGTCGGGTACGTCGCCGTTGCCGTAGGTCGAAGTACAAATAAGGAAATTGCCGCCACGCTGGAAAACGCCGGCGTCGAGGTTGTCCATCACCTGAATGCTGGCCTGGTGTCCCGCTGTCTCCAGCGCCTGCTGAATCTCCTGCGCCACCATTTCGGCGGTGCCGGTCATGGTGCCCACCAGGATCGTGATGTCTACGCCCATGCTATTTTTCCCCACGACAGAGCGTGCGTGCGACCCCTCTGCGTAGAGCGGTTTGATCAGGCGTGCATTTACGGCAGAAGCTTTTTGGATCGCGCTCTTAGTGTATGAGATAAAGCCTTCGTTACCTCAGCGGCTGAAAGCCGGTTCCATACACTCATGATTGCACCGCTAAAGCGGTGCTCCACCCTATACACCTGATGCGAAACTGCTCTAGCTTCGCACTATTATACGGTGCCTTTGCGGACGTATAATGCGTCAACCGTGGGCCGAAAACGCGACACAATTCATCTGGAAGAAAACGAGCCTTCCGAGGTCCTAGCCGAGTCTAGTTCTTCACGCAGCGAGCAGGACAGCGCCGCCGAATCCGACTATCTCAAGCGCCTCGGCGAACGCGTACGCGAGACACGCGCCCGTCGCGGCATGACCCGCAAGCTGCTGGCGCGCGATTCCGGCGTTTCCGAGCGCTACCTCGCGCAGCTAGAAACTGGCCAAGGCAACATCTCCATCCTGCTGCTACGGCAGATCGCCAACGCGCTCGACACTCCACTGGAAGCCCTGGTGCTCGCGGGCCCCGAGCCTGCCGTCGACCTGGTACACACGACGGAATTCCTGCGCCGCCTGCCGGCTGCTGAACTGGCCGAGGCTCGACGCCTGCTGGTGCAGCACTTCGGCGGCGTCGATCAGGAAGCGCGCCGCGGCAGGATCGCGCTGATCGGCTTGCGCGGCGCGGGCAAGTCGACGCTGGGCGCAATGCTGGCCGATCGCCTGGAAGTCCCTTTCATCGAACTCGACCGCCTCATCGAGCAGGAGAGCGGCGTCACGTTGAGCGCCATCTTCGATTTGTACGGCCAGAGCGGATTTCGCCGCCTGGAACGCCGCTGCCTCGACCAGGTCATCGAGCGCTATCCGCGCTTCGTGCTGGCAACCGGCGGAAGCCTTGTCTCCGAGCCCGCGACCTTCGAGCGTCTGCTGACCATGTGCTTCACCGTCTGGCTCCGCGCCACGCCGGAAGAGCACATGCAGCGCGTCATCGCTCAGGGAGATATGCGGCCCATGGCCGATAGCCGCGAATCCATGTCCGACCTGAAGCGTATCCTGGAAGTCCGCGAGCCGCTCTATCGCAAGGCCGACGTTACGATCGATACCAGCGGCTCAACTGCCGAGGGGAGCGTGGAGGGAATCCTGGCTTCGGCCTCGGCGAACGAAGCCCGGTCTCCCAGATGATGAGCGCGAACTCCGAAAAATCCGGATTATGCGTCTATGTAAATTTTTCCATGTCCTACCGTGTATTTTTTTCTAACGTAATTTTTCCCTGCATAATATCTCCTATCCCCCCGAAGCAAAAATGCACTATAATGCATCTATTGATCGTGGGGATTTGACCGCCGTCTCGGCGCCATCCTGAGGAGATTTCATCTGCATGCCTGATGTGAAAGAAGCGGAGCTCGTCACCTTTGACGTGGCTCCCCAAGACTATCGCCATTGGCGCCTGACAATCGATGGCCGCATCGCGACCCTGGCCATGAATGTCAACGAGGACGCCACTCTGCGCCCGGGCTACAAGCTCAAGCTCAATTCCTACGACCTCGGCGTCGACATCGAGCTGTACAACGTTCTCCAGAGCATTCGCTTCGAGCATCCCGAAGTGGCCTGCGTCGTCCTGACCAGCGCTCGCGAGCGCATGTTTTGCGCCGGCGCCAACATCTACATGCTCGGCACTTCCACGCACGCGTGGAAGGTCAACTTCTGCAAGTTCACCAACGAGACGCGCAACGGCATGGAGGATTCCAGCCGCCACGATGGGCTGAAGTTTCTCGCCGCGCTGAATGGGACGACCGCAGGCGGCGGCTATGAACTCGCGCTTGCTTGCGACGAGATCGTGCTGATCGACGACCGCTCCAGTGCTGTCAGCCTGCCGGAAGTTCCGCTGCTCGGAGTTCTGCCTGGTACGGGCGGCCTCACTCGCGTGGTCGACAAGCGCAAAGTTCGCCGCGATCGTGCCGACATGTTCTGCACCAATCCCGACGGCGTGAAGGGCGAACGCGCCAAAGAATGGGGTCTGGTGGATGACATCGCCGTCCCCGCGAAGTTCCCGGAAGTGGTTCGCGGCCGCGCCGAGAAACTGGTCGCGGACTCGAGCCGGTCCGCTGGCGCCAAGGGCATCAAGCTGAATGCTGTTCATCGCACCATCGACGACAGCGGCTACCAATACCAGCACGTCGACGTGACCTTCGACCGCACTGCGCGAACCGCAACGCTGACAGTGCGTGCGCCTGAAGGCAATCAGCCCGCGACCGTCGAGGAGATTCACGCTGCCGCCGATCAATGGTGGCCGCTCGCAATGGCTCGCGAGCTGGACGATGCCATCCTCATGCTGCGCGTCAACGAACTTGAGCTTGGACTGCTGTTGCTGAAGACCTCGGGCAATCCCGATGCAGTCCTCGCCGCCGACGCTGTCATGCTGGAGCATCGCAGCGACTGGCTGGTGCGCGAGACCATCGGCATGTTGCGCCGCACGTTGGCTCGTCTCGATGTCTCGTCGCGCAGCATGTACGCCATCATCGAGCCCGGTTCCTGCTTTGCTGGCTTGCTGTTCGAACTCGCCCTGGCCGCCGATCGCAGCTACATGCTCGCTCTGCCTGATGAGGAAGCCGACTCGCCAAAAATCGCTGTCGATGACTTCAATTTCGATTTGCTTCCCGCGGTCAACGACCGCAGCCGGCTGCAAACTCGCTTCAGCAGCGACGTTAAAGACATGGCTGGCGCAGTGGAATCCAAAGGCAAGCTGCTTGGGCCCAGCGAAGCTTTGCGACTGGGCTTGGTCACTGTCGCGCCCGATGAACTCGACTGGGAAGACGAGGTCCGCATTGCCATCGAGGAACGGGTCAGCCTGTCTCCGGATGCGCTCACCGGCATGGAAGCCAGCCTGCGCTTTCCCGGCGACGAAACGCTGGAGACGAAGGTGTTCGGCCGGTTGTCGGCGTGGCAGAACTGGGTTTTCATCCGGCCCAACTCCACCGGCGAGCACGGCGCGCTCAAGCTCTTCGGCACGGGATCGAAGGCGCGATTTACGTGGGAAAGAGTGTAGGCTGCATCGCGTGGCAGTTCTTCGAAAGTTGAACGACTACGCGGACCATTGCTTTGTATCAGGGCACGTCTTTAGACGTGCCGACAGCGGAGTATAACGACTTGGGCTTTAGCCCCTAGGCGTCCCGTTGCAGGGGCTAAAGCCCTGACTTTTCTTGCGTCGGTTGGCACGACTAAAGTCGTGCCCTGATACAAATCGAATTATCTTAAATACCTGTGAGTCATCCCGCGAACCGGACTACCAAATTGGGATGGAGAAGTGAGGTTTCATCATGTCAATTAATTATCAAGACCGCATTCCTAACAACGTCGATCTAGGCTCGAACCGCACCCTGCAGCGCGCGCTGGAGCACTGGCAACCCGAATTCCTCAACTGGTGGCAGGAGTTGGGACCGCGCGATTTTCAGGTTGCCGACGTGTATC
>Ga0181532_10001455_pt1 | contig 22901 bp, 16 predicted proteins | sample PEATcosm2014_Bin_33_FD_119768 | JGI IMG/M metagenome (GOLD analysis project Ga0181532, IMG submission 119768) | Peatland microbial communities from MTU Mesocosm Facility, Houghton, MI, USA - PEATcosm2014_Bin11_30_metaG | ecosystem: Environmental > Terrestrial > Soil > Wetlands > Peat | place... | reverse complement strand
GCGGAGGCGCCCGCAGGCACAGACGACTCACGGTGCCCACAGCGCAGGCACGGGGACGAGCCAGAGCTTGTCACTGAACGGCGCGATTTGGTCACCCAGATAAAGCACCACCCCGGCGCGGAATGGCTTGCCGAGTTGATCCCGGAGCGCCTTTAGCGCGGCGACGTCCGGGGCAGAAGCCATGACGAATGAGCCTAATGGCTCCACCGAACCCTGCGATGACGCCGCGGTTTGGCAGAGCGTGTCTTGAGAGAGCAGGGCAGGCGTCTCGCCGGTCTCTGGCTCATCCGGCTTCTCCCGTTCGGGGCAGGCGAGGCGCCTGCCCTGCTTTGAGCCGGTTCCTCCCTTCGTGCATCGTCAGGATATCGTGCCGGAAGCAACCGACTACATGATCGTTCACCATGCCCACGGCTTGCATAAAGGCGTAGCAGATGGTGGGGCCGACGAATTTGAAGCCGCGTTTCAGCAGGTCCTTGCTCATGGCCTCGGCTTCGGGTATTCGCGCGGGGATCTGGTTTAGCGACTTCCAGGCATTCCGAATGGGCCGACCGTTGACGAACCGCCAGACGCAGGCGTCGAAGCTGCCGAACTCCTTTTGCACGGCCAGAAACGTCTTTGCGTTCTGGATGGTCGCGGCGATCTTGAGCCGGTTGCGCACGATGCCAGGATCGGCGAGCAGCTTCCTGATCTTGCGAGCGTTGTATTGCGCGATCTCTCCAGCGTCGAAGTTGTCAAGCGCGCGGCGGTAGTTGTCGCGCTTCTGCAGGATGGTGGACCAGCTTAAGCCGGCCTGGGCGCCTTCAAGAATGAGGAACTCGAACAGGAGGCGGTCATCGTGCTGGGGCACGCCCCACTCCTGATCGTGGTATTGGATCATAAGCGGCGTTTGGGCCCAGCCGCAACGGGTGAGAGCGGTGTTCTGGACCATACAGGAGTGACATTAACTTGGGGCCGAGGCATACGCAACTTGACCCCCTTGCGGCTATTTCGGAGGATAGGGTGCGATGCAACCATCGTCCAGCAGCCCGGCCCAGCCGGTGGATGCGCCAGCCTCGCCTCCCCCAAGGGCGGCTGAGGCTATCACGCTTTATCACTGGCTGGTGGTCATCTTCGCGTCGTGCGGCTGGCTTTTCGACTGCATGGGGCAGCGCATCTTCGTGCTGTCGCGCGAGCCGGCGATGAAGGAATTGCTCGGCGCCACCGCGTCCGACCACAAGGTTTATGTTTGGGGGACTCTCGCTACCACGCTCATGATGGTCGGCTGGGCCACCGGCGGCATCGTTTTCGGGATGATCAGCGACCGCTATGGGCGCGTCAAAGCGATGGTCGGCACGCTCCTGGGCTACACGCTTTTCTCCGGCTTGTCGGGCTTCGCTCACACCGGCGTCGAGTTTCTTATCATGCGGCTCCTGTTCGGGGTGGGTGTGGGGGGGATGTTCGGCGCGGCCACGACCCTGGTGGCGGAGAGCGTTCCGCCGCATTTCCGCACCTTGGCGTTGGGCTCGATGCAGGCCCTCTCGGCGTGCGGCAACATGGTAGCATCCGCGCTAAGCCTCAGAATCACGCCCGGTGTCGAGAATTACTGGGGCCACTACAGCGGGTGGCAGGTCCTGTCTTTCGTGAGCGTCTTTCCCGCCGTCCTGGCCGTGCCGATGTTGCTCATCCTGAAGGAGCCGCAGCCCTGGATTAAAGCCAAGGCCGAAGCGGCTGTAGGCGGCTCCGGCAAATCCGTCGGCTCGATTGCCGACCTGTTCCGCCATCCGCGCTGGCGCCGGAGTACGCTGGTGGGCATCTGCCTGGGCGTCGCTGGCATGGTGGGTTTGTGGGGGATCGCCTTCTTCTCGCCGGAGCTGATCACCACGGCCTTCAAGAACCGCCCCTTGCAGGTGCAGGAAATCCTCAAGCCGGCGGCGCTCTGCTTAGCCTTGAAGGCCCCGGCCAACCCGGCCATCGCCCTCCTCAAAACGAAGCTGTCGCCCGACGTCGTGAAACGGTTGGACGCTGTCCAGCGAGGCACGGCGGTTCCGGATGCTGCTGTGCAGTCGTTGGTGGCAGACCTTAACCGTCTGATACAAGAAGACACACTCCACGACACAGATGCCTTCCAATCCGTGGAGTTGAAGAAGGGCACCCGGAACCTGATCCAACGCATTCACCAGAAGCCAGACCGGCAGAACGTTATCGCGCTCAACCGGCAACTGGTAGAGCAGCTCTTCTCCGGAGATATCCGCGAGCTGCAGAGGACGATTGATAAGACCAAGAGCCGCGGCACCCTGTTGCAGGACGTGGGCTCGCTCCTGGGGATGCTGGCCTTCACGTTTGCAGCCGCCTATTTTAACCGGCGGACTGCCTTCCTCGGCGCGTTTCTTCTCTGCCTGTGCTCAGTGGCGTATGTCTTCTATTCGCTGAAGACGGCGACGGACGTGCTTTGGATGCTGCCGCTGATGGGCTTCGCAACGCTCTCCTGCTTTGCGGGCTACTCGATCTACTTCCCGGAGATCTTCCCCACGCGCCTGCGCGGGACGGGTGTGGGCTTTTGCTACAACACCGTGCGCTACCTGGCGGCGCCCTTCCCGTTGCTGCTGGGCTGGCTCGTGACGATGATGCCCTTCCGCACCGTCGCCGTGATTATGTGCTCGATCTACCTGGTGGGCATCGTGGCGCTGATTTGGGCGCCGGAGACTAAAGGGCAGCCGCTGCCGGAGGACTGACGGGGGCACCTCGTTGAAGCGTTGAAGCGTTGGAGGGTTGGAGCGTTGGAGCGTAAGTCCGTGGTAATCTGTTTAACGGTTCAACGCGTTAACGCTTTAATTCTTTAACATGCCGCTTCCACAAACGCCCGCACATTCTCCGTGCTTACCCCGGGCGGCATCCCGCCCGCGCAGGACAGGATGAGCCCGGATTGGTCGGGCGTTTCTGCCAGGAGCTTCTTCACCGCGGCACTCACGTCGGCCGGCGAGCCTTTGGCCAGGACATCGCGCGGGGGAATGTTGCCAAGGATAGCAAGCCGGCGGCCTGAGAGCTGCCGAAGCTCTTCCAGCGTGTTGAAGATGCCCGGGTTGTAGAGGTTGATGCCGATCTCGGGGTAGAGGCCGATGGACTTTTCGCACTTGGCATCGTTGTGGAAGAACTTCACCGCAACCTCGGTGGCATAGAGTTCCTTGAAATAAGGCAGGCCGAACTCCTTAAAGTCTTCCTCGCCGATAAAGCCGACGATGTCATCCAGCATGAAAATGCCGTCAATCGTGGGGAACGTCGCGCGTTGCAGCGCGTGCCACTTTTTGAGGAAGCTGGTGATAATGCGCAGTAGCTTGTGCGCCTGGTCCGGGTCCGTCTTCAGAGCCATGAGGAACTCCGTCGTGCCCATCAGGAACGTGGCGATGTTGAGCGGGCCGCGCGAGATGGAGAAGCGGATGTTGTGGCCCAGCGCCTCGATCCTTGGGCGCGCGCCCTTCAGGCGGTTAAGCATGAAGGGCAGCAGGCCATCGGTCGTGGGGTTGGGTTCCACGAGGTCGTCTATTTGCGCCACGTCGTGGATGACCTTGTCGGCAAACGGGAATTCATTCCTGGGGAACACGCACTTGGCGCCGAAAGCCGAGGGCTCCGTGCACATGCCGAACTCGGACCAAAAGCCCGGCAGGAACATGACTTCAGGGAAGGTCACGATCGCCTTGCGGTTGGCCTCGAACCACAGCTCCTCGTTGGTGAGGTAATCGAGGATGTCAACGCCGAACCAGTTCGGCAGCCAGGGGCAATCAATGATGAACCCTACGGGCGGACGTGGTAAAGGCTTGCCCTGGACGGCCGCAAGCAGTTCGGTCCACTGGTGGTCGGTCATAAGCGAGGAGCGCGGACATTTCTGTCCGCGTCCCTGAAGGCGCGGAGGCGGACAGCAATGTCCGCGCTCCGCCGTCAATCACTAGAAGCGCTTGGTTACGGTCAGCATGACCGTGTGGCCCTGCAAACGGCTTTCCGCCATGAACTCATACTCGTAGCGCAAGGAGACGCCCAACATGACCGAGGGGAAGAACGTGGCGATTTCCGGGCCAATACCCCCTACCCGAGGCAGGGCAGAAGGAGCGCCGGTGCCGGTATCGTGGGTAGTCCTTAGTTGATAATAGCCAGCAGCGCCGAGAGTCACGATCTTCGAGATGCCATAGCCGATGCCGCCTTCGAGCGTCCAGACCTGGCCAGGCGTGATGCCGGTATCGGCCTGCTGCGAGTTGATTTCATAGCGGTTGAGCGCGGAGATGGACCACTTCTTGGCCGGATCTATGTACCAGGTCGCGCCGGCGGTGAACATGTAATCCCAGAAGCCCGAGCCTGCCCAGGTGGGATTCTGGGGGTTGAAGTTTTCGGTGGGAAACCAAGTGCCGAAGCCAGCCGAGAAGTCAAACTGCGTGATGTGCTTGGACCAGGTAACTTCGGCAAACGGATCGCCCACACCGAAGGTGTGATCGTCGAAGAAGGGCCCCACTTTCAGGGATTGGTACTCCAGAGGCACCAGGCCATCCACACCGATATAGCCGCCCAACACTTGCAGGTCGGTAATCCAGATGAGACGGGGAACCTGGGCATAGACGAACGCGTTGGCGTTCGCGCCGTTGATCTTGTTGCCATTGGCATCATTGAGTTGGTCAGAGTAGTAGAACGCGTTGTAGTCGCGCAGGTAAATCCCTGGGGGCGGCAGCGAGGCCGCGAGGAGCCCTTCCGTGCCGGGGACGTAGTGGGCGTCGGGTTGAGCGTAGGTGATGGTCGGCGCCGCGAGCAGGCTCGCGGTTGCCACAGCCATGAGTGTTTGCTTGATGGTGTTTAGTTTCATGAGGGAGCTTGGTGTTTTAGTTTGTTGGTTTTGGTCAGAGAATTGGCCTACACATCCTGCAGTTTGCCGGTTTGGTAGGTCTCGTAGGCACTCAGATCGAGCAGGCCGTGCCCGGAGAGGTTAAAGAGAATCACGCGCTTGCGCCCAGCCTCGCGCGCTTTGATCGCTTCTTCGGCAACCGCCGCGATGGCATGGGCGGATTCCGGCGCGGGCACGATGCCTTCCGTCTGCGCAAAAAGCGTCGCCTGCTCGAAGACCTTGGTCTGGTGATATGCCTCGGCTTCGATCAAACCGAGCTTCAGCGCGTGGCTGACCATGGGCGACATGCCGTGATAGCGAAGCCCGCCGGCATGGATAGAAGGGGGCATGAACTTGTGGCCGAGGGTGTACATCATCAGCAACGGGGTCGTCTCGGCGGTATCGCCGAAGTCGTAGCGCAACTCGCCTTTGGTGAGCGACGGGCAGGCGGAAGGCTCGACGCCCACGATGCGGTACTTCTTCTTCTTGGTGATCTTCTGGCCGATGAAGGGGAATGCCAGCCCGGCGAAGTTACTCCCTCCGCCGCAGCATGCAAAGATGGAGTCCGGCTCTTCGCCTGCCATCTCCATTTGTTTCATGGCCTCCTGCCCGATCACGGTCTGATGGAGGCAAACATGGTTCAGCACGCTGCCCAGCGAGTATTTCGTGTTCGGGTGCTTCACGGTGTCCTCGATGGCTTCGCTGATGGCGATGCCGAGGCTGCCGGGGCACTGGGGGTCTTCGGCGAGCAGCTTGCGCCCATACTCCGTCTGGTCGCTGGGGCTGGGATGGACCGTGGCGCCCCAGGTATGCATCAGCATCCTGCGATACGGCTTGTGCTGGTAGCTTACCTTGACCATGTAGATGTTGCATTCCAACCCGAACAGCTTGCACGCCATTGCGAGCGAGGAACCCCACTGGCCCGCGCCGGTCTCGGTGGCCAGGCGTTTGGTGCCGGCCACCTTGTTGAAGTAGGCCTGCGCAACCGACGTGTTCGGCTTGTGGCTGCCGGCGGGGCTGACGCCCTCGTACTTGTAGTAGATGTGCGCCGGCGTTTGGAGTGCCTTTTCAAAGCGCACCGCGCGCAGCAGCGGCGTGGGGCGCCACATCGCGTAGATGTCTCGAACCTCTTCCGGGACTTCGACCCATTTCTCCGTGCTCATCTCCTGCCGCACCAGGTTCTCGGGGAATATCGCCAGCAGCGCCTCGGGCGGCACGGGCTGTTTTGTGCCGGGGTGCAGCGGCGGGGGCAGCGGTTCAGGGAAATCGGTGAGCAGGTTGTACCAGGACTTCGGGATGTCGGCTTGTGTCAGATCGAAACGTGTTTGCATGGCCAATCAGATTTCAGGTTAATTGCAATTGACGGCAGCAAAACTAGAAGATGTCTGGGGCGGAGTCACTCAAAAAGATGGGGTCTCGGCGTACGCACCTCCTGACGGTATAGCGGCCCAGATTTCTCTATCCTTGTTACCTGCTCGGCCACATAATCAAATGCAAGCTTATGAACCTGAATCGCCGTAAGTTTCTGACGCTCTCCGCGGTGACTGGCGTTATGGGCGCCACCCCACCAGTCGTCCAAGCGCTGACTTTGCCCGAACCATCACAGAAGGCGCGGTTGCGCTTGTCGTGCCAGGACAGCGTTGCGCCGGGCAAAACCATTGCCGAGAAGCTGGATTTCCTCGAGGCCAACGGCTTCGACGCCTTCGAACCGCACGGCAAGGATTTGCCGAAGATGGCCGACGAACTGCAAACGGCGATGCGAGGCCGCAAGATAAAAGTGGGCGTCGTTTGCGGCGGAATGAGAGGATGCCTTATCTCGGACCAGGAGGCAGAGCGCCGCGAAGGCATGGAGAGCCTGAAAGAAGTGCTGAGTCTCGCCAGCACCTTGGGTGCCACAGGGCTAGTCATGGTGCCGGCCCGTCCCAACCAAACCAAGCTGGGCCACTGGGAAGCCCGCGAGCTTCTCGTCCAGGTTTTGCCCGAATTGGGTGACCACGCCCAGAAAGCCGGCCTCCACGTCGTGCTCGAACCGCTCAACCGCCGTGAATGCCATTTCTTGCGCCAGGTGGCCGACGGCGCCGCCATTTGCCGGGATGTCAATCATCCCGGCATCCGCGTGATGGGGGATTTCTGGCACATGACGTGGGAAGAAACCAGCGACATGGCGGCTTTTATTGCCGGAGGGCAGTATCTCCGGCACGTTCACATCGCCAGCCGCAAAACCCGGAAAATGCCGGGCGAAGACGCGGGCGACAATTACGTGGATGGCTTCAAGGGGCTCAAACTCATCGGCTACCAGGATTTTATCACCTTCGAATGCGGCGTCAAAGGCGAGCGGAGTAAAGCCCTTATCGCCGCAGTCAAACTCCTTCGTGAGCAGTGGGAAGCCGCCTAAACACGTTCCTGCGGAAACTCTGCTCTTGAGTCTGCCACGCAGCTTGAGGAAACTTCCCGTATGAACGTGAACGCATCCGGACAGCAATCGCCGGCAACACCGCGCCAGGGGGACGCCGGTCCCCAGGTCCCTTCGATCAAAAGACGCCAGTTCCTCAAATCCGCCGCCGTTATCGGAGCGTCGGGACTCATCCTGCCCCGCTTTAAACTCTTTGGGGCAGAGGCCCCGAGCAACAAGTTGAACATCGCCTTGATCGCCACGGGGCACCGCGCGCGAGATCATTTCGAGGGGGTCTCCCACGAAAACGTGGTCGCCCTCTGCGATATCAATGAGAAGAATCTGGCCTCCGCCGCCCAGAAATTCCCCCAGGCCAAGCGCTACTTGGACTGGCGGGAGTGTCTGGAGCAAAAGGACATTGAGGCCATCGTCTGCTGCACGCTGGATCACACGCACGCCTTTGTGACCAACTGGGCGATGAACCGCGGCAAACATGTCTATTGCGAAAAGCCGCTGGTCAACAGCGTGGAGGAAGCCCGAGTCATTCGCGCCACCTGGCTCAAGAACAAGGACAAGCTGGCCACCCAGGTGGGCACGCAGCGCCATCAGCACTCGAATTTCAACCGCGTGCGGGAATTGATCCTCGATGGAGCAATCGGCCAACTGGAAGACGTAAGCGCGTGGGGCAACCGCGAAGTTCGCCGAGACGGCTATCTGCCCTCCGAAGGCGATCCGCCCAGCTACATTCATTACGATTTGTGGCTCGGTCCCTCGGCATTTCATCCCTACAATTCGGAATACTTTAAGGGAGGCTGCCTCCGTTGGAACATGTATTGGGACTGGGGCAGCGGGCAGGTAGGCGACATGGGCAGCCACACCATGGACCTGGCCTGGAACGCCATTGATGCCGGTCTGCCAACCTCGGCGGAAGGCAAGGGTGATCCGTCCAATCCCGAGGTTACCCCGGTCAAACTGGAGACGCATTTTGACATCCCGGCCAACGATTGGCGCTCTGCCATTAAGGTGTCGTGGTATCAAGGCGGCGCCATGCCGGATTCCCCGCATCGTGCCATAGACCTCAAGAACATTGACCACGGAGTGCTGTTCGAAGGGTCGAGTGGCTGCCTGGTGGCCGATTTCCAATCCCGCCTTCTCCTGCCCCGGGGGAACGAGTCCGACCTGACCTATTACAAGCCCCGGACCAAAGCGACGCTGCTTCCGCCCATGAAGGGCAATTTCCAGCAGGAGTGGATCAATGCCTGCAAGGGCAGCCTCAAGACTTCCTGCGACTTTGGTTATGCCAGCGACATGATTGAAATGATGTTGCTCGGCTTGGTGGCCTATCGCGTCGGCCGGAAGATCAAATACGACGGCGCCGCCGGACGCGTCACCGACTGCCCTGAAGCCAACGAATTACTGCGTCACACTTACCGCCAGGGCTGGACACTAAATGGGTAGCAGCCCGCTGAAGCACTCAGTTTCTTATGGCCAGCGGGGCCGAAACGGCCATTTCCGCAGAAAACCGCATAGCAGGGCTGGGGGCACACGCGTGCAGATGGGTTTCTTGTGCTCCCAGATGGCCCAAGAGCGCCCGGAACACCGTCCCCGGACTATCGGCAAGGGGTAGTAGGTCACAAATGCGCTATAAGCGGAGCCTGTCCTCGCCTCCAAGATGACGGGGGCGGCGTTAAATGAGTGCAATAGGTTAATTGGGCTGCATAAGTTACCTGAGGTAAATGGGTTACACGGATTGGACGGGTTGCAAGAGAGGCGGGCTCGACCGCCGCCCCATCACGTTTCCCAGCCGAACCAACCTAACCTCCTGTCTGGCCCTTGGCCTGGCCAACGCCTAGCCAGTGCCTAGACAGCACTAGGCTTAATAGAAAATGTATTAAGCCTAGTGCTGTCTAGGCACTGGCTAGGCGCTCTCGGGCCAACCCGGTGCCCCAGCCATTCGGGGCGGCTGTGCCGAACACGGGTCCAACCTTCCCGGTCGGGGCCAGAAGGTCTTGGGCCGTTTCTGGCGGAGCACGGCGGCCACGAGCAACCGATCGCCCGCCCCGTGCGGGTGCCTGTCTGACCCTTTGCCGAATCAACCCCAGCCGGGAGGAATAACTTGACCGCTGCCCGAGAATCCGGTGAGCTTTCGCTGAGTGAACCTGCCACCGCGATGAGCGAACACCTGGCCGCCTACCTGCGGAAAATCGAGGCCGCGCGCCGGCTCGGAAATGACACCGAGCACACGCACCGGCCCGCGCTGCAGGCCCTGCTGGAGGCGCTCAACGAGGCAATCGCGGTCACCAACGAGCCCAAACGCATCGCGTGCGGCGCGCCAGACCTGGTGGTGACCCGGAAGCGGGATGCGCTGGTGCTGGGGTACGTCGAGGCCAAGGATGTCGGGGTGTCGCTGGACGAGGCGGCGAAGTCGGAGCAAGTGAAAAAGCGGTATCTGCCCGCGCTGCCGAATTTCGTGCTGACGGACTACCTGGAGTTCCGGTGGTTCGTGGACGGGCAACTGCGGGACAAGTTTGTCCTCGGAGAGGCGAAGCCCAACGGCGCGGTCGTTCCGGACGCGGCGGCCCAGGATCATGCGGAGAAAGTCCTCAAGGAGTTTCTGGGGCGGGAGCCGGTGCGCATCGAAGGCGCGGAGGAACTGGCGCGACGGCTGGCGCGGCTGACACATCTCATCCGCGATGGCATCGTAGCGGCTTTCCAGACCGGCAATGCCTCGGAATTGCTGACCGGCTGGCGGTCAGTCTTCGCGCAGACGCTGCTGCCGGAACTGGCCGAGGAGGGGCGGGAGGCGGAGTTCGCGGATATGTTCGCGCAGACGCTGACCTATGGACTGTTCTCAGCGCGGGCGCTGAGCAGCGTGAGCGCCCGGTTTACCCTGGCCGAGGCGGCCAAGCTGATTCCCAAGACGAATCCCTTTCTCCGGGACTTCTTCGACCTGATCACGGGGCCGAAGCTTGATGACGAGCCTTTCGCCGGGTTTGTGCAGGACGTGGTGACATTGCTGGATTGCGCCAACATGGGGATGATCCTGGAGGACTTCGGCAAAGGGGTGGGCGCCGGGCGCCGGCGGGACCCGGTGGTGCATTTCTACGAGACGTTCCTCTCGGCTTACGATCCCAAGTTGCGCGAGCTGCGCGGGGTGTATTATACGCCTGAGCCGGTGGTATCGTATATCGTCGAGAGCATTGACTGGCTATTGCGGGAGCGGTTTGGGCTGAAGGACGGGCTGGCGGACAAATCGAAGGTGACGGTGAAGCGGCAGGAGGCGGGAAAGATCGTGGAGGAGGAATCGCACCGGGTGCTGATTCTGGACCCGGCGACCGGGACGGGGACGTTCCTGTTCGAGGTGGTGGAGCAAATCCGGGAACGGTTCGAGAAGAAGCACCAGGCGGGGCTATGGCCGGCTTACGTGCATGAGCACTTGCTGCCGCGGCTGTTCGGGTTCGAGCTGCTGATGGCCCCCTACGCGGTGGCGCATTTCAAGCTGGGGCTGGAGTTTAGCGCCCGGCACCTAGATGAACTATGGCGCGCGAATTGGGCATACCACTTTCAAGGGGACGAGCGGCTTAATATCTACCTGACGAACACGCTGGAAGACTTGAATAAAGTGGCGCAGCAGCTTGGGCCGCTTTCAATCGTCAGCCGCGAGACCAATGAGGCGGTGGCGGTCAAGAAGCACCGGCCAGTGCTGGTGGTGCTGGGCAATCCGCCGTATGCGAACTTTGGCCGCCAAAACCGCAACGAGTATATCCTCGGCCTGCTGAACGATTACAAGCGCGGGCTGAACGAGAAGAAGCTCAACCTGGACGATGACTTCATCAAGTTCCTGCGCTGGGCGCATGACCGCATTGAGCGGACCGGGTCGGGCATCATCGGGTTCATCACGAACAACGTGTATCTGGACGGGCTGACGCACCGGCGGATGCGCGAGAGCCTGCTGGAGACGTTCGATGAGATTTACGTGCTGAACCTGCATGGTTCGTCCAAAAAGCAGGAGGTCGCGCCCGACGGCACCAAGGATGACAATGTGTTCGACATCACGGTGGGGGTGGCGATTGCGCTGTTTGTGAAGCTGCCGCGCGGGAGCCAGGGGGAGAGCGGCAAGAAGTCGAAGCCGGCAGCCAAACCCCATGCCACTGTTCACCACGCCGACCTGTGGGGGCTGCGCAAGCACAAGTATGACTGGCTCGGAGGGCACAACGCCAACTCGACCGAGTGGACCAGTTTTCAGGCGGATGCGCCGGATTTCCGCTTCGTCCCGCGCAATGCCACCCACGAGAGGGAATGGAACAAGGGGTGGAGCATCCGGGACGTATTCCCAATCAGCAACAACGGCCTGAAGACCGACCGCGATGAACTCTTCTTCGACTTTGACCGCAAGGAGCTGGAGAGGCGGATGACGACGTTCTTCTCCAAAGACCCGCCCGTGGCGTTTCTCAAGAAGTACCGTGTCGAGGACTCCAGCAGCTATGACATCGAAACGCGACGCCGGGAGCGCAGGTTCTCTACGAAAGCCATACAACGCTGTCTCTACCGACCCTTCGACTTTCGCTGGCTGTATTACGACATCGGGCTCACCAGCCGACCGGCGGACAAGGTGATGAGGCACTTGCTGGCTGGCGAAAACCTGGCCGTTTGCGCTCTCCGCCAATCGAGACGCGGCGAAGAAGGCGCCTTCCTCGCCACGACTGCGCTAGTGAACAAGGACGTTGTCTCACTCTTTGACATCGGTACAGTGTTCCCGCTCTATCTTTACCCGAACGGAGAAGCCGCGGTGCAGGGTGAACTTGTCCCGCATGAGAATGGCAGGCGGCCAAACCTTGCAGCGGAGTTCGTCCAGGAGTTTGCCAAGACCCTGGGCCTTGAGTTCCTCCCTGATCGGCGCGGCAATCTGAAGAAGACCTTCGGGCCGGAAGACATTTTCCACTACGCCTACGCAATCTTCCACGCGCCGAGCTACCGACAGCGCTACGCGGAGTTCCTCAAGCTCGACTTCCCGCGATTACCTCTAACGCAGGACAGAAATCTGTTCAAGCGCCTAAGCGAGTGGGGCCAGAAGCTTGTTGCGCTGCACACGATGAGGGAGTGTTCCGAGTTCAGCGACGTTGACGCCTGCTTCGACGTGCCCGGGGACAACGTGGTGGAGCAGGTGGTTTTTGTTCCGCCGAAGGCAGCGGTTGCCGGAAGGCTGAAAGCAGCTAAGCTCCGCCAAGAGGAGTTGTCTGGCGCGCCGCCGGAGGAGGAAACCGAACGCCCATCACTACCCGCCGGGCCTACGGGCCGGGTGTATATCAACGCCAAGCAGTATTTCGAGGGCATCCTGCCAGTGGTCTGGCAGTTCCGCATCGGGGGCTATCAGGTGTGCGAGAAGTGGCTCAAGGACCGGAAGGGCCGGACGCTGGAGCATGACGACATCGAGCATTACCAGCGCACGGTGAGCGCGCTGGCGGAGACGCGGACGCTGATGGCGCAGATTGATTCGCTCATCGCCGACCACGGCGGCTGGCCGTTGGATTAACCTCGCGGCGGCCAGCCGCTTCGTGCGTGCATTTAGTTTCCTCAAGCGCGCTTCGGCCTCTTGGGGCCGCAGTTGCCAAGCTGGTCGCGAAGATTGCCAGTGCAGTTGGAAAGCGATCTTGGCCTCCGACCGGTAGGAGTAGAGGCTGGCAGGGAGCGTCTGGGCATAGGATGTAAAGTACGCGCCCCGCAAGGAAAACTGTGTTGGCCCGTGCGTGCAGATGGCGACCCGTTTCAGCGGGAGCCAAGTCCTCTTTACGAGCCGCCTCCGGCCTTGCGCCACTCCGCCAACCGAGCACGCACCTGCGCGGCATTGGGGTCCTCGATGGCCTCGTAGATTCGCAGCGCAGCCTGCGCCCGAGCGATGGCCGGCGACCGGTCGGCCAGCTTCTCCAACGCAAGCGCGGAGTGCCACAGGGTATCGCCTTCCCCGCGCCGGTCGCCAATCTCGCGGGCAATGACTAAATCCTGCTCGTAGAACTCGATGGCCTTGCGAGTTGACCATGCCCTGGTCGCGTGCTCAGGTCAGGGCTCGATGGCGGAGCGCATCCCGGGCTTGACCAGGGGAACAGTAACGTGAAAGCTGGGCGCACGATGCCCACGCCGATCAATTCAGCCAGGTCCTCCCCCGAAACCGCCGCCCTTCCACCCCAGCCGGGTTCGGTGGGCAACTTCCGTTGGGTAATCTGCGCGCTCCTGTTTATGGGCACAACGGTCAACTACGTTGACCGACAGGTTATCGGCCTGCTGAAACCCATTCTGGAGCACCAGTTCCATTGGACCGAGAGTGACTACGCCAACATCGTCTTCTGCTTCCAGTTGGCGTATGCGATTGGGCTGTTGCTGGTCGGCGGCATACTCGACCGGGTTGGAGTGAGGCTCGGATTCAGCCTGGCGGTCGTGGTCTGGAGCATCGCCGCGGTGGCGCACGGCTTCATGCGTTCGGTGACCGGTTTCTGCGCGGCGCGCTTTGGCCTGGGGCTGGCGGAGTCTGCGAACTTCCCGGCTTCCATCAAGGCTGTGGGCGAGTGGTTTCCCAAGAAGGAGCGCGCCCTCGCCACCGGGCTCTTTAATTCCGGCACCAATATCGGAGCGCTGGTGACCCCGCTGCTGGTGCCCTGGCTTTATGAGAAGTGGGGCTGGCCGGCGGCGTTTTATGCGACCGGTGCCGTGGGCATGCTCTGGGTGTTCCTGTGGTGGCCCATCTATCGCTCGCCCGAACGCCATCGGCTCGTGTCGCCGGCTGAGCTGGCGTACATTCGCTCCGACCCGCCCGACCCTCCGCAGAAGTATCCCTGGTCGAAGATGTTCGTCCACCGGCAGACCTGGGCGTTCTCATTGGGCAAGTTCCTCACTGATCCCTGGTGGTGGTTCTACTTGTTTTGGGTGCCGACCTTTCTGAACACGCAGTTCGGCGTGACCGTGGACCCCAAGACCATGGGCCCGCCGATGGTCGTGATATACACGTTGGCCAGCGTGGGGAGCATCGCCGGTGGCTGGCTGTCCGGGCATCTCATCAAGCGGGGCTGGAGTGTGAACGCCGGCCGCAAGACCGCCATGCTGATCTGCGCCCTGGCGGTAGTGCCTATCATCTTTGCGTCGAAGGTCGCGGGCATGTGGTCCGCGGTGCTGCTGATCGGCCTCGCGGCTGCAGCGCACCAGGGCTTCTCCGCCAACATTTTCACGCTGGTCTCCGACACTGTCCCGCGCAAGGCCATCAGCTCGGTCACCGGCATAGGGGGCATGGCGGGCGCGGTGGGAGGAATGGTAATCGCCAAAGTTGTCGGCTGGGTGTTGGATGCCACCGGCAAGAACTATCTCATCCCCTTTCTCATGGCTGGATTCGCCTACCTGATCGCGCTGGGCGTCATCCATCTGTTCCTGCCTCGGCTGCAGCAGATGGAAGTCGAGTAGTGCTATGGACTCCGCCAAGCTGGCGCTCGCGATTCCGGCTCATCGCCTGGGGCGCGGTGGCGGGCGACCGTTCCTGCTGCAGGTTTTCAGCGCAGCCGTGATCGTGTCCGTTCTTCTGGTGGGATTGACCTCGGATGCAGATGGCGCTTTGCCACGGAGCAAGCCAAACGTCTTGTTCATTGCCATAGACGACCTGAATGATTGGGCCGGCTGCCTCGGGGGCCATCCGCAGGCGCAGACGCCGAACATGGACCGCCTGGCATCGCGCGGCACGCTTTTCCGAAACGCGCATTGCCAGTCGCCCCTGTGCAATCCTTCGCGTTGCAGCCTGCTCACCGGGCTGCGGCCAACCACCACGGGCATCTACGGTCTGGCGCCGGGCATTCGTGATGTGGCGCGCACCCGCAAGTGCGTCACCCTGCCGCAATACTTCGCCCGGCACGGGTATTTCACCGCCTCCTTCGGCAAGGTGTTTCATGACGGCTCTAACCGCGAAGGCGTGCCGGAGTTTGCGTGGTATCTCCATTGGAAGGTGCCCGAGCCGCGGTTCTCGTGGCTCAAGAAAGCCCAGCAATGGCGTTCGCTCGTGCGGGCTTACCTGGCCAGCACTACGTTCATGGACAGCCAGATTGGCAGGGTGCTGGACGCGCTTGATGCCACGGGGCGGCGGGACAACACCGTCATCGTGCTCTGGTCCGACAATGCCTATCAACCCTGCGGAGAAAGAGGACTAGTGCTTGGTTGCACAAATAAGCGATACACGTCCTGCCGCGTGAGGGCACGCGGCCTACAGGAGGTTTGTAGGCCGCGTGCCCTCACGCGGCGCTCTGCAATCACGCACTAGCATGGCGAAGATAGGTAGAAATCACATGGCGAAAGGCACACACCAGCTAATGCGAGCCGGCCTGTTCGGGGTTGGGCTGGATACGTATTGGCCGCAGTTCAAGGGCCTGCTCTCCCGGCTGACCGGCTATCAAGCGCGGATCGGCACCCAACTCCGCGGCTTTGGCGTTGAAGTGGTTGACGCGGGCATGGTTGATACCCCGGCCAAGGCACGTGCCGCCGCTTCCCTTTTCCGGCGCGAGGAGGTGGAGATCATCTTCCTCTACGTCTCCACGTATGCCCTGTCCTCGACGGTGTTGCCTGTGGTGCAGAAGGTTGGCGTGCCGGTGGTCGTTCTCAACCTGCAGCCTGTCCCGCAACTTGATTACGAGAAGTTCAATCGCCTGGGCGACCGCGGCGTCATGACGGGCATCTGGCTGGAGCACTGCCAGGCGTGTTCCGCGCCGGAGATCGCCTGCGCCTTCAACCGCGCCGGCATCGCCTATCATCTCGTCACTGGCTACCTGGAAGAAGCCGCTGCCTGGGCCGAAATCCGCGATTGGGTGGACGCTGCCAGGGTCGCCGCCGCCATGCGCGAAAACCGTGTCGGCGTCCTCGGCCATTACTACTGCGGCATGTTGGACGTGTATAGCGACCTGACGCAGCAATCCGCCGTCTTTGGCAGCCACTTTGAGCTGCTGGAGATGTGCCAGTTGCACAAGCTCCGCGAGGCAGTCACCGCCGCACAGGTTCGGCGCAAGATCGGGCAGTTCCGTCGTGAGTTCAACGTATCCCCAGAGTGCGCCGAGAAGGAACTCGCCCGCGCCGCCCGGACCTCGTGCGCCCTCGATGCGCTCGTCGCAAAGCACGACCTGGGGTCGCTCGCTTACTATTACGAGAGCGAAGAGGGCTACGCCTACCGGGACATCGTCACCTCCGTCATCGCCGGCAATACGTTGCTGACCGGCCACCACGTGCCCGTCGCCGGCGAGTGCGAGATCAAGAACGTGCAGGCCATGAAGATCATGGACCTGTTCAGCGTCGGCGGTTCCTTCTCCGAGTTCTACCTGGCCGACTTCCAGGAGGACCTCGTCTTCCTTGGCCACGATGGCCCGGCGCACTTTGCCATCGCGGAAGGACGCGTTGGCCTGGTGCCCCTGCCTGTGTATCACGGCAAGCCGGGCCGCGGCCTTTCCATCCAAATGACGGTGAAGCACGGTCCAGTGACGTTGCTTTCCGTCGTGCAAGGTGCGGCGGGCAAAGTCTCTCTGCTCACTGCGGAAGGCGAGAGCGTGCCTGGCCCCGTGCTGCAAATCGGCAACACGAATAGCCGCTATCGCTTCTCGATTGGAGCGAAGGCGTTCATGAATGAATGGTCCAAGGCCGGCCCGGCGCATCATTGCGCGATCGGCGTAGGGCATATTGCTTCCAAGATCGAGAAGCTGGGCCAGCTTCTGGGCATTGAGACAGTGCCCGTGTGCTGAGGCACAACTGACCTGGCTAGTAGCGTAGGCCTCTGGCTTACGCGGTCCGGCCAGCCTTCGGCTTGACGGACCGAGGCAGAACCTCTAACCAGGCCGACCAGATTCTGGCGCGGCTGGGGCGTAGCCGATTGACGCCCGCTTCGGCCCGCTCCGTTCAAGCGACCACAGTTTACAGATGCGGAGCATGGTGGTGGCGCAGCGATACAATTTGAGCTTGATCTCTCCTGACGATGGCACACAATCGTAATTGCATGGGAAAGTTGGGTGAGGCAGCTGAGCAACGAGTGCCGGAATGAACGGAAGCGAGCGCTACTTCAAAGCCGTGTGCCCGCACTGCCGGGGTCACGTTGAATTCCCAGTAGAGGGAGTTGGTCAGCAGATCGCGTGTCCGCACTGCGGAAAGGCAATCACACTGAAGCTGCCCGAAACCGCAACTCCGAGCCGTTTGCTTCGAGGCATCGTGCTTGGCACTGGTGCCGGCCTTATTCTGGTTTTCGCGGCTGTCTGGATCGCAGCGCCTCGCAAGAATCCCCGATCACAGGGGCCGGTAAGTTCCGACACACCCTACGAGAACATTCTTTCCTCCGCAGAAAAGGGGGATGCCCGGGCACAGTTTAAGATTGGGCAGACGTATGAGGCAGGTGAAGGCGTTCTGGAGGACTATGCAGAAGCCGCCAGGTGGTACCGCAAAGCCGCCGAGCAAAATCTGCCCGAGGCTGAGTTGGCTCTGGCTCGTTCTTACGAGTTGGGGCGAGGCCTTGTAAGGAATGACACAGAGGCTGCGAAGTGGTACCGCAAATCTGCGGAGCAGAACCTCCCCGAGGCTCAGTTGGGCCTGGGCCGCTACTACGAGCTCGGTATTGGTATGGTGAAGAATGAGGCCGAAGCGGCGAGGTGGTACCGGCAGGCAGCCGCGCAGTATCGTAAGGCCGCGGATCAGAACGACGCCAGAGCCCAATGCGGCCTGGGCAACTGCTACGCATGGGGTCAAGGTATGGAAAAGGACGAGGCGGAGGCAGTGAAGTGGTTCCGCAAAGCCGCGGAGCAGAATCTCGCTGATGCTCAATTCGCTCTGGCTAGCTGCTACGAATGGGGACAGGGCGTGGCGAAGGATGAAGTGCAGGCGGAGATGTGGTACCGCAAAGGGGTTGAGCATTATCGCAATGGAGCCCAGGAGAACGTCGCTGAGGTTCAACGTCAGCTGGGCGGTTGGTACTCCAGCGGCATAGGCGTACCAAAGAGCGAGGTAGAGGCCGTGAAGTGGTACCACAAAGCCGCCGAGCGGAATGATACCCTTGCTCAGAAATGGCTGGGCGACTGTTACGCCGACGGGAAGGGCGTGGTGGAGGATCGGGCGGAAGCCATGAAATGGTATCGCAGGGCCGCCGACCAGAATGACACCGATGCTCAGAGAGCGCTAGGTGATTGCTACGCCAAAGGCAAGGGCGTGGCCAAGGATGAGGGGGAGGCACTCAAGTGGTATCTCAGAGCCGCGGAGCTTAATGATCGCCAGGCTAAATGCGAGGTAGCTAGCAGTTACTACTTTGGTCGAGGCGTTGCGAGAGATTATGCAGAGGCGGTCAAGTGGTACCGCAAGGCCGCAGAGCAGCGTGATGAATTCGCTCAATACATGCTGGGGGAATGCTACGCCGATGGCGAAGGCGTCGAGAATGACCCGGCTGAGGCACTGAAGTGGCTCCGGGAGGCGGCGGAAGGCCCTATGCTGGGCGCTTATCTGTACGCATGCCCGCTGGGCGACCGGCTTAGCGAAGGACGAGGAGTGGCACGAGATCCAGCGGAAGCGCTGAAGTGGTACCGCAAGGCAGCGGACGCGGATGATGCTAAAGGTCAACTCGCTCTGGGGAGATCCTACGAGCTTGGTACAGGCGTGGCGAAGGACTGTGAGGAGGCGGTGAAGTGGTATCGCAAAGCCGCCGACCAGAACGAAGCCGGTGCCCAATATGCTCTGGGCAACTGCTATCTCTATGGCCGAGGCGTGGTGGCAGATTCCGCAGAGGCGGTGAAGTGGTATCGCAAAGCCGCGGAGGAGCCGATTTCCGGTTCCGCCGATGCCCAGTTTGCTCTGGGCCACTGCTACTACTACGGCATAGGCACCGCCCAAAGCAGCGTAGATGCCTTAAGCTGGCTCAACCGGGCTGCCGCGCAGGGACACGAGCAAGCTGCTGCGTTTCTCCGGAGGTTGGCTGCAGATTCTGAAACTGCCCAGCCGCTGGCAGCACGGTCCTCCCGCAAGAGCGCAATAGGTTCCATTAAGGTGGTCGAATTCGCGACCAAGATTACTGAGCGAGGAACCCTCTACGTCACTTGGGCTTGGAAAATCACTTTGAAGAATAACGGCACTGGGACGAGACAGGTTTTCGTTACCATCCAGTTCGTTGACAAGGAAGGGTTTCAGTTAGAGGATACGCTTAGGAGCATGGATGTCGGCGCGGGGGAGGAGTGTACTCTTACTGGCTCCCTTCCCATCAAAGGTGAGGTGTCTGCCCGAATCAGCAAGGCCCAGCTTTCGCTTGAATAACAGTCCCGCCGAGACCACCACAGTTCGACTATCAAGCCACAATTGAAATATGCACCTATGACATTGCGCGAGGAATTGATAAAATTGGCACTCAGTTTTCTAGGCATTACGCTGCTTGGCGGTGCATTCACGGCATTTTGGACCTCACTCCAGAGGCGTCGTGAAATCGAAGAAATGGAATTGAAGTCTTTCTACGACAACTACGGACGCCTCTTGACAGCCTGCCGTTTATGGAACGCCGCGAAATCGAAGAAGATCCCCTTTCCAAATGAAGCTGCTCGATATCAACTCCTGAAGCAGGCGAGCGAGGCCGAAAGCGTCCTGGAGGGCATGTTGCTTAAGCTGGCGTCCGAACGTACTCTGAACCCGGATCAGCAATCAAGATTAGGCCGGTTTCGCCAGGGCTATCAGAGTGTGCGTCAGGCAATTCGGGATGACAGAGAGGGTCTATGGACATCTTCCCAGGCGGACTCCTACCTCGACTTCAAAGAGGGCGCGGCCCTTTTTGCGTCCCTGTTGAAGAAGCATATTTGGATGCGGGCGCCGACCCAGGAATCGGCAAGGCAGGCTGTTTGCGAAATAACCCATAATAGGCATGAGCCCCTGAACAGCGTGTGCAAACCACCGCTGCGTGGTGACCGAGCTTCCAGTCGAGCGAGTGAGGAAGCAGTTGAGGTGCCTAATCCACCACCTCCTCGTGCAGAGCCACAAAAAACTGCCGGACGCAGCTCGGCGATTGCTGCTGACCGTACGGCACCCTCTCAGGTGGTCAGAGCCTCGCGGCCACTGAAGGGACCCTCAATCCCCGGTGGGAATCAAACGGGCTAAGCGGCTACCTCAGCCTAGTGATGGACATCCACACCCAGCCGGACAAGGTGCTGAGGGCCTTCATGAATGAATGGTCCAAGGCCGGGCCGGCGCATCACTGCGCCATTGGCGTCGGCCACATCGCCGCAAAGATCGAGAAGCTCGGGCAGCTTCTCGGCATCGAGACGGTGCGGGTGTGCTAACGAACTCATTCGCAAGCGGTTGGTAGGGACGCATTCCACTGCGTCCCTGATCAAATTGCTGAGAGACAGATGGGGACGCAGTGGAATGCGTCCCTACCGGACCCGCCAAGGACTCGCGGCCTTTCGCATAGGCGATTTTGCTGGTCGGCCACAGCGAGCATGGCTACGTTGCTCCGCGGGCTTATGAACACCGAACAGCTCTACCAGGAACGCCTCAACCGATACGTCACCGCCATGCGCAATGAGAAGCCGGACATGATCCCCATCCGGCCCTTCGTCGCGGAGTTCACCGCCAAGTACGCCGGCTACACCTGCCAGGAAGTCGCGCACGACTACAACAAGGCCTTCGAGGCTGCGATCAAGACGGCCAAGGACTTCGGCTGGGATGCCATTGTGCCCAACATGGTCTATGTGTGGACGGGCCTCGCGCAGGCCGTCGGGCTGCGGTATTACGGCATTCCCGGCATCGGCATCCCGCACACGACCGGCTTTAACTACATCGAACCGCCGGAGGACCAGGCCTGGATGCGCGCCGACGAATACGACGCGCTCATCGCTGATCCCACCGGCTTCCTTTACAACGTCTGGCTGCCGCGCGTCTCAACGGAGGTGAGCAAGATCGGGCAGCCCTCCACCTATCGGAACAACCTATCCTTCGTGAAGGGCGCCATGGCGATGCTCTCTTACTTCTACGCCTTCGGCCCCCAGATCGCCCGCATGCGTTCGGAGTGCGGCACCGCGTCGGCTATCGCGGGCATCTTCAAGGCGCCGTTCGACATCATCGCCGACAAGCTGCGCGGCTACGTCGGCCTGACGTTGGACATGCACACGCAACCGGACAAGGTCCTCAAGGCGTGCGAGGCGCTCATGCCGCATCTGTGCCACGTCGGCTTGACCACTGCTGACCCGGCGAAGCAAGTGCCCATCGGCTTCTGGATGCACCGGGGCTGTGTGCCCTTCATCAACCCGAAGACGTTTGCTTCCCACAATTGGCCCACGCTCAAGCCCATTATTGAGGAGTTCTGGAAGCACGGGCACCAGACGCTCTTTTACGCTGAGGGCAAGTGGAAGCATCATCTGGACGCCTTCCGCGAGTTGCCGGACCGCAGCATCGTCTTCCACTGCGACCAGGACGACCTCTTCCACGTCCACCGCAAGCTGCACGACAAGTTCGCCATCAGCGGCGGCATACCCAACGTGATGCTCAGCTTCGGCAAGCCGGACGAGGTGCGCGCTTTCTGCCGGCGCGTCATTGATGAAGTGGCCGCTGGCGGCGGCTACATCATGGATGCCGGCGCCATCATGCAGGACGACGCCAGCATCGAGAACCTGCAGGCGATGACCCAGACGGCGCGCGAATACGGGGTTTACTCCGCGGGCAGCTTCAAGACGCCTGTTGCCACGCCACCCAGCGAGGTGCCGGCGTCTGTGGCGGACCGGCAACAGCTCAAAGGCATGGCTGGCCGCCCGCAACCGCGCATTAAGCCCGGCGTCTGCTTCCCTTGGGAGGAGCGAGTGAAGGACTTGCCCGACATAACCGGCAGCCCCGATTTGGTGAAGAAGATATGGGAGGACATAGACGCCTTCGGGAACATGTATATCTGGCAGTTGCTGCTGAGCTTCTAGCCCACGCGGTGAACGCGGCGTTCGCCCCGACTGGCCTTTTCCGCCGCTCGATTGGCGGGCAGCTCGAAGTTGTCCGCCGGGCAAGCCACCAGATGGAGTCGGCACTGTGGCCGCCGCGATTGCTGCCGGTGCGATCACGCCCCGGCGCCTGCCCAAACCAGTTCAAAGCGCGCCGGCCAGGGCCCGGCCCTTCACGAACAGGGCGCGTTCAAGAAACCGCAGAATCGTAGCCGCCGACGTGCAGTCGGCGCTGATTTGGGTCCCGCCAGAAGGAAAGCGCCGACTGCACGTCGGCGGCTACGATTCTTAAACTCGCCCTGCTTCACGAAACATGGCCGCAATTGGCCGTTGACACCCGGGACGTGCTCTGGTAGTATCGCGCTATGCTCGGTGAGCCCGAAAACCAATTCTCCCTCACCCGCGCAGCGTCGGGTACATGCGGGCGCGCGAAAAGCAATTTCCTATCAGTCGGATGCTAAAGAAACTGTTTGCAGGATTGTTAGGTGCCGGCTTTTCTCTGACGAGTTGGGCTGGGGTTGTTGCGACGTGGAATTTCGATAGCTACGTCAACGACCAGACCGTGGTAAGCGCCTCCTCGTATGATAGCGCAAGCGTGGAGGGTGTCCCCAATGGAACTCCGTCTCTAACCGCGACCCCGCCAACACCCGGCTCTCTGACTCATCTTCCCCCATTCGGGCGCGGGTTTCCGCGGGAGCCGAAACCGACGCAACTCATTGACTGG
>Ga0181532_10001451_pt1 | contig 22949 bp, 25 predicted proteins | sample PEATcosm2014_Bin_33_FD_119768 | JGI IMG/M metagenome (GOLD analysis project Ga0181532, IMG submission 119768) | Peatland microbial communities from MTU Mesocosm Facility, Houghton, MI, USA - PEATcosm2014_Bin11_30_metaG | ecosystem: Environmental > Terrestrial > Soil > Wetlands > Peat | place... | reverse complement strand
CAAAAAAGGGCCTGCACACCTCATGGGTGCGCGCCCTTTTTTGGAGAGAAGAGTATGAAGCTACGGCTCAAGCCAGTCTCCGTCTGAAGACGGAGGTTTGAAACCCAAGAGCGGAAAATCAAAACGGCCGCACGCATCGATATCGAAAGCCGCCTGGGTTACACCATCATCGCCAATATCGGCGATCAGGACAGCGACCTCAGAGGCAGCCACGCCGAACGCACATTCAAAGTACCGAATCCGTTTTATTTCATTCCCTAGGGCTGCCGATCCGCGCCCTTCATCCTCCCCCACGAAAGTGGGGGGCGGGGGACCGCGCGTTAGCGCGGTGGAAGGGGCGTCGGCGATGACGCTACGCATCGCGCCCGAGAGATAATCCGCTGCGCTGCACCGCCCCCCGCAGACCGGTCCTTTTGCCGGCCGAGTGGTGTCCCGAAGCCGCCCGGGTGCGGATTGGCAATTCCGCGCGCGGGGACCGCTCCCGCTGCACCCTTCAGGTGTGGCTTCCGGAAAGGTTCCGCATGTAATCGTTTTAGTGACGGATGTCAAGAGCGACTGTCTCACCCTCAGTGACTACGTTCGGCGGCGCAAGGCACCCTCTTTCGTCATGGCCGGGCTTGACCCGGCCATCCACGTCTTTCTGCGTGAACTTATTAAGACGTGGATGCCCGCGACATAGGCAGCGAAGCGACGCCGTTCCTCGCCACCATCTCCACCGTCTTGTCGCGCAATAGCGTCAGCGCGCGCGATGCGGGGGCGGGTGGTCTGCGGCATTCTAACTTGCCCTCTCCCCTTGCGGGAGAGGGTGGCGAGCATCGAGCAACGCGAGATGCGAGCCGGGTGAGGGGTCAGCCGCGCCGCCCTTTCAGCATCCCGGCAATGCTCAAGTCTTCGTCGAGCGCGCGCCAGTGGATACCCATCGGCATGAGCTCATAATTGGCGCGCTCTGTCGCCGACGCGCGCTGCAAGCGCGGATACCAGTCTAACGGAGTCGCAATCTTGCGGCCGTCCATGAGCGTGACGACAAGCTCGCTTGCCGTGAATTCCACCGCGCGCGGTTTCAGATCGCCAACCTCAAGCTCCAAAGTGCTCATTCCATGCGTCCAGCAGGAGATTACGATTCTGTCTTAGGTGGCGAATAATATCGCCGCAAGGGGAAGAGCCCCTCACCCGGTCGCGGAGCCTGTCATCGGGCGGGCCACTTCGGGCCGGACCCGTTGGCTCGCGACCTCTCCCCGCAAGCGGAGCGAGATGAAGGTCACACCGGCAAATTATCATGCTTCCTCGTCGGCATCTCCACGGTCTTGCCGCGCAGCATGGCGAGCACGCGGGCGATGCGCGGGCGCGTGGTCTGCGGCATGATCACGTCGTCGATATAGCCGCGCTCGGCGGCGATGAACGGCGACAGAAAACGCTGCTCGTATTCGCGGGTGCGGGCGGCGATCTTTTCCGGGTCGCCGATGTCGGAGCGAAAGATGATCTCGACCGCGCCCTTGGCGCCCATCACCGCGATCTGCGCGGTCGGCCAGGCGTAGTTGACGTCGCCACCGATGTGTTTTGACGCCATCACGTCGTAGGCGCCGCCGAACGCCTTCCTGGTGATCACGGTGACCAGCGGCACCGACGCCTGCGAATAGGCGAACAGAAGCTTGGCGCCGTGCTTGATCAGGCCGCCGTATTCCTGGGCGGTGCCGGGCAAGAAGCCGGGCACGTCGACGAAAGTCACGATCGGGATGTTGAAGGCGTCGCAGAAGCGCACGAAGCGCGCCGCCTTGCGGCTGGCGTCACTGTCGAGCACGCCGGCCAGAACCATCGGCTGGTTGGCGACGAAGCCGACGGTGCGACCGGCGATGCGGCCCAGCCCGATGACGATGTTGCGGGCGAAGGTCTCGGACAGCTCGAAGAAATCGCCCTCGTCCACGGTCTTGAGGATCAGCTCCTTGATGTCGTAGGGCTGGTTCGGGTTGCTGGGAACCAACGTATCGAGCGACGGCTCGACGCGCTCGATGTCGTCGAACGACGGCCATTCCGGCACGCCGGCGGCAAAATTCGCCGGCAGAAAATCGATCAGCCGGCGCATCTGCAACAGGCATTCGACGTCGTTGTCGTAGGCGCCGTCGGCGATCGACGACCGGGTCGCGTGCACGGACGCGCCGCCCAGTTCCTCGGCGGTGACGATCTCGTTTGTCACCGTTTTGACCACGTCGGGCCCGGTGACGAACATGTAGCTCGTGTCGCGCACCATAAAGATGAAATCGGTCATCGCCGGCGAATAGACGTCGCCGCCGGCGCACGGGCCCATAATCACCGAAATCTGCGGAATGACGCCCGAGGCGATGACGTTGCGTTTGAACACCTCGCCGTAGCCGCCGAGCGCGGCGACGCCTTCCTGGATGCGGGCGCCGCCGGCGTCGAACAGGCCGACGATCGGCGCCCGCGCCCGCATCGCCATGTCCTGGATCTTGGTGATCTTCTGCGCGTGCGTCTCCGACAGCGCGCCGCCGAATACGGTGAAATCCTTGGCGAACACGAAGATCGAGCGGCCGTTCACCGTGCCCCAGCCGGTGACCACGCCGTCGCCGGCGATCTTGGTCTTCTCCATGCCGAACTCGTAGGACCGGTGCTCGACGAACATGTCGAACTCCTCGAACGAGTTCTTGTCCATCAGGAGCTCGATGCGCTCGCGCGCGGTCAGCTTGCCGCGCTTGTGCTGCGCCTCGATGCGCCTCTGGCCGCCGCCGCCGCGCGCGCTGGCGCGGCGCTCTTCGAGCTTGTCGATGATGTCCTTCATAGCCCGCTGCTGGCCCCCTTGTTGGCCTCTTGATAGCCGCTTGGCCCCTTATCCGCTCCGGCCGGCCCCGGCGGCCCCTGCGGCCGGATTGGCTTGGCACGTTGCCTTGGCACGGACTCAACTGCGAGGCTCAATAGCAAGGCTTGCGCGCGCCGTCACGGCTACGATACCCCCCTGCCCGCCGGCCGGCGGTTTCTCGCGGCGGTTGGCATGCTAAGGCTGCGCGCCGCAACGCCGGACCGATACCGCAATGACCATGGCCCGATTGATCGACTGGGTGGAGAGCCGCCAGCAAGCGGTTTTCGCCGGCTTCCTGGCGGTCCATGGGCTGGTCTGGACGGCGCTGCCCTCGCTCCTTTACTTCAACCTGCCGGTCGACGTGATCGAGGCGCTGATTTATGGCCGCGAATGGCAGCTCGGTTACGAGAAGCTGTCGCCGCTGCCGTGGTGGCTGATCGAGACCGCTTACCGGCTGTTCGGCACCGATGTCGCCATCTACGCGCTCGGCCAGATCGCCGTGATCGCCGCTTTCGTGGTGGTGTGGCTGATGGCGCGGCCGCTCATTGGCGCCACCGGCGCGCTGGCCGCCATCCTGATCATCGACGGCATGCATTATTTCAATTTCAGCGCCGCCAAGTTCAATCACAATGTCAGCGAGCTGCCGTTCTGGGCGCTCGCGGGGTTTGCCTTCCACGCCGGGCTGCGGCACGGACGGCTGCGCCATTGGATCCTGCTCGGGCTCGCGCTCGGTCTCGCCTGGTGGGCGAAATATTTCGTGGTGATCCTGGCGGCGCCGCTGGCGGTCTTTGTGCTGCTCGACCGCGATGCCCGCCGCCGCTTGGCCGGAGGCGGCCCCTGGATCGCGGCCGCGGTGGCGCTCATCGTCATGGCGCCGCATCTGATCTGGCTGGTGCAGAACGATTTCCTGCCCTTCAGTTATGCCGAGGCGCGGGCGACGCCGCCGCGCGGCGCGCTCGATCACCTGCTGAACCCGGCGATTTATGTCGCCAGCCAAGCGTACTTTCTCATTCCCGCGCTGTTAATCGCCGTGCCGCTGTTGTGGCCGCCGTCGAAGACGCCGCCGCGGACCAATGCCGACGCATTCGACCGCCGCATCGTCACCCTGCTGGCGTTCGGCCCGGCGCTGACGCTGTTCGCGTTTTCCTTGCTCACCGGGCGTAGCACCAACGCGATGTGGGGCTTTCCACTCTGGCTGTTCGTCGGCCTGTGGATCGTTCTGTTCGCCCCGGCCGCGCTCGATCGGATGCGGCTTGTCCGCATCGGCGCGCTTTGGGCGATCGTGTCCGCGATCTTTGTTGCCGCGTTCCTCGCCGACTATCTGGTGCTGCCGCCGCTCGATCATCGCTGGCGCGCGGCGCTGTTTCCCGGCGTTGAAATGTCCGCGGCGATCACGCAGCGGTTCGAGGACGCGACCGGGCATGAGCCCAAGTACGTCATCGGCTCGACGTGGGACGGCGGTAATGTGGCGCATTATTCCAGTAGGCGCCCGCAGCCGCGCGTGCTGATCGACGGCCTGCCGCACCGCGCGCCTTGGATCGATCTCGCCGATCTGCGCGTCCGCGGCGCGGTGCTGGTTTGGACCGAGGGTGACTTGCATGCGCTGCCGGCGAACTTTGCCGCCATCGCACCCGGCGCCGAGGTCGGCACGCCGTTCGATCTGCCGTTCCACCGCGGCGACGGCACGGTTCGTGTCGGCTGGGCTATTCTGCGCCCGCAATCGAAATAGGTATGTGTGGCGCATGATCTTTTGGACCTTCCTTCGCCCGCCGAAGCGGGCTTCGCGAAGGCGAGAAGCCGGCCTCCACTTTTCCGGATCATGCGCTTGATCTACCCCGCCGCGGCGCGGTGCTAATTTCCACGGACGGGCGCGAGCAAGGCGATAACAATGCCGGATTATCTGAGGCTTGAGGCGTTCCGAGCGACGCCGCTGGTCAAGGAGCCGTTGGAGAACCTGATCGTCTCCGGATTCATCGATCCGGCGGCATTGGCTGCGATCAATGCCGATTTATCCCAAGATTTCTTCGTCCGGCAGTTTTCCGGTCGATCAGGTCAGCTTCGGTCCGGCATTCCAGACGCTGCTCGACGAACTCGAAAGCGATCGGTTCCGCGACGCGTTCGAGCAAAAATTCGGCATCGATCTGTCAAGCCGGCCGACGGTGACCACGGTCCGCGGCCGCTGCGACTTAAGCGACGGCAAGATCCACACCGATTCGACCGGCAAGATAATCACGGTCCTGATCTATATGAACGAGACGTGGGACCAACCCGGCGGCCGGCTGCGCTTGCTGCGCTCTGCCACCGAACTCAACGACATCGTCGTCGAAGTGCCGCCGGTCGCCGGCGCGATGCTGGCTTTCAAACGCAGCCATAATTCCTGGCACGGCCAGGAATCGTTCGCCGGCGAACGCCGCGTCATTCAATTCAACTGGCTGACCTCGCAAGGCAATCGGCAGATCGCGATGCTGCGGCACCATACCTCGGCGTCGTTCAAGCGCGTGCTGCAAATGATCTTGTCGAACCGCTCATCAAATGATCGGCCGCTGGCGACGCGCCTGTCGCGTCACGCCGGCCGCTCACGCGCGGCAAAGATCGCGAGCCACAGATAGACGCAGAGCAGCGTTGCCTCGACCAGCACGATGTAAATGCTGCCGCCATAGACGTGGGGAAAGAACACCTCCACCACCGCCGTGGACACGACCGAGGTGAGCCACACCACCGCGCCCCAGGGCGCCGCGAGCCACAGCCCGACGGCGGCGACGAGATCGATGACGGCGAAAAACACCGTCGCCGTTCGCCACGCCACTGTATGCGTCTCAAAGCCGGCGTCGAGCGGCACCCCGATGCCGCACACCGCGGCCCAATGATAAAGGCCCTTGGCGAGCGACACCGCCGCCATGATGCGCAGAAACAAGACCAGATAGGTGGCCCACGATCCCGCGGCGTTTGCCGGTTTGCCCGCATGCACCGGCTCGAGCATTTCGCTCGGCCGGGTCGGTCGCCTCTGCAATTGATCGCTCATCCGCGCGGCCTTTGACATTCGCGACGGGCGGAAGTCAATCCGCCGAAGCCGGGCCATGGCCGATGCCCCGGTTCCGTGCGGCTTAATCCGGCCAGTGGCGGGTTGAGGCTGGAACGGGTAAAAGGAGGCTCCCGCCAGAAGGAGCACGTTCATGGCGATCAAATTTGGCCGGCCGGTCGCAGCGGGCCGCCTCGCCCCGGTAGAGGCAAAGTCCGAAGCGCCGGTCAGCGATGGTCTCGACCTTGCGATCCGCCCGCGCCGCAACCGCCGCGCCGAATGGGCGCGGCGCATGGTGCGCGAGCATGTGCTGACGACCGACGACTTGATCTGGCCGCTGTTCCTGGTCGATGGGACCAACGTCCGCGCGCCGGTCACCTCAATGCCCGACGTCGAGCGTCTCTCGGTCGACGAGGCCGTGCGCGCCGCGGAGCGGGCGGCCAAGCTCACCATCCCTTGCCTGGCGCTGTTCCCCTATACCGATCCGGGCAAGCGCGACGCCACCGGGTCGGAAGCGCTCAACGCCGAGAACCTCGTCTGCCGCGCCATCCGCGCCATCAAGATGGAGGTGCCCGACATCGGGCTACTTTGCGATGTGGCGCTCGATCCCTACACCAGCCACGGCCATGACGGTCTGATACGCGACGGCGTCGTCCTCAACGACGAAACCGTCGCTGTGCTGGTCCGCCAAGCTCTGGTCCAGGCCGAGGCCGGCTGCGACATCATCGCTCCCTCCGACATGATGGATGGCCGCGTCGGCGCCATCCGCGCCGGGCTCGACACCGCCGGCTTCAACGACGTCCAGATCATGGCCTACGCGGCCAAATACGCCTCCGCCTTCTACGGCCCGTTCCGGGACGCGGTCGGCTCGAGCGCGGCGCTTACCGGCGACAAACGTACTTATCAGATGGACCCGGCGAATGCGGACGAGGCGCTCCGCGAAGTGGAACTCGACATTGCCGAAGGCGCCGACATGATTATGGTCAAGCCCGGTCTGCCCTATCTCGACATTTTGCAACGCGTCAAAACGGCCTTTGGCATGCCCACCTTCGCCTACCAAGTGTCCGGCGAATATGCGATGATCATGGCCGCTGCCGGGAATGGCTGGCTCGACGGGGACAAGGCCATGATCGAAAGCCTGATCGCCTTCAAACGCGCGGGCGCCGACGGCGTGCTGACCTATTTCGCGGCAAGGATTGCGGAAAAACTGAAGAAGGGCGGAGTGTAGCAACCGTCCTCGCCTGGGAACAAACAACGAGGCGGATGTCATGCGTGAGGACAACGACCGTTTCCGGCACTACGTACCGCTGTTGCGCCGGATCTTGATCCTGGTCGCGGTGCTGGCCGCGATCCCGGTGATATTGTGGACCATCACTGTATTCATGCGCACCTATGTCGGGCCGCCAAAACTCCCGACATTCCACCAGCTCGCGGCGAGCGCGACAATTCCGGTGCCGCGAAACGCGAGCGCAAGCCTCGACAGCGGCGGCCAGCCATTACCGGAATCCGACCAATCCAGGCTTCCCGACCCTTCGTCCGCGACGCTCGCGTCTGGCGCAATGCCGAGCGACGCCCGTGACGCGTCCACCGCACCGAAGGGGCCGTTGCTCGGCGATCGTTCACCGAACGGCGGCGCCAACACGCCGACCGGCGCGTTGAGGACGGCCGATACGTCGTCCATTGTTCCGGCCGACCCGAAAGCAACGGAGATGCCTGCCGCCGCGGCCCCACCCGAGGGAGCGGCCCCAAACACCGGCGCGCTCGCCGGGCAGCAGCCGGCTGTCCCAAGCGATCCGCCGGCCGAAGTCGCACCCGCAGAGCCGCTGTCCGGCCCGATTCCGCTGCCGCCGCGCCGTCCACGCCTCGTCGCCATGGCGCAGATGACGCCGGCGAGTGTGCCGATGCCACGGCCGCGCCCGGACACCGCCGGCCCGGCCACATCCGACGGCACGACAGCAGTGCCGTTCGACTGGCTGCAAAATATGTTTCGTAAGAACAGCAAATAGAGCCTGGCGATAGCTGGCCTCAAATCAGCGGCCACCAGCAGCTCCCCCTTTTGAATTTAAGGGTGGCCCTTTTTGATTCGCGGATGCCGGAATCTATGAGGCGCGATCCGGCCCCAAAAGATGCGGTCTCGGCTTTCCGCGCAGGCAAGAAACGCCTCCGGGAGATATCCGATGACAATGCAGAGCGAGCATCGTGGCCGTGGGCTGGCCAACAACATGGCTGCGCAAATGACCGTACTGGTTGTTGCGGTAGCCGTCCTCATTGCAATTGCGTGGTTCTACGTCTGGTAACGCGCCTCCGAGGCCGCCTCAAGGGCGGCCTCCTCATTTTCTTTAAAGCTTAGAGTCTCCGCGTAGTTGCGAGGACATCTTCGGCTTTTGCAAGAACGGCAGCATCAACATCTGCCGTGATGTGCGGCTAACTTTTGTGCAGCCGCGAGTCGCGCAGTCCCTACTCCTTGAGAAGTGCGTCGAAGGCCTGGTTAGAGCATTGAACGACAGCGGGACGCTGACGTCATAGCGGCCGGCGTCAGCAAAGGAAAGTTTGCCGGCGCCGATAGCCGCGCGGAATTTTTTCAGCACATCGTCCTTGATATCGAAGCCCGCGAAGCAGCCATTCGGCGTGCAGCGTGCGAACGGGGCCGCAATGCCGGCATCGGCATCGCCGGTCTGGATTCGGACGTTGATGGCGAAGGTGATGTTGACCGGCACCTGCACAACAAGCCTCACCGGCTGACCTTTCACCGGATGCGCAATAGCAACGCGCGAAAACGGCAGGTTCCTCCCCTGGACCTGCGTGCTTTGCGCGATGTCGCAGACTTTTTGGCGCGGCTGCTGGGCCTCGGTTTCGCATTGGACAACCCAATCCGCGTAGGTGGCGGTCGTTCGTCGCGGCGCTTCGCTTCGTGGTGGTTGAACCTGCGCCGCGCGCTGGGCGGCGGCGCCGCCTGCGCTCGCCATCAGCAGAGCGCAGCCAATGAATATGTCGACGTTTTTCACTTAAACCTGCTCTCAATTGTCCGCGGCATTGTGGCTGCCGGCCATCGCTTTGTGAAGCGCGCAATGCCGCACACCCGCGCCGCCTTGGTGGCACAATCGTCCGGCTACTCCAGCGCGGTGCCGCTTGGTAGCCGCACCGGCTGATAGCCGTCGGCCGCGAGCGCGCGAAAAATGTCATCGGCGTGGGCGGCATCACGCGTCTCCATGGTGACGTCGAGCTTGGCGCCCTTGGCGGGAACGTCGAGGAACAGCCGGTGATGATCGACGCCGAGGATGTTGGCGTTGAATTGGCCGAGTCTGGTTGCAATTTGCCCCAAAATTCCCGGGCGATCCGGGATGGTCAGGCGGAAGGAGACGATGCGGTCGGCGCGCTCCAGCTCGCGCACCATGATGGAGGCGAGGATACGCGGGTCGATATTGCCGCCGCAGAGGATCAGGCCGACCTTGCGGCCGCAGAATCGTTGCGGTTCGACGAGCATGGCGGCAAGCCCGGCGGCGCCCGCTCCTTCCGCCATCGTCTTTTGTAAGGTCAGGAAGGCATTCACGGCGCGCTCGATCAGCGGCTCGTCGACCAGGATGATATCGCGGACGAATTCGCGCACGACCGGCAGCGTCAGCTTTCCGACATTTTTCACCGCGATGCCCTCGGCCAGCGTCGCGCCGCCGCACGGCCTGGTGCCCTGATGCAGTGCGTTCCACATCGACGGGTAGAGCGCACCCTCGACGCCGACGATTTCGATCAAGGGGTTTTTGGCGCGCGCGCCGATGGCGCAGCCGGCGATGAGGCCGCCGCCGCCGATCGGAATAATCAGAACATCGAGATCCGGCACCTCCTCAAGCATCTCAAGCGCGATGGTCCCTTGGCCGGCGATGATGTGGGAATCGTCATAGGGGTGGACCCAGACCAGGTTGCGCTCCACCGCGATCACCTCGGCGCAGGCCTGCGCTTCGGCGAGGGTTTCGCCCTCAAGGATGACGGTGCCGCCGCGCGCCTCGGTCGCCTTCACTTTCACGAACGGTGTCGTCACCGGCATGACGATGGTTGCCGGGATGGCGAGCCGGCGGGCGTGATAGGCCACCGCCTGGGCGTGATTACCGGCCGACATCGCGATCACGCCGCGGCGGCGCTCGTCGGCGTTGAGCGCGCCAAGCTTGACGCAGGCGCCGCGCTCCTTGAACGAATTGGTGACCTGCAAATTCTCGTATTTGACGTAGACCTCAGCGCCGGTCAGCGCCGAAAGCGGCGGCGCCGCCAATACCGGCGTGCGCAGCACATGACCGGCGATCGCACGCCCGGCGGCCTCGATATCGGCCAACGTCACCATGACTGTTTTCTGTCACCCACGACGATCCTCGGGGCGCGCCAAAGCCACAAGGCCTTTTTCCCTATTTCCGGCGGCGTTACAATGTAAGAGTCGCATGCAGGGCTATTCATGACTGATTCCAGGCTAACGACTGGGCCGGACGCCGGATCGAGCCGGATCGGCATCTCCGCCGATGTAAGGCCGCATGCCTACGATCCTTTGGCCAATCCCGAGCTGTTCGAGGGCCTGCTGACGCGGCGCGTTGTCGCTTTCATCATCGATTTGATCGTCATCGCGGTGCCTCTGGTCGCGGCGGCCATGTTTATTTTCGTCTTCGGCCTCGTCACCTTCGGCCTTGGCTGGGCGCTGTTTTGGCTGCTGTCGCCGGCTTCGGTGATCTGGGCGCTGTTCTATTACGGAACGACGCTGGGAAGCCCGGCTTCAGCCACGCTCGGCATGCGCGCCATGGAGATCGAAATGCGCACTTGGTATGGCGCGCCGGCTTATTTCGTGCTCGGCGCCGTGCACCCGATCATCTACTGGGTCAGCGTCAGCGTGCTGACGCCGCTGGTCCTTCTGGTTGGCTTCTTAAATCCGCGGCGGCGGCTTCTGCACGACATGCTGGTCGGCGCCGTGATCATCAACAACGCAGCCCGGGCGGCGGCGTTGCGGGTGCCCGCGACCAGCTAGTGCGCGGTTTTGGCCTTTGACGCGCCGACGTTCTCGGGCAATCTAGACGGCGGCCGGGTCCGTCTCGGCCGCAGGAGGCCAGAGCGCCACGTGACCCAGCACTCGCGCGATACGCCGCAATTCTACCTCACCGCTCCCTCGCCCTGCCCCTATCTCGCCGGCAAGGAAGAGCGGAAGGTTTTTACCCACCTGGTCGGCGAGCGCGCGGGTGAGCTCAACAACATCCTCACCCAAGGCGGATTTCGCCGCAGCCAATCGATCGCCTACCGGCCGGCCTGCGAGGGTTGCCGTTGCTGCATCTCGGTGCGGGTGATCGCCAAGGAATTTCGCCCCACCCGCAGCATGCGCCGGATCGTCGGCCGCAACACCGACATGGTCAGCGAGATGAAGATCGCCGTTCCGACCTCCGAGCAATATTCGATCTTCCGCGCTTATCTGGATTCGCGTCATCGCGACGGCGGCATGGCCGACATGACGGTGCTCGACTACGCCATGATGGTCGAGGACAGCCACATCGAGACGCGGATCATCGAATATCGCCGGCGCGAGCCGGGGTCTTCGCTGTCGGGGCGCCGCGCCGACGATCTCCTCGCCGTCGCCCTGACAGACGTGCTCAATGACGGCCTGTCCATGGTCTATTCGTTCTTCGAGCCGGACGACGCCGCGCGCTCGCTCGGCACCTTCATGGTCTTAGACCACATCGCCCGCGCGCAACGCATGGGGCTTGCTTACGTCTATCTCGGTTATTGGGTGCGCGGCTCTCGCAAGATGGATTACAAGAGCCGCTTCCGGCCGCAGGAGCGGCTGACGCCGGACGGCTGGGCAAGGGTGGAGTAGCGCGGCAGGCGAGACGTTATCACTGCCATGGCGAATGCCGAAAACCTGGCGGCGAAAATCCCCAACAGCAAACTTGTCGTCATTGAAGATGCCGGGCACGTACCGACGATAACCCGGCCCGCGGTCTTGGCGAAGGCGATTGACGAGTTTTTTGCCTGACAGTCGGCTACTCGCGGAAAAATACTCGGCTATAATTGCCGCACTCGCCCCTCGCCGGTCGAGCGGGGCGGGACGTGTGCGTCGGTCCGTGCCCGAGGTCGCTCATGCATCGCCCAACGATCCCTGTGCTGGCCGCCTTGGTTCTAGCCGCGATGGCGTTTCCCGTTTTGCCGAAGAAATTGGCGGCGCAAACGCCCGACTCCGCAAACGCCGGCGCCGTCGACCCGCCGGATAAGATCTATTCGACGGGCGGTTTGGCTAACGATCCGGCAGTCGACCGGAGCCTGCCGAAAATCCCGGAATACCGGGCCTTCCTGTCGGAGAAGGTCGATCTTTCGAACCGCATGCCGGCGGTGGGTGACCAAGGTCAGCTCGGATCGTGCGGCGCTTGGGCGGTCGCCTATGCGGCGCGGAGCTATTACACCGAGACACAGGAAAGCCGGGATATCCGCGAGCCGAGCAACTTGCCCAGCCCGAATTATGTCTATCACCTGTCCCGCCCCGGAAATTGCGATGACGGCACCAACGTTGACCGCGTCGTTGCCGTGCTCAAGCAAGGTTCGCTGTCGCTCGCGGATTTTCCTTACACCGACGCGTGCGTGTCGCCGGCGCCCGCGACTTTGGTCGCGCGGGCCCATGATTTCCGCGTGCGCGGGTATAGCCAAGTCAATATCGGCCGACCCGACGACATCAGGGGCCAGCTGGTTCAGGGAAACCCGGTGATTATCAGATTCTTCGTCAGTACGGCATTCGAGAAATTGCGCGACGCCACGACGTTCACCGAACTGGCCCCGCCTCCTGGCGACAAGCTGACAGGTTAGCATTTCATTACGCTGGTCGGCTACGACGAGCGTCGGCAAGCATTCCGTCTGATCAATTCGTGGAGTCCGCGCTGGGGCGATCATGGCTACGCTTGGCTGAGCTACGATCTGTTGAAGACGACGCGCATCAGCGCCGCCTATGCGCTCGATGTCGGCCCGGCGAAGGCCCAACCCATCGTCAATGTACCGCCGCCATCGCCGGCCCCGGTGCCGCCGCGCCCAGTGCCGGGAGTGCAACTGGCCGACCTGCAAACACTGTCGTGCGGCCGCGTCACCGTCGAGACGCGCGGCGACCAATCGGTGTTGTCCGGTTACGTCGGCAGCGATGACGACCTCAACCGGATCAAATTGATCGCGGCAAGCGTGCCGAACACATCGCTCGGCAAGGTCATCGTGGCGCCGTGGCCGCAATGCGAGGCCTTGCAGACATTGGAGAAACCGCTATCGGTTGCGGACCGACCGACGATCGACATCGGTCCAAACGCTGAGCTGCACAGCGGGGATACGCTCAAGATCCAGGTCCGTTCCCCGGCGCAGATTAGTTATCTCTACGTCTCCTATATCCAGGCTGACGGTTCGGTCGTCCATCTGGTGCAGCCCAACGCGCTCGTGCCGCAACCGACGCTGCCGCGACAAACGCTGGTGTTCGGCAGCGGCACGGACGGCCAGCCGAAATTCACCGTCAGTCCGCCGTTCGGCCGTGAAATGATTATCGCCATCGCCTCGCGCTCGCCGTTGTTCGATCACGAATTGCCGATGCAGCAGACCGAACGCGATTATTTGAGCGAGTTGCGCCGTGCGCTGCTTTACAAGCCTGTTCCGGATATGCGCGACCGCGAGCTCGCGGCCACCATAACGACCCTGAAAACCAGTGCGAGGTAGTAGCCATGATGATCCGGTTGCTTCTTGTCATTGCCCTTTTTGGCGGCGCATCGATCGTTCTCACGCCGGCCTCAGCGGAGGAGGCGCCGTCGCCGAACGACATCGCGTGTGCGTTGGACCCCAATTGCCAAAAGCCGCAGCCGCCGCCCCAGCCGCAGCAAGAGAAGACGCGCGATCTGCTTGGACGCGGCGTGACCGTCGAAGGAAAGCCCGCCGAGCAGCCGCTGTCGGTCAATCTCTATGTCAACTTCGCGTACAACTCAGCGGATCTGACGTCCGACGCGCGCATCACCCTCGATCGATTGGGCACTGCGCTCCGCGATCCGCGGCTTGCGGCATTCAGTTTTCTCATCGCCGGCCACACCGATGCGAAAGGCGGCGCCGAGTTCAACCAGAAACTTTCAGAACGACGCGCCGAGGCGGTTAGCCATTATCTGGTAACGCAATTCGGCATCGCGCCCGCGCGATTGAGCGCGAAAGGATACGGTAAATCGCAATTGCTCGATCCGGCCAATCCGGAAGATAGCGTCAACCGCCGGGTGCAGGTCATCAACGTCACCGCGTCCGCGCCGCGCAACTGAAAGAGGGTCCGAACCTGACTGATCAAGTCGGCTCTGCACCGCCAAGCGAGGTGGCCAAACGCGGCATCGATCAGGACTTGTCCGCGCTCTTGCCGTTTGCGGGCGCACGGCCGGACGCCTGATCGAACGTATTGTTCCTCGGAAATCCTTTCGGCGCCAGCCGGCCGGCGTCGGCACGGTTGCCGCGCCAGTCGGCTAGTTCCTTGAGCGACAATGTGAAAACGCGGCCGGCCGAATCGGTCCAGGTCAGGCCCTTTTCCGCCTCGAAGGTCTTGATGTCGGACAGGCCGCCGCCCTTGTGGCGCTGCAGCCGCACGCCGCGCCCGCGCGTCATTTCCGGGACCTGATCGATCGGGAAAACCAGCATCTTGCGGTTCTCGCCGATCGCCGCGACCAACTCGCCGTCGGCCGGTGCGATGGCGCGCGCTTCATCCGGCGGCGTCACGTTGAGCACTTGCTTGCCTTTGCGGGTATTGCCGAGACATTCGTCCTCGGCAACGATGAACCCCCTGCCCTGTTTGCTCGCCACGATGAGCTTGCGCGCGCCTTCATGGCGGAACACCGCGATCACGTCGGCCTCTTGCTCCAGATCGATGAACAGCCGGATCGGCTCGCCGTGTCCGCGGCCGCCCGGCAGTTTTGCCGCCTCGATGGTGTAGCAGCGGCCGTTGCCGGCGAAGATCAGGATCTTGGACGTCGTCTCGGCGAAGAAGGCGACTTTCAAGGCATCGTCGGCCTTGAAGGCCAAGCCGGAAAGGTCGCCGATCTGGCCGCGCAGCGCCCGTATCCAGCCCTTCTCGGAGACCACGACGGTGATCGGCTCGCGCTCGACCAATGCCTCCTCGATCGCGGCCTCGTCGTGCGCCGGCGCTTCGGCAAAGCCGGTGCGGCGCTTGCCGAGCGGCGTCTTCGCACCGAACCTGTCGCGCACCTCGCGGATTTGGCCGGCAATCGTCTTCCATTGCGCCTTTTCCGAGCGCAGCAAATCCTCGATCGATTTCTTCTCGGCGCGCAGCTCCTTGTCCTCGGCGTGGATCTCGATCTCTTCGAGGCGGCGCAAATTGCGCAGCCGCATGTTGAGGATGGCGTCGGCCTGAACGTCGGAGAGCTTAAACGTCCGCATCAGCACCGGCTTCGGCTCATCCTCCTTGCGAATGATCTTGATGACCTTGTCGATGTTCAGATAGGCGACGAGATAACCGCCCAACACTTCCAGGCGGTGCTCGATCTGATCGAGCCGATAACGCGAGCGGCGCAGCAACACCTCGCGCCGGTGCGTGAGCCATTCCGTCAGCGCTTCGGCAAGCCCGAGCACCTTGGGGACGCGACCGCGCACCAGCACGTTCATGTTCAGCGGCACCCGGCTTTCCAGCTCGGTTAGCTTGAACAAGCTCTCCATCATCAGCGCGGGATCGACGCTGCGCGAGCGCGGCTCGAGCACGAGACGCACGTCTTCGGCGGATTCGTCGCGCATATCGGCAAGGAGCGGCAGTTTCTTGTCGTTGATCAGTTCGGCGATGCGCTCGACGAGCCGCATCTTCTGCACCTGCCAGGGGATTTCGGTGATCACCACCTGATAGGTGCCGCGCCCGGTATCCTCGGTCTTCCAGCGCGCGCGCAGCCGAAACGAGCCGCGGCCGGTGACGTAGGCTTCCGCGAGCGCCTCGGGCGGATCGACGATCAGGCCGCCGGTCGGAAAATCGGGACCGGGTACGAATTTCATGAGCGTGCGGGTTCGCGCATTGGGTTGCTCGATGAAATGCAGCGCCGCCTCGCACAGCTCGGCGATGTTGTGCGGCGGGATCGCCGTCGCCATGCCCACCGCGATGCCTTGCGAGCCGTTGGCGAGCAGATTGGGGAACGCGGCCGGCAGGACAACCGGCTCCTGCGACACGCTGTCGTAACTGGGGCGAAAATCCACGGCGTCTTCGTCGATGCCGTCGAGCAAAAGCCGCGCGGCTTCCGTCAGCCGCGCTTCGGTATAGCGGTAGGCCGCCGCGTTATCGCCGTCGACATTGCCGAAATTGCCCTGGCCGTCGACCAGCGGATAACGCGAGGAAAAATCCTGCGCCAGGCGCACCAGCGCGTCGTAGATCGCCTGGTCGCCATGCGGATGGAAATTGCCCATCACGTCGCCGACGATTTTTGCCGATTTCTTGAACGCCGCGCCGGGGTCGAGGCGTAAGAGCCGCATGCCGTAGAGGATGCGGCGATGCACCGGCTTCAACCCGTCGCGCGCATCGGGCAGCGCGCGATGCATGATGGTCGACAGCGCGTAGGCAAGGTAGCGCTCCTCGAGCGCCTCGCGCAGCGCGATCTCCTGCACGTCGCCGGAATCGGGGGGAATCAGTTTTTTGTTCATGGTGGAGACCGGTAGCGTTGTTAGTCGTTGCGGACAAGAACGGTGGCAAGAAAGCGCGCGCGGGCGTCCGGCAAGGCAAGACCGCGCGGCGCGAAGGCGTGACGATCGAGAAAGAGGCCGGTCAGCGCGAACGCATCGGCGAGATCGACGGCGGATTCCGGTTCGCCGTTCGTGCGCAGAAAACCCGGCAGCCGCAACAACTTATCGCGATAAGCTTCACCGGCCGCGCCTGACACGGCGCGGCCCGATCGCGGCGAGACATAGATGAGATCATCCGTCGCGCCGGTCGCGGCGCAGGAAGAAAGATCGAGCCCGAAGCCGAGCTCGGCAAGAAAGGCGAGCTCGAAGCGCGCGACCATGGGACCGACCACCGCGGGATCGTCGAGAGCATCGAGGATCTGTTCGAGCGTGGCATGGATGCCGGCATGCGGCTCGCGTTCGGCGAGCAGACGGCACAGCGCCGCAAGATGCGTCACGCCATGAACGGCATGCGCCGCGGTGAGAATACCGGCGGCGCGCAGATTGATGCCCTCGACCAGATAATGGCCGAGATGATCGTCGAGCCGCGCCTGCCAGGTCGCGCGCAGGGAATTGCCGGGCTGCAGCACCCCGCGCAGCCGGGCACCGGTGCCGCCGCGCACCAGACCGAGATGCCGGCCGCGCTCTAGCGTCATTAATTCGAGAATGACGCCCGACTCGCCAAGGCGCCGCACGCCGAGCACGATGCCTTCATCGGTCCATTGCATGGGATGTATGTAATGCCTTTGTCGTCATTCCGGGACGGCCCGCTGGGCCGGGCCCGTCATCCATAGTCACGGACGACGGTTAGAGATTCCGAGCCCGCTCCGCCCCTGGGAATGTCAAAGAACCCGACTCGGGGCCAATGTTACTCTCGGGGAAACTCCAAGCCCATCTCCCGATAGCGCTCTGGGTCGTCGCCCCAGCCCTCGCGCACCTTGACGAAGAGAAACAGGTGCACGGTTTGTTCGATCGCCGCGGCGATGTCGGTTCGCGCCGCGACCCCGATCGCCTTGATGGTCTCACCCGCCTTTCCGAGCACGATCTTGCGTTGGCTTTCGCGCTCGACATAGATCGTCTGCTCGATGCGCACCGAGCCGTCTTTGAGCTCCTTCCAGACCTCGGTCTCCACCGTCGACTGGTAGGGCAATTCCTGATGCAGCCGCAGATAAAGTTTCTCCCGCGTGATCTCGGCCGCGAGCTGGCGCAGCGGTACATCCGAAATCTGATCCTCGGGATAAAGCCACGGTCCCGCCGGCACACGGGCCGCGAACCAGCTTTTGAGGTCGGCGACGCCGTCGCCGGAGCGCGCCGACACCATGAAAGTCACGGCAAATGCCGCGCGCTCGTTAAGCGCTTGCGCCAAAGCGAGAAGCTTCGGCTTCTCGACCAGATCGATCTTGTTGAGCACCAGGACCTTGGCGACACGGATGTCGGGTAGGCCGCGCAGGATCGCTTCCTCGTCGTCCAGCACGCCCTTCCGCGCGTCGATCAAAAGCGCGACGATGTCGGCGTCGTGCGTGCTGCCCCAGGCGCTGCCGACCATGGCGCGATCGAGCCGGCGCCGCGGCGCGAAAATGCCCGGCGTATCGACGAAAATGAGCTGCGCCGAGCCTTCGATGGCGATGCCGCGGATCAGCGCCCGCGTGGTCTGCACTTTGGGCGTGACGATCGAGATCTTGGAACCAACGAGCGCATTGAGCAGCGTCGACTTGCCGACGTTCGGCGTGCCGATCAGCGCGACGAAGCCGCAGCGGGCAGCGTGCTCCGCCGGTTCAGCCATCAATCCGGTCGGGCTTGACGCCCTCACGCTTCATCATGGCGGCGGCAGCGGCCTGCTCGGCGGCGCGCTTCGAGCGTCCGGAACCTTCGGCCGGGGCGAGTTGGGGAAGCTGCACGGCGACGCGAAACTCCGGGTCGTGGTCCGGCCCGGAGCGCGCGATCTCGCGATAGGCCGGCGTCGGCAAGCCGCGCGCCTGAGCCCACTCCTGCAGGACGGTCTTCGGATCGCGCAGCGGCTGCGCTTTTGTCCGCATGCGCGCTGCCCATAGCCGGCCGACGAGCGCTTCAGCGGCGGCAAAGCCGCCGTCCAGATAAACCGCACCGATCAGCGCCTCGCAGACATCCGCGAGGATCGCCGGCCGGGTCCGGCCGCCGGCCTTGGCTTCCGATGAGCCGAGCCGGATCGCGGCGCCGAGATCAATCGTGCGCGCGATCTCGGCGCAGGTTTCCTTGCGCACGAGATCGGCAAGCCGGCGCGACAGCTCGCCTTCATCGGCCTTCGGAAAGGCGCGGAACAGCATGTCCGAAATCACCAGGCCGAGCACGTGGTCGCCGAGAAACTCGAGCCGCTGGTAGCTGCCGGCGCGGTTGCGCGCGCCCTTGAGCGCGGAAATGTGCGAGAGCGCGCTGTCCGGGAGTGCAATGTCTTTGAATCGGTAGCCGATGCGCTCCTCGAGCGAACCGTCGCCGCGGCGCCGACGAGGGCGGGACTCTTTTTGTCCGGCGGCCGCCGCGCGCGGCGCGGTTGGCGCCGGGGCAACCTCAACGGCAGGCGGCGGTTGCGGCGTGGCGATCGACCTGGCTTTACCGCGGCCGCTCATCGCACCAGTGTGAACAGCCGGTTCCAGCGCACCGTCCACGGCCAGCGCCATACCTCCCAGGCGTGCGCGCCGTCCCTGATCGAGAAGAAGATGATCTGCGCCTTGCCGATGATGTTCTCGTAGGGCACGTAGCCGACCTGACTGAGCACCCGGCTGTCGGTCGAGTTATCGCGGTTGTCGCCCATCATGAAATAATGACCGGGCGGCACCACGTAGACCGACGTGTTGTCGTAGAAGCCGTTGTCGGTGAGATCGAGCGTGGTGTAGGTCACCCCGTTCGGCAGCATCTCGCGATAGCGCTTGACGCGCTGAACGGCACCGTCATCGTCGGTGACGAAGTCCTCGATGCGCTGCCGCTTGACCGGCTCGCCGTTGATGTTGAGCACGCCGTCGATCATCTGGATGCGGTCGCCGGGCAGCCCGATGACGCGCTTGATGTAGTCGGTGGTGTCGTCCTTCGGGAGCCGGAACACGACGACATCGCCGCGATCGACCGCTTGGCCGAAAACCCGGCCCGTGAAAATCCGCGGCGAGAATGGCAACGAGTAATGGGTGTAGCCATAAGAATATTTGGAAACGAACAAATAATCGCCGACCAGGAGCGTGGGAATCATCGACCCCGAAGGGATATTGAACGGCTGAAATAGAAAGGTGCGGATGACGAGGGCAATGATGAGAGCATGGAACACCACGCGTACGGTTTCGGCGAATCCACCCTCTTTGCGCTTGGTTCCGGTCTGCACGCTCATCGGCCTATTGTTTCCGTTCTGCAACTTCCGCCCCGCGACCTTGTAGCCCGTGAGCCATACGCACGCAATTGCGCGCAGGATTTCGCCGCGGCGACCGGCCGTTCCGTTTTACCTAGGAATGCCATGAGCTTAACGCCAGACCGTGGCGAACATGACGAATTTGTCATCCGGCCTGAGGTCGGCAAACCAGGGTGCGCCGGGTGGCTCAAATGCGTCGCGTCAAGGGCGGCCAAGCGGAATCGCCGAGATGATCACGACGGCTTGGGCGATAGGCCCGTCGTCGGTAATGGTGAGGTCGATACGCGCCTCGTAGCCTGCAGGCGTGATGGCCTCAAGCCGCCGTTTGGCGCCGCCCGTGAGCGCGAGCGTCGGCCCCCCCGACGGCAGGTTGACCACGCCAATATCGCGCCACCACACCCCGGCGCGTAACCCCGTGCCCAGCGCTTTGGCGCAGGCTTCCTTGGCCGCGAACCGCTTGGCGTAGGTCTCGGCCCGATTTCGGCGTTTCTCCGCCTTCGCACGCTCGGCCGCGGTGAAGATGCGGTCAATAAACCGATCGCCGTGGCGTTCGATCACCTTGGCGATGCGGCGCACATCGGTGATGTCGGAGCCAATGCCGAGGATCATGACGCCTTGGCCTTGGCTCGGCCACGATCCATCGCCGCGCGCATTTTGCGCACCGCGGCAGGCAGGCCGTCGAAAATCGCCTCGCTAATGAGGAAATGGCCGATATTGAGCTCGACGATCTGGCTCAGCGTCGCGATTTGTTCCGCGGTGGCGAAATCGAGGCCGTGGCCGGCATGGACTTCCAAGCCGGCGCGGGTCGCCAAAGCGGCGCCGCGGACGATGCGCTCGAATTCGGCGGCGCCGGCTGCGGCTTGGCCCGCCCCTACCGCCTCGCACCAGGCTCCGGTGTGAATCTCGATGACCGGCGCGCCGATCGCGACGGCGGCTTCGATCTGCGCCGGCTCGGCGGCAATGAACAAGGAAACGCGAATCTCGGCTTCGGCCAGCGCGCCGACCGCCGTCCGTAACGCCTCCCGCTGCCCGGCGGCATCGAGGCCGCCTTCGGTCGTGCGCTCCTGCCGGCGTTCCGGAACGAGGCAAGCGGCGTGCGGGCGTAGCTTGCGGGCGATCGCCACCATCTCGCGCGTCGCCGCCATTTCGAGGTTGAGCGGTTTGCCGATGCTCGCCTTGAGCCGCGCGACGTCGTCATCGACGATGTGGCGGCGATCCTCGCGCAGATGCGCGGTGATGCCGTCGGCGCCGGCCGCAATCGCGATCTGCGCGGCCTTTAGCGGGTCGGGATGCCGCCCGCCCCGCGCATTACGCACGGTCGCGACGTGGTCGATGTTGACGCCGAGGCGGATGGGGGGACTTACCGACATGGCAGAAACGTCCTCGCCCCTATTTGATCCAATTCTCGATTTTCAGGTCTGGGACGCGCCGGAATTCCCGCTCGTTGTTTGTGACAAGGATCAAGTTCGCACTGAGCGCGTGCGCCGCGATCCATAAATCATTACCTCCGATAACCTCCCCTTTGGCGGACAGCGCCGCGCGGATCGCACCGTAGATGCCAGCCGTCTCAGGCATGAGCGGCATCACTTGGACGATTTGCGTTAATTCTTCTAAGCGCAACATTGGTTCTGGCCCCACTCTTTTCTTAGCGATGCCATAGACCAGTTCGCCATAGGTAATGACTGACAGAACCGCTTCCCCTGGCCGCAGGCGTTGAAAGCGGGCTTGCGCTTTCTCGGGCCGACCGCGTCGGATGTAGACAAATGTATCGGTGTCCAGCAGATAGCGCGGCTTGATCACAACTCGTCGCGCTCCTGCGGTGGGTCGTCGCGTTCGTCCGCTAAGTCCTCTATCGGTAGACTCGCGATAAGTTCGAAAGCACGCGCCATCCCCTTGGATTTTTCGCGCAATACGACCTCGTCACCCCGCCGGAAGATTTCGACGTCCTTGCTATGAAACCGGAAATCTTTCGGTAGCCTAACCGCTTGACTGTTCCCAGACTTGAAGACTCGGGCTGTCGCCATTTAAAAGCACCGTATATCCGCTGATGTATATACACTCTCCGGCTGGGAATGCAAGATGGCGAGATTTACATCTAAAGAGTTCCACTTTTCTTCGCGGTGATATTCGGTGTGGCGTTCGTCGCGACGGCCGTCGTGAGTGGGGATGTAGTACCAAGCAACACCTAGTTTGGACTGCGGCGGGACTACTGTTCGAATGTAAGAAAACTTGAGAAAATCGGTTATATCTCCTGCGTAGTGATCACGCATACGACCGACTTACCCGTTCACCCGCTCGGCGTTGGCGACCACTTTCTTAGCCCGCAATTGCGAGATGATCGAAGTCAGGTGCTTGAGGTTGTAGACCGCGAGATCGATGGTTAGCTCGGTGAAATCCGGCGACTGCCGGGTCATGCGGATATTGTCGATATTGCCGTCGTGTTCGGCGATCACTTGTGCGATTTGCGCCAGCGTCCCCGGCTCGTTCACCGATTGCACCGCGAGCTGCGCGGGGAAGCGCTGCGGCGTCTTCTCGTCGACGTCCCAGCGCACGTCGAGCCAGCGTTCGGGCTCATCCTCGAACTCGGTCAGCGCCGGTGAATGGATCGGGTAGATGGTGATGCCCTCGCCCGGCGTCATGATACCGACAATACGGTCGCCGGGAACCGCGCCGCCGTTGGGCGCGAAGCGTACCGGCAGGTCCGAGTTGATGCCGCGAATCGGAATCGCTGCGCCATTCTCCGCCTTGTCGGGAAGCTTGAACTTCACCGCCTTGGCCCGTTTCAGCCCGAACCAGCCGCTCTCCGACTTTGGCGCAACCGGCGTGACGCGCTCGTCCTTATAATCGGGATACATGGCGCGCACCACGTCGGCGGCTTTCATCTCGCCGCGGCCGACCGCCGACATCACGTCCTCGATCGAAGCGCGCGCCAGCCGCGGCAAGGCGCCTTGCAGCTTATCGTCCGCATAATCGATCTTGGCGCGCTGGCAGAGCCGCTCGAGGATACGCCGGCCGAGCCCCGAATATTGGTCGCGCACGGCCGTTCGCGTCGCGCGCCGGATCGCGGCACGCGCCTTGCCGGTCACGACGAT
>Ga0181532_10001446_pt1 | contig 22966 bp, 20 predicted proteins | sample PEATcosm2014_Bin_33_FD_119768 | JGI IMG/M metagenome (GOLD analysis project Ga0181532, IMG submission 119768) | Peatland microbial communities from MTU Mesocosm Facility, Houghton, MI, USA - PEATcosm2014_Bin11_30_metaG | ecosystem: Environmental > Terrestrial > Soil > Wetlands > Peat | place... | reverse complement strand
TCGAACAAATCCATCCCGACGATCGCCCGCGAGTATTGCAAGCAGCGGAAAAGGCCCGCCTGAGTGGCCAGGGAGAACGAGTGGAATACCGGATACGCCACAAAGACGGATCCTGGCGTACTCTCGAGTCGACCGCGTGCGCCGTTCGAAACGCGAGAGGCCAGACCGACAAGTTAGTAATCGTGAACCGCGATATCACGGAGCGGAAGCGAGCCGAGGAGATGCTGGCCCACAATGCGTTTCACGATGGACTTACCGACCTGCCCAATCGCGCCCTGTTTCTGGACCGGTTACAACACGCGCTAACGCTCTCCAAGAGGCACGCGAACTACAAGTTCGCGGTCTTGCTCATTGATATCGATGAATTCAAAATCATCAACGATAGCCTGGGACATTCGGCAGGGGATCAACTGCTGATTCAAGTTGGGCAACGATTGAAGGACTCTGTGCGGCGTGCCGACATGGTCTCGCGTCCGCGCATGAGCCGCGCCCCTGACAGGCTTGACGATACTCTGGCCAGACTGGGTGGGGATGAATTCGCGATCCTTCTAGACGACATCCGAGACCCCATTGAAGCCGTACGCGTTGCGGAACGAATCCAAGCGGAACTGGCGGCTCCCTTTGTAGTGAACCAAGAAGAAATAGTAATTTCAGCGAGTATCGGAATCGTGTCCAGCGCCAGCCCGCACACCCAGGCGGAGGATCTTGTGCGCGACGCGGATATAGCGATGTATCGTGCCAAGCGTGCGGGAAAAGCCCGGTGTGAGGTGTCTGACACGGCCATGCACGCGAATGCAGTGAAGCGTTTGCGGCTGGAGGCGGACCTGCGCAAGGCCCTCGACCAGGGAGAATTCCGCGTCTACTACCAGCCCATTGTGTCGCTGCGAACCGGTAAGATCACGGGCTTTGAGGCCCTGACGCGGTGGCAACGCCCGGAGGGCTTACTTCCACCGGTCGAGTTCATCGCGGTTGCTGAGGAAATTGGGCTCATAATCCCCATGAATCGGCAACTATTGCGCGAAGCCTGCCAACATCTCCGGTCCTGGCAGTCTGAATTTCCTTCCAGCCCGCCGCTGACCTTGAGCGTGAACGTCACTTCCAAGGAGTTCGCACAGCCCGATCTAGCCAGCGAGATACGCAAATCCCTTGAGCAAACGGGCGTCGATCCCGCCTGCCTGCAACTCGAAATCATAGAAACGATCGCCATGGGGGATGCCGAAAAATCCGGTCATGTGCTCTCGCAATTGAAGGCACTCGGCGTTCGCTTGAGCATTGACGATTTTGGCACCGGATATTCGTCACTCAGCCGCTTGCGCCGGATTCCAGTGGACACCTTGAAAATCGACCGTGCCTTCATTTCGCACATGGACACGGACCCGGAAAGCCGCGAAATCGTACGCATCATCATTATGCTTGCCCACAATCTCGGTTTGAAGGTCGTCGCCGAAGGGACGGAGACGCAAGAACACATAAATTTGCTCAATCAGCTCGACTGCGAAATGGCACAAGGATATTTCTTCTCCCGGCCCGCCGACCACCAGGCTATGTTGAAACTATTGGAAGGCAACCACAGGTCTCGTGCCACGTCTGTCGGTGGTTAGAAACCGGCGGTCATCCTGTTGGTGGCGTCAACCCGCCCCGTCGACATCACACAGAGCTGTTACTCCTGTCACCGACTGTGGTCCTTGAGCGGCGTAGAGTACTAATCAGGTGCATTCCGCTCAAGTATTACTTCGCCGGAGGCCACAATGGAGCGACGAGTGCCGATGCTCGCAGTAGCCTTACTGGTTGCAGTGGTCGCCTCCGCAGCCGCACAAACTGGGAACCGGCAGCAACCCGTCATTCGTGCGGTGGACGGAGCCAGCATCTTTCGAAATTACTGTGCTGCTTGCCACGGACTCGATGGGCGGGGCAATGGCCCGGTGTCCAAGGCGCTGAAACGAGAGATTCCCGACCTGACGAGACTTTCGCAGCGAAATGACGGTGCATTTCCTGCCATTCACGTGCGAAACACCATCATGTTTGGCGCCGACGATCTTCTCCCCGCACACGGCTCGAAAGAGATGCCGATCTGGGGGCCGATTTTCCATGAGATCGAGTTCGATCACGACCTAGGCAATGTGCGGCTGGAAAATGTAGCCAGATATCTAGAATCCATTCAGCGGAAATAGCTTACTGCGGCGCATCACTTATTGGAAATCACAAAGTTGATCGCGCTCGTGTTGTTCCCGCTTACCGTGACCGACTTTTCCCAAGTCCTCGGTTCGGTGAAGACAGGACGGTCAACTCGGCGTTGCGTCAAAACGTCGTAGACCTGCTCTATTCCTTCACGGCCCCAGCCCTCATGCCAGGCCACGATCTGATAGGTTCCGGACGGCACATCGGTAAATTCAAATTCCCCGCTTTCGTCGGTGACGGCATAATAGGGATGCGGAACCACCATCATTTCCGCGTTCATCCAGACATGGCCGCCATTGCACCGGAGATGGACCAGTCCCGGCGTCGACATGGTGCGCGCGGTGATCTGGTTGGTGAACGGAAAGGGCAGGTTAAACGTGGCCGCGCCTTCCATATGAATGGTGTGTAGCGTGGCGTCGGAACTCTGCATCTGGAGCGTGGCATTCTGCGGAACAAGCAGAATGTGCGGGACGTAGCGGCAATGTTTTTGGTCCAAATGGCGTCGTTGCTCGGGCAGGTCCATCGCTTTCCCACTATAAATGTTCTTAAGGTAGACGATGGTATTGGCCACGCCACCTTGCGACCCAACGATCAAGCGCTCCAGGTTAGCCGTCTTCTTAGATTCGGGGTCGCAGATCTGGGGGTCCTTCGTGACCGCATAATCCAGCCCGTGCGGCATCGGACCCGACCATTTCACCGTGCCTGAGATGGTCCCACCGTTGGAGACGGTGACCACCTTGTAGTTGCTCTGTGCTGAAAGTATGGCCGCAGCAGCGAAAAAGAATATCAGGAGCAAACACCACCTACTACCGTTTCTTCGCATCATGGTCACGGATGCTCCTTTTCGAACCTCGCGTCGATTTCTAGTGCCGTCTCGTGACAAGCGTTGGATTGCACTGTCCGCCGGGCTGGCGGATAGAGATTAGGCCCCGACCATAAGGGTAGGGTGAGAGACTTCCAATCGGCTAGATGCCCGGAGGCCATGACCGCGGGTGACCCTGTTTCTCCGGCAGGAGTAAGGGTTGGTCGGCGACTCGACCCCAGACCCCAGGTTCCAGACCCAAGATCCCAGGTTCGAGACCCAAGATCCGAGATTACCGTCCCCTGACGATGCCGCTCTGAACGAGTCACCTAATCGGCGCTGGAGAAGCTTGCGGCGAGCCGGAGTTGGCGCAGCATGGAGCGTTTCTTCTCCTGGTGGGCTTGCATGCGCTTGAGGATATCCGCGAGCACGCGGACGGTCGTGACCGCGTATGGGCCTTTGTTGAGCATCACGCATTCGGCCCGCTCTCCCATGGCGGCATCGGTGATTTCCGAGCGGGATGGGATGCCCTTCTTGGCGAGGCTTTCGAGCACTTGCGTTGCCCAAATGACCGGAACGTGGGCGGCCTCGCACACCCACAGAACTTCTTCCTGAACTTCGGCCAGGCGCTGATAGCCGCACTCGACGGCCAGATCGCCTCGCGCAATCATGATTCCGATGGAACGTGCGCGCATGGCCGCGAGAATCAGCTTGGGAAGATTATCGAAAGCTTTGCGCGTTTCAATCTTCAAGACCAGCCCAAGATGCCGCCCATCCAGCCGTTCAAGATGATCGAGAAGCTGGCGAACGTCAGATTCGGCGCGCACGAAGGAATAGCCGACCAGGTCGGCGTGCTGGACAATGAATTTCAAGGCCTCCAAGTCGTCAGAAGTTATTGCCGGAATATCAATCTGCGTTTCCGGCAGATTGATGCCTTTTTCCGCGCCGAGTTTCTCGCCTTCAGGGCGGGCCTGCGTGATTTCCACGGACACGAATTCCGCGTGCACCTCGCGAATCACGCCGCCAATTTTGCCGTCGTCGAACCAGACCGGTTCGCCCGGCTTGGCATGATCGAGAATCTGCGGCAGCGAAACGCCAATTTGCGCGGGTGCGACCAGCTTTCCGGTCTTGCCGTTCCCGGCCTTGCCATTTCCTGCGTTGCGATTCCCCGCCTTGCGATAGACGGCTGGTCTACCGATCGCCGGCCCTCGAGTCAGGAGAAGCGTGTCACCCAGCTTGAGAAGCAGTGTCTGCGGCAGGTGAGGAAGTTCACCGACGCAGGCCTTTCCAACGCTCCGGAGGACGTTCTTGCCGGACTTATTACCGGCGCGCGCACGACGGAACGCGCGAAGTTGAAGCCCCGGGATGAAGTAAGTTGTTCGCCTGCCTTCCGCCCAACAACCCTGGAGTTCGACGCGGGTAACGCGCAGCGTGCGCCGCCCCTCGCGCGCATCCCGGAGCCGGATGATATCGCCCTGGCGCAATTTCTTTAGAAAACCCGCCGGTACCCGCAGGGAAGCGTCTGCCGGTGCAGGAGGTGACCCAGGATTGTCGTCGGGAGTTAGCCAAATGCGAGCCGTCGTCACCACGCGGCCGTAGATGTCGCGCGCGGGCCGGCACCGAATCACCGACGGTCCCGGCTCAATCGGCCCGGTGCGCAGCTTGGGGCCAGCAAGATCCATCTCAATGCGGCAGTTGCGCCCGGTTTCCTCGCGAGCTCTTTCCAGGTTGTGAATCATGGCGAGCCAGACTTCCGGACTGTCATGGGCGCAGTTGATGCGCATGCAATCCATGCCGTTTTGCACCAGGTCGCGAACGAGTTCGTAATCGGTGGCGGCGTCGGTGGCCATCGTGACCATGATGCGAACTTTTCGCTTGGACGGTGGAGGGCCAAGCAAGGCGTCCGTATTTTTTTCCAGAATCTCGTTGCCTTCGCCGATCCCGACAGACGGCTCGGCAGGGCAGGGGAGTGAGGCGTCCTTGCCCAGCAGAACGTTTAGCACGTGGTGAACGGTCTGGACGGCGATAAGGGCGTGGCTCTCCGTTCTCCCAAGGGAAGAAAGGCCAAGCCGGGCAAGTTGCGCTTGCAACCCGCGGACGTCGTGGCGGCGGAGCGCGAGATAGTGCGTGAGATTACGCGCACTGCGGCGATGAGCTTCGTTGACCGCCAGCGGTCTCTTGAGCAGGGAAGCTTCAAGTCGAAGCATGTCGTCACAAATCGACTCAAGTTCGCCGGAAAGCCGCTGCAGTAAGGCTTGATCTAAGACGGCCATGATGGAGGGGCAGAAAACGAAGAGCCCCTAAAGAGCGAGCCTCGAAGTATACGCCACTACTGTTGCGGGCAGATGAACGCTGAGACGTCAAACGTGGAAATCGAAGTGCGCTGAAAAAAAGTGCCGAAAAAGAGTGCGGAAGTCGAACACCCCGGGCCGGGAACTACGGTTTGCGAGTGACTTTCATCACAGGCTTCGGTGAGGAAGGGCACAGCATCACCCTGTCAGAAAACAGAAGATATCGTGACGGGAGGCGCGCGTCTGCACCTCTCGAAAGAGTCAGGACGGCTTGAGTTTTGCCCCAGCTCGGCTCTCCGCGGTTGGCCCGAGGGCAGCGTTAAAAGGAGAATTCACCAATGGCATCGAACAGTCTCACCATCACTGATAATCGCACCGCCACAAATTACAGCCTGCCCATTGAGAACGGCACAATCCGGGCCATGGATTTGCGGAAGATCAAAACCGGGCCTGACGACTTTGGGCTCATGACCTACGATCCTGCGTTCATGAATACTGCGTCCTGCCGGAGCAGCATCACCTTCATTGACGGCGACAAGGGCATCCTTCGCTATCGCGGCTATCCCATCGAAGTACTGGCCGAACACTGCACCTTCCTTGAGGTTGCCTACCTGTTGCTGTTTGGCGACCTGCCCAGTGCCAGCGATCTCAAAACCTGGGTCAACCAGATCACCCATCACACCATGTTGCACGAGAACACGAAGAAGTTCATGGAAGGCTTCCGCTACAATGCCCATCCCATGTCCATGCTGATCAGTTCGGTGGCAGCTTTGTCCTCCGTCTACCCTGAGTCGAGAAACGTTTTCGATCCAGCCAACCGGCTGCACCAGATCCAACGGTTGATTGGCAAGATGCCGTCCATCGCCGCCCTTTCCTACCGGCACAGTCTCGGTTACCCGTATGTCTATCCGGACAACGATCTCACCTATCCGGAAAACTTCATGAACATGCTCTGGAAGATGGTGGAGCCGAAGTATGTGGCCAACCCTGTAATCGCCCGCGCGTTGGACATTCTCTTCATTCTGCATGCCGACCACGAGCAAAACTGCAGCACCAACGCGATGCGCGCCGTGGGCAGTTCCCAGGCCGACCCGTACCTGTCAACTGCGGCCGCGGCTGCGGCCTTGGCCGGACCTCTGCATGGCGGAGCCAATGAAGCCGTTCTCATTATGCTCGACGAAATCGGCTCCAAGGCGAATATCCCCGCCTACATCAAGAAGGTTAAAGAAGGCAAGGTTAAGCTGATGGGCTTTGGCCACCGCGTCTATAAGAATTACGATCCGCGCGCCAAAATCATCAAGTGGACGGCCGAGAAAGTATTCGCAGTCACCGGCGGAAATCCGAAACTGGACATCGCTCTCGAACTGGAGAAAATCGCCCTTGAGGATGAATACTTTGTCAGCCGCAAACTGTATCCCAACGTAGATTTTTACTCGGGAATCATCTACCAGGCCATGGGCTTCAAACCGGAGATGTTCACCGTCCTGTTTGCCATCCCGCGCACCGCAGGCTGGCTGGCCCAGTGGCAGGAGTTGATCACCGACCCCGAGCAGAAGATAGCGCGTCCGCGACAGATCTACACTGGACACGAAGTACGGCAGTTTGTCCCGGCCGAAGAACGCGCGTCGGTCCTGGCCACAAGTCGTTAGGGGGTATCGCGAGCCTCTGAACTCCCAACGGTGCCCCACTTCTCGCGTTTTTCGAGAAGTGGGGCCTTTCGCGGCAATTGCCTCGCCTCTTTTGTCCCCGTCGTGACTTAAGTTTCCGCTACCTCGCCGCCCGATTACTTTCCACTTTGCAACCGGCCAGCCTCTCCCGCACACTTGGAATCAAAACCATAATTATCGATGCCCGTTGCAGCCACCAAGCCGGCGATCGCACTCCATGAAGTGGGAGGAATATTCCGTTCCCCCGCTCAGCGCAAACTGGTATTGGGTCTTCTGCTGGTGGTGGTGACACTGGCCCTCTACAATCCCGTGTCGCGCAACGGTTTTGTGAACTTCGACGACGACCGCTATGTCACCGACAACCCGCAGGTGCGCGCTGGACTACATTGGACAACGATTTCATGGGCCGTCACCTCGCTCGATCAGGCAAATTGGCATCCGCTCACCTGGCTTTCGCACGCGTTCGATTGCCAGCTCTTTCAGCTCAATCCGGTAGGCCATCACTACTCCAGCCTGTTGCTGCACGCCACGAACGCGCTGTTGTTGTTCCTGATTCTGCAGTGGTTCACGGGATACACTGCGCGCAGCCTGATGGTAGCCGCGCTCTTTGCCGTGCATCCTCTAAACGTGGAGTCGGTCGCGTGGGTGGCGGAACGCAAGAACGTGCTCTGCATGTTTTTCTTTCTGCTGGCCCTCGCTGCCTATGGATGGTACGTCCGCAAGCCGGGGATCGTGCGCTACATCGCGGTAGCGTTTCTGTTCGTCTGCGGTCTGATGTCCAAGCCGATGGTCATCACCCTGCCGCTGGTACTTCTGCTGTTGGATTATTGGCCGCTCGGAAGAATGCGCTTTTCCTCCAATGGGGGATCCAACGATAACGACGCGAAAGCGAGTTTTGCCGCTAGCGCCCAGCCTTTGTCCAGGTTGTGCCTGGAGAAAATCCCGCTTCTGGCGCTCTCGGCCGGCAGTGCGGCCATCACCATGATGGCGCAAAGAGCAGGCGGCGCCGTGCTTACCAGCGCGGCACAGGCTCCTGTGCTGCGGCTGGGAAACGCGATCGTTTGTTATGCGCTCTACATAAAAAAGGCGATCTGGCCATCCCATCTAGCCGCCCTCTATCCATATCCGCACGCGTTGCCGGCATGGGAGGTGGCGGCCGCGGCACTCTTCCTACTCGTCGTCACCTGCGCCGTCTTGATCTATCGCGAACATCGCTACCTCGTGGTTGGCTGGTTCTGGTACTTGGGGACAATGGTTCCCATGATTGGCTTGGTGCAAGTCGGCAACCAGGCCATGGCTGATCGCTATGCCTATCTCCCCTTGATCGGCCTTTTCGTAATGATCGTTTGGGCTGCCGCCGAATGGGCCGGCACCCGCCATGCTTCAACGAGATTGCTGGCCGCTGCAGGACTCACTATCTTGCTCGCGCTGTCTGTGGTCACCCACATTCAGTTGAGTTACTGGCACGATGATCTCACCCTCTGGGCCCACGCACTGGCTGTCACCCAAAACAATTTCGTAGCGGAAAACAATTTTGCCAGTGCCTTGATCAGGCAGGGCAGAAACGATGAAGCGATCGTCCACTTCCGCGCCGCCTCAGCCCTTGAGCCCCAGGACGCCACCAGCCAACTCAATCTCGGAATCTACGCCCAGGAGAACGGAGATTTGCGGCAGGCCGCGGCGCGCTATGCCTATGTCCTGCAGTTGGCGACCGATACTCAACTTCGAGCTTCAGCCTACGCCAACCTCGGCACCGTCTACTTCGCACTTCACGATTACGGTCAGGCGCAACAGAATTTCGATTCCGCCGTAAAACTCAAACGCGTTTTTCCTATCGCTCTCCTCGACATGGGCCTAATCGTGGAGAAGAATAACGATTGGAACCGCGCCGCCGACTACTTCGCCCGCTTCGTCGCCGTCGACCCCAATGACGTCGGATATCTTCTCCTCGCCCATGCTTTCCGTCAGGCCGGTCGCGACGAGGATGCGACCCTGGCCTATCAGCAGGCCCAGCGATTGTCGAACGACATTAACCAAGCCCAGCAAAGAGCCGCCAGTTTGGAAGCTCAATAGTCGCTCCATCCGAAGTTGCCTGATCCAAAGTCGTCCCATCCGACCCTGATCTTCCGTGACCTCGGAAGGATGCCTGCCAGTTGCTAAGCTCCGAGTGAGTTCCGAGTGAATTTTCAGGAGGCCCATTGCCCGCGACTGCTCACCAAAATTCGATCAAGATTCTTTACGGCGAGTCGGATGAAGCCACTCTCTCCGCCCAAGCCGCCGAAATGAAAAAGGCTGGGCATCAAGTAACTACTGCCCAAAACCGCCAGGCCGTTCAGGAAGCCCTCCGCCGCGATGCCTTTGACCTCGTCATCCTCGGCGCTACCTTGTCCAAGGACGATCGTCATCACCTGCCCTACATGGTCAAGAAGGCGCACGCAGGAACCAAGGTTCTGGTCATGCACGCCGGCACTCACCATCACGAAGTCGACGCCGTCGTGGATTCCAACCTGAGCATGCACCGCATTCTCGAAAAGATCGCAGCCCTGCTCCAGCCCGCGACTGTCCGCTAGAGCGGCCGCAGAGAATCTCTGCCCGATTTGGGCCTACCCGTAGAGACGCGGCTTGCCGCGTCTCCTCCGCTATGCACAAAAAAGGCCTGGCAGGTGGAGAGAGTCACCCGCCAGACCTACCAGACCACTTCCAGGCGATCTAGAGTTGGCGATCTAGAGTGGCAATCTGGGTTGCGTTCCTTTGAGAGGCGTCCCAGGAACAGGCATCATTCTCTCCGCCCTCAGCCCGGCAGTTGTCACACGCATGTCAACTTGTCGTCATGTTTTTGCGCGTCTCCACTCGGATGGACGCGAAAAGCGCCGGAAACTAAAATGGGCCGCCAGCCAAGAAGCGGTGACTCTTCCTTGGCTATCGGCCCATTCGATCCGGACTGGGATCGGAGGTGATACCTACATCGTAAACCCTCCGCCTCGATTGTCAAGGATCAACTTCCATGGCCCAGCAGCCTTCCAATTTGGGAAATTTACCTGCCCAAACGCGCTCCGATCATTGACACCTTCGTCGCCATAGTGTTATTTTTATTGGTTTTAGAAGCGGCTCTTCTTCCAGCATTAAAAGCCAAGACGATCAGCAAGGATTCAGTCAGCAATTCGAGAGTCAGTTCGATCATCAGAATCAGAAAATGGACCAGACACTCCGACAACTAGGCGAATTACTGCTCGGAGCCGTGCCCACCGTCATCCTGCTGGCAACGCTTTACATTCTTTATAACTTCCTGGTCCATCGGCCGCTTACTGCCGTCCTCGCCGAGCGCCGCAGCCGCACCCAGGGGGCGATGGAAAAAGCGCGCGCCGATATCGCCGCCGCCGAAGGCCGCACCGCCGACTACGAGCAGCGCCTCCGCGAAGCGCGCCAGAAAATCTTCAAGAACCAGGAAGCGCGCCGCCAGCAGGCGAACCAGTCCCGCAGCCAAGCCGTGAATCAAGCCCGCACCCGATCCCAGGAACAGGTCAAGCAGGCCCGCGTCGGCATAGAAGAAGATAAACAGCAGGCCATGTCGAAGCTGCAATCGGATGCGGCCAGACTCGCCAGCGATATTGTGCGCACCGTATTGCGCCCCATGGCGTCGCCCAGTCAGGTCGGTGGCCAATGAGAATGCTTTGTTCGGAATGGGAACGGCGTCCCCGATCGGCCGCCCCTTTAGGGGCTGGGCTCGCGCTCGTGCTCTTCGCATTTATCTCCGTGCTTCCCATGCCCGCCTGCGCGCAAGGGCAGACCTCAGCCCAGCTTTCCCAACAGGCCGACCAAGCCCACCAGAGCATTGGCGGCGAACTCGCCAAGGAGACCCGCGAGGCCGCCGGAGAAGACCAGGAAGAACACGCAGACCTAAAACACGCTGCCCCAGTTCAATGGCTCGCCCGTAAGATCGGTTGGAGTGTGCATGGCACGCACCTCCTGCTCTCTGGACTGAACTTCGCCATCATCGTCGTCATTGCATTCTGGGCCGCGCGCAAGTTTCTGCCCGCAATGTTCCGCAGCCGCAGCGCATCCATCCAGCAGGCTTTGGAAGAAGCGCGCGCTGCCAGCCAGGATGCCAATCGCCGCCTGGCGGACATCGAGACTCGTCTCCGCCAGTTGGATGTCGAGATCGGACAAATGCAGGCCAGCGCGGAGAAGGAAGGCGACGCGGAAGAAGTCCGCATCCAGAAAGCTGCCGAGGAAGATATTCGCAAAGTGGTCCTCACCGCCGAGCAGGAAATCGCCACCGCGGCCAAGCAAGCCCGCCGCGAATTGGCCACCCATACCGCCAGCCTCGCCATCGCCTTGGCCCGCCAGCAGATTAACGTCGATTCCAATACCGACCAGGTGCTGGTCCGCAGCTTTGCCTCGAAGCTGGCTTCGCCCTCTTCAGATGACGATGGTGGCGGAAAGGAAGGCCGCTAGCCATGGCTTCAGTGGTCGGCACCTACGCCCGCGCCTTCGCTGATGTAGTAATGACCGGCAGCAGCCATCTCGATTCCGGCCGCGCTCTGCAGGAGTTGCGCGGCATCGAGGCCCTGCTCAAGGAAAGCGATCAGTTGCGCCGTGTCCTCGAAAACCCGTCCATTCCAGGAAACAGCAAACGCGCCGTACTCGATGCCATCACCGCGCGCCTGGGCACGACAAGACAAGTCAGGAATTTCGTTGCCGTGGTCACCGATCACCGAAGGCTCCCGCTATTCAGCGAAATCCTTAAGCAATTGGAGCAGGAATTGAACGACCGTCAGGGTTTCGCGGATGCACAAATCAGCAGTGCGCGGCAACTGGGCGACCCCGAAAAACAAATGCTGGAAGCCGAGATCACGAAAATGACCGGCAAGAAGGTGCGCGCGCGCTACGAACGGGATGCCTCGTTATTAGGCGGAGCGGTAGTGCAAGTAGGCAGCACCATCTACGACGGCTCGGTAAAAGGCCAGTTAGACCGGATAAGGGAGCAGTTGGTGGAAAGCTGACCGCTACGAACCAAGCGAACGACTAACGACCAGCGACCGACGACTTTTATGGCACAAATCAAAGCAGACGAAATCACTCAGTTAATCCGCGAGCAAATCGAGAACTACGAATCGAAAATCGCGGTCGACGAAGTCGGCACCGTCATCACCCTCGGTGACGGCATCGCCCGTGTCTACGGCCTCGACAAGGTCATGGCTGGAGAGTTGCTGAGCTTCCCGCACGGCGTCTCCGGCATCGCCATGAACCTCGAAGAAGATCAGGTCGGCGTGGTCATCCTCGGCGAGTACACCGAGATCGAAGAAGGCGACGAAGTCAAGCGCACTGGCCGCATCATGAGCGTGCCCGTCGGTGACGCCCTAGTAGGGCGCGTCGTCAACTCGCTCGGTCAGCCGATCGACGACAAGGGTCCAATCGCCACCGATAAGTTCATTCCCATCGAGCGCCTTGCTCCCGGCGTCATTGCCCGTCAGCCCGTGCGCGAGCCCATGGCCACCGGATTGAAGGCCATCGACTCTATGATTCCCATCGGCCGCGGACAACGCGAGCTGATCATCGGTGATCGCCAGACTGGCAAAACCGCCGTTGCCCTCGACACCATCATCAACAGCAAGGGCAACAACCTCATCTGCATCTATAACGCGATCGGCCAGAAGCGCAGCTCAATTGCCCAGGTGGTCAAGATTCTCGAAGATGCCGGTGCGATGGAGTACACCATCGTAGTCGCCGCGTCCGCCTCCGAACCCGCTCCCATGCAGTACATCTCGCCCTACGCGGCTTGCGCCATGGGCGAGTTTTTCCGCGACAACGGACGCCACGCCCTCTGCATCTACGACGATCTCTCCAAGCATGCCGCCTCCTATCGCGAGATTTCGCTGTTGCTCCGCCGTCCTCCCGGCCGCGAAGCCTATCCCGGAGACGTTTTCTATCTCCACTCGCGTCTGTTGGAGCGCGCCGCCAAGCTCAGCGACAAAAACGGAGGAGGATCGCTGACCGCGCTCCCCGTAATCGAAACCCAGGCCGGCGACGTTTCGGCATACATTCCGACTAACGTGATTTCGATTACCGATGGCCAGATTTATCTGGAAACCGACTTATTCAACCAGGGCGTCCGTCCCGCCGTGAACGTGGGATTATCCGTAAGCCGCGTAGGAGGCAGCGCGCAGATCAAAGCCATGCGCCAAGTAGCCGGAACGCTAAAACTCGAACTAGCCCAGTATCGCGAACTAGCCGCCTTTGCCCAGTTTGGCAGCGACCTGGACAAAGCCACTCAACAACAGCTAAGTCGAGGTCAGCGTTTGGTGGAGCTCCTGAAGCAAGGCCAGTTCAGCCCGCTCCCCTTCTCCAAACAAATCCTGATCATCTTCGCCGGCACCAGCGGAGTGCTCGACGACATGCCGGTCACTCAGGTGCGCGACTTCGAAAAAGATCTATATAAGTACGTGGAAACCACGAACCCCGGCTTGCTCAACACGATCATGGAAAAGAAGATTCTGGACGACAATCTAAAGGCAGAAATGTCCAGAGTAATCAAAGAGGCAAAACAGCAGTTCGTAGATGCAAGACAAGCAGCAGCAAAATAGCAGTAAGCTGCTGGCTTCTAGCTACTGGCGAACCATAGATGCGAAATGCTCGCCAGGAGCTAGTAGCTAGTAGCCAGCAGCGAACTTATGGCGAACATCCTCGACATCCGGCGACGCATCCGCAGCGTGGTCAACACGCGGCAGATCACCAAAGCCATGAAGACAGTCTCCGCGGCCAAACTGCGCCGCGCTCAAGAGGCCGCAATGGCCGCGCGCCCCTACGCGCAGATGCTGACCAACGTTCTAAAATCGCTGATCTCGCGAGCCGACGTCTACGATCCGGTCACTGGACAGCCAATTCATCCCCTGCTTGCCGAGCGCCCTGAAAAAACGATTTTGTTGATCGTGGTCACGGGAGACAAGGGTTTGGCCGGCGCATTTAACACCAATATCCTGAAGATGGTTTCGAGATTCATCCAGTCCAAACCCGAACAGAATATTGACGTCGAATGCATTGGACGCAAAGGGCGCGATTTCATGCGCCGCCGCTATCCGGCGGCGCCACAGCGTCCCAGTGGAGAGACGGGCGCCACGCCCGTCCAGTCAGGCGATGAAGCCGCCCCGCCGCGCGCTGGGCGCGTGCAAATCACGGGCGAATATGTAGGAGTGATGGGCAAGGTCGATCATAACTTCGCCAATACTCTCAGCGAAAACGTGATTGCCCGGTATACCCGCCACGAGATTGACGGCGTCTACATTCTCTTCAACGAATTCAAATCGGTCATCGCGCAACGGCTCGTCGCCGAGCGCCTGCTGCCAATCAAGGAGATCGGCGAAATCGATGTCCTCATGGCCGAAGAAGCCACGCTAGAGGAGCGCAAGAAGCGAATCGAAGCGGCGAGAGCGGCGGGCGTCGGTCTGCGTCCCACCGACACCAGCGCCGTAGATGAGGCCGCCGCCAAATTCGGGACCTGGCCGGTGGATTACATCTACGAGCAGCCGCCCCAGCAGCTTTTCGAGGGAATTTTGCCGAAGTACATTGGCATCCAGATTTTTCATGCGCTGCTGGAATCCGTAGCCGCAGAGCACGCCGCTCGTATGACGGCGATGGATGCGGCGACTAACAACGCCAGCGATATGATCGATTCCCTGACTCTGATCATGAATCGAGCGCGCCAGGCCAAGATCACGAAAGAGATTATCGAAATAGTAAGCGGAGCAGCAGCGCAATAGAAGTGAATTTTGGATTAGTCAAGGCGAACAGCGAATAGCGAACGACGAACGACTTTGAGATCTTGTCTATGTCAGAAAATATCGGAAACGTAATCCAAATCGCCGGCCCCGCCGTCGACGTGCAGTTTACCGAAGCGGCGATGCCTCACATTTATCAGGCGCTTCGCGTCGTCAGCGACGGCTTCACCGTGCCTTCCCCTGTCAACGTCATTCTGGAAGTGCAGCAACATCTCGGCGAAGGCCGCGTGCGCTGCGTCGCCATGGAAGCGACCGAGGGCATGGTGCGCGGCATGAAGGCGATCGATCAGGGTGGACCCATCTCCGTCCCTGTCGGCCGAGGCACGCTAGGCCGCGTGATGAACGTAATCGGCGAGCCCGTGGACAATCTCGGTCCGATTGCCTGCGACAAGAGAATGCCGATTCACCGCCTCGCTCCCGCGTTCGATGAACAGTCGACCACCGCCGAAATGTTCGAGACCGGCGTGAAGGTAATCGACCTCATCCAGCCATTCTTGAAAGGCGGAAAGATCGGCCTCTTCGGCGGCGCCGGTGTCGGCAAGACCGTCGTCATCATGGAACTGATCAACAACGTAGCCAAACAGCACGGTGGATTCTCCGTGTTCGCCGGAGTAGGCGAACGCACAAGAGAAGGTAACGATCTGTGGCTGGAAATGACCGAGTCGGGGGTAATCAAACCCGGCAAACCCGAAGAGTCGAAGGCCGCGTTGATCTATGGCCAGATGACCGAGCCCCCCGGAGCGCGTCTAAGAGTAGCGCTAACCGCGCTGACTGTAGCCGAATTCTTCCGCGACGAAGAGGGCTCCGACACTCTGCTCTTTATCGACAACATTTTCCGTTTCACCCAAGCTGGCAGCGAGGTCTCCGCCCTATTAGGGCGCATGCCCAGCGCCGTTGGATATCAACCCAACTTAGCCACCGAAATGGGAGAGTTACAAGAGCGAATTACTTCCACTAAGAAGGGTTCGGTGACCTCGGTGCAGGCGATTTACGTGCCGGCTGACGATTTGACGGATCCGGCGCCAGCGACAACCTTTGCTCACCTGGATGCTACGACTGTGCTTTCGCGTGCGCTTACGGAGATTGGAATTTACCCGGCCGTCGATCCCCTGGCCTCCACTTCGCGCATCCTCGATCCTCGAATTGTGGGGCAGGATCATTACGACGTTGCGCAGATGGTTAAGAAAACCCTGCAGACTTATAAAGATCTGCAGGACATCATCGCCATTCTCGGTATCGATGAGCTCAGCGAGGACCAGAAGGTGACGGTCGCCCGCGCACGAAAGATCCAGAAGTTCCTCTCGCAGCCGTTCTTTGTCGCCGAGCAATTTACAGGCACTCCAGGACGCTACGTGAAGATCGCCGATTCGTTGAAGGGTTTCCGCGGCATCGTGGAAGGGAAATATGACGACATTCCCGAGCAGGCTTTCTACATGAAGGGAACGATCGACGAGGTGCTGGAGACGGCGGAGAAAATGAAGGGCGCGGCAGCGTAAGATCAGTCGTTGGGTGCTAGTCGTTAGTCGTTAGGGTTTGGCAGATACCAGCGGCTGACGCTTTTAAGCTAGCGACCAACGACTAACGACTAACGACCAATGTCTGATACTTTCCAACTCGAAATCGTTACGCCCTCCCGGCTGCTGGTGAAGGATGCGGCGGAGGAAGCGCAGATCCCGGGACTGAGTGGGTATCTCGGCATTCTTCCCGGACACGCTCCCCTGCTTACCGAATTGGGCGTCGGTGCGATCACGTACAAGGCGAGTGGCACGGCGCATACGTTGTCGGTGTGTTGGGGGTTTGCGGAAGTGCTGCCGGACAAGGTGACGATCTTGGCGGAGGCGGCGGAGCGTCCGCAGGAAATTGACGTCCAGCGCGCGCAAAAAGCCAAAGACCGGGCCGAACAGCGCCTCAAGAGCAACGACCCTCAGGTCGATTACACGCGCGCGGAAGACGCTTTGCAGCGCGCGGAAACGCGTCTGAACGTTGCCAAAGAAAAGTAACGGTCCCTTGGTTACCCGCTGCGGTCTAATGGCACGCCACCATGGAGCCCAAACTCCACTCTGCTAAACTTTCCAGTTTCCTTCTTTCTTAGACAACCTTTAGAGAGGCAACGATGGCAATTCAGCTGGTGGGAGTGATTGGGGCAGGCACTATGGGTAACGGGATTGCCCACGTGTTTGCGCGCTGCCGGTTCAACGTCGTGTTGTGCGATGTAGAGCAGCGATTTCTGGATCGAGGGCTAGCAACCATTGCGAAAAACCTGGATCGCGAGGTTGCCAAAAGCAAGATTACGGCGGATGACAAGGTCTCCACGCTGGGGCGGATTACGGCAGTGCTCGATCGGGCCAAGCTCGCGGATTGCGATCTGGTGATCGAGGCGGCGACCGAGAAGTTTGAGATCAAGGCAGAGATTATCCGCGAGCTTGATCGCATAATGAAGCCAGACGTGATTCTCGCCACAAATACGTCTTCGATTTCGATCACGAAGCTTGGGGCGCTGACCGGGCGAGCCGATAAGGTTATCGGCATGCATTTCTTTAATCCGGTCCCGGTTATGAGACTGGTCGAAGTGATTCGGGGTCTCGCGACTTCGCAGGCTACATTCGAGACGGTGCGCGAGCTGGCGGTGAAGCTGGAAAAGACGCCCGTCGAGGTGAACGACGCTCCGGGATTTGTGTCGAACCGGGTGCTGATGCCGCTGCTGAACGAGGCAATGTACGCGGTGATGGAGGGCGTGGCGACAGCGCCGGCGGTGGATGAAGTGTTCAAACTGGGCATGGCGCATCCCATGGGTCCGCTGACCCTCGCGGACTTTATCGGGCTCGACGTATGCCTGGACATCATGCGTGTGCTGCAGGATGGGTTCGGGGATCCAAAGTACCGGCCATGTCCGCTGCTGATCAAGATGGTGGATGCGGGCTGGCTCGGCCGCAAGAGCGGGCGCGGGTTTTACACGTACTCGTAAAATAGGAGATATGACTACAGCCTGGGGCGAAATTCTTCCGGAAAGAAGACCGGGTGGCGACGCTTTCTATTATTTGCTGGCGGCTCTGTCGGGAGCGCTGGCGGGGTGGTTGGACATCAAAGTTGGCGATTTGCTACTGACGGCAATGGTGGTGTTGGCGGCGAACATGCTGCTGGGATTTCTGAGTCCGCGAAAGCCGTGGCGCTGGGTCGTCCTGGTCGGAGTCTTTGTGCCCGTGGTGGAGTGGCTGGCCTATTATTTTCTTTCGGAGAAACCGGAGCGGGCGCAGATCTACGAATCTTTCCTGGCGTTTGTTCCCGGCATCGCGGGTGCTTACGGTGCAGCGGTCGGTCGGGGCGTGGTGGACAATTTGTTCGCGAAGAAGTGAGTTGGTGATAGGAATGGCGACGCGCGGCGGGGCCTGACCGGTGTAACTAGGACGCCGCCAGATGGCGCGGCTGGGATCGCCTGGATCCGCCGTTTTTCGATTTCCTGTTTTTCACTTTTCCCTCTTGGTTCCAGCCGCCAAGATTAAGCGCGACCGCCATGCAGGCGGTGCGCAACTCGTCCGCCAGAGCGCGGTCGACCATGGTACGAGCCACGATCATACCTCCGATGGACAAGGCAGCTATGCTCTGCGCGGTGGTGCGGCGATGCCGGCCGCTCTGGGCCAGGCTCCGCTCCAAGACGCTTACCATGGCTTTGAACACGGTCTCGAAGGCGCGCCTCGCACTTACACCGCTCCGGGCGACGTCGGTCGGCAATGCGACCATGGGGCACGAGTTCTCGACGTCCTCGAAATGCTGGCGAGACAGATAGGCGCGGACGACTTGCGATCCTACGTCGGTCGATGACAGATCCACATGCACACCTTCCCAGCAGCTTTTCCAATGTGGGTCGGTGAAGAAGCACCCTAATACCTCGGCATACAGATCGCTCTTGCTTTTGAAATAGCTATAGAATCCGCCGTGCGTCAGCCCCACACCGGCCATGATCTGGTTGAGAGAGACACTCTCGAAGCCATGCCGATTGAACAGCTTGCGCGCGCTGTCGATGATGTTTTTCTTTACTGCCGCGCGGTGACCAGCGGGATAAGACATAGGGTCTCCTCGTTGTCCAGGCGCTCAAGTATGCCTCCGAGCGCCTTCGCCTGCCCAGGGAAATATTATCTTGAACATATTTTCGCGAGATGCTGTTATGCGGGGGACGGTTGAAGGCAAGAATTCGAGAGGACCAAGACTGGAGGACAAAGACTAATGATGAGCGATAGTACGAATCTGGAAGCGCTGGCCAACGGGTCCACGCGGCGGCAAGCGATCGTCGGTGTTGTGATCGCATTCGGTGGTTTCACCCTGGGCTCGACGAAGGTTTGGGCGGGAGCCGAGAACGAGATTTCTCATACGGCGGAAGCCATTCACCAGGAGCCTGTTATCAAAGCGAGCCGGAAGCGCGTCTACGAAGCGCTGACCGACGCCAAACAGTTCGACAAGGTCATACAGCTCAGCGGTGTCATGCAGTCCATGCACTTAGGAGACAAGCCCGCGGAGATCAGTCGTGAAGTGGGCGGCGCGTTCTCGCTCTTCGGCGGGTACATCACGGGACGACATATCGAACTTGTGCCGAACGAGCGCATCGTGCAGGCCTGGCGCACGGGCAGCTGGGATCCGGGAGTCTTTTCGATTGCCAGGTTCGAGCTCGTGGAGCAAGGCTCCGGAACCAGCTCCGGAACTAGGATCGTATTTGACCATACCGGCTTTCCGAAGGGCGAGGCGGAAGGCCTAGCTTCGGGATGGAAAGCCCATTATTGGGAGCCGCTCGAGAAACTTTTGGCTTAGGCGCTGCTGCGCATGGTGCCGGAGTGCCCACCAGGGGGTTCCCATGCCAGTCCCACCAAAGGTACCGGCCACTGAAAAACTGTTGCCGTTTCCACAGCCACTGGGGGTAAGCTACGGCTATATGGCAGTGTCGGTGTCGGTGCTGGCTAGCGGAAGTCGTGGGAATTGCGCGCTGGTGGCGACGAGCTCAACGCGCATTCTGATTGATGCCGGGGTTTCCGGCCGTGAAACCTTTAAACGGCTGCGTGCGCTTGGCCAGCGCGCCGAGGAAATTTCCGCGATCCTGATCACGCACGAGCACTCCGACCATATTGCCGGCCTGCAGCGGTTGGCGACCAAGTTGAATGTGCCTGTCTTCCTGACCGCGCCGACGCATCATGCCTGGAACCGGGCGGTGCGCGACGCAGAGGGCGCGATTCCGGAGCTGCCGAAGCCGGAACATTTCTCTGCCGGTCGAGGATTTCGCGTTGGCGATATTGAGGTCATGCCCTTTACGATTCCTCATGACGCCGCCGACCCGGTGGGCTTCACGTTTCGCGCGGAGGGTGTGAAGATCGGCTTTGCCACCGACCTCGGCTACATGCCGGCAAGCGTGCGCGACCATTTGCGGGGATGCAGCGTGCTGGTGATGGAATCGAATCACGATGTGGAGATGCTGCGCTCCGGGCCGTATCCGTGGTCGGTGAAGCAGCGGGTGATGAGCCGGGTGGGCCATCTCTCCAATGACGCGCTCGCGGAATTCTTCTCCAGCGACTATGATGGAGGAGCCGAGTACTTGATTTTGGCCCATCTATCTGAACAGAATAACCATCCCGAAATCGCGCGCGCCGCGGCCGAGCAGGCGCTCGGCGGTCGTCCGGGGCTGTGGCACAACCATGTGCTGCTGGCAACCCAGACGCAGGTTCTCGAATCCATCCGGTTATAACCTCTTATGAGTGAGTGCGTTGAACCGATGGTGGGGAAAATTCTTGCCGGATGGCGCTATGATATTTCCGGCCTGGCTCCGGAAATGCGCGGAGATTACGAGCTCCATTTCGCAACCTGCGAACGCTGCCGCAGCCGCCAGAAACTGCACCGCATCATCGACATTTCGCTGATTGTGCTGGCGTCGGCATCGGCTGCCGTGTTTCTCCTTGCATTTGCAGTGATCCGGTATTTTGGGCCGCGCCACGCTCTCTGGCTGGAGGTGGGCGCGCTGGCCGGCTTCGCGCTGTCGGCGCTGATCTGGCTGATTGTCGCCGTGGCCACACCGGCGCCCACCGCCGTCGTGGATGTCGCCAAGCTCGGCGCGCGCCACGTGCATGACCACCTGCCGGCGGAGATTCGCGACCGACTGCCGGAAGAAATACGGGTGAAGCTCACAGGGTCGTGAGGGTTTCCGTTGAAGCTAGGGTTCAAAGTAATCGGGTTTAAAGTAATGACTTTCGCTCGCGAAATTGTGGCGTTTCTGCTGATCGCGGCACTCGTGACGGGGACTGCGACGGCTGCCTTGACAGCGGCGGATCACGCGTCTGGGTCTGCCGGGCTTTTGGCAGCGAGCGGTGAGCGCCCGGCGGGTTGCCACGCACACAGCGGAATGCCCCTTCCTGATTCACAGGTGCCCCATTCACCGGCGCCAACGCCCGCGAGCTACCGGTGTTGCCTGATTGGTCATGATGTGGCAGTAGTACAGGCTAGCTATTCCTCGCCGTTTTCCCACCAGTGGACACGAGTTACTCTGCAAATCGCGCCGGCGCTGGCCGAATGCTCTCACTTGTCGGAAGTTTCGAAAGTCCTCTCCGCCGACCCGCCCGATATCACTCCGCTGCGAATCTAGTCTCCCTCCTCAACTAACGCGATCAAGCTTCTATTTCTCAAGCATTACTTTTGACTTTTGCTCATGAGGAGCATGACGTGCGGGCGTTTATTCTAGACTTCATTGCAGTCATTTTGTGTCTATCTTTCGCCGGAGCGCAGGGCGTTGCCCCGGACGCTAGTGAGCTTCGTTCGCAGGATCAGGCGCAGCCAATGCAGGCGCAGGCCGAACAGAAGGTGGACATGCCGGACATGCATGCGCAAGACCAGGACATGGACATGCCCGGCATGACCATGTCGCAACCCGCGCCGGACTGGATGCCCTCGGCGCACAACAGTTCGGGCACGGGGTGGCAGCCCGCGACGACGCCCGGGCATATGTGGATGAAGTCGGTTGGAGCCTGGGACCTGATGGCACATGGCGTCGTGTTTGTGGATTACAACCAGCAGGGCGGCCCGCGCGGCGAGGGCAAGGCAGAGTCGGTAAACTGGATTATGCTGATGGAGCAGCACAAACTGGGGCGCGGCAGCATCCTGTTTCGCGAAATGTTTTCTGCCGAGTCGCTGACCTCGCCCCATCCCGGATTTCCCGAGCTGTTCCAGACGGGCGAAACCTACCACGGTCAGCCGCTGGTCGATCATCAGCATCCGCACAACGTGTTTTCCGAACTCTCGTTGTATTACACGCGGCCTATCGGCAAGCAAGTTTCGTGGGAGTTTTATGGCGCGGCCGCGGGCGAGCCGGCGCTCGGTCCGGTGGCTTATATGCACCGCGCTTCCGCATCGGAGTTGCCCGTGGCGCCGTTGTCGCACCATCTTCAGGATTCGACTCATATCAGCTTTGGAGTGATCACCACTGGACTGACTGTCGATCGCTTCAAGCTTGAAGGGTCGGTGTTCAACGCCCGAGAGCCGGACGAGAAGCGTTACAGCATCCAGTTTGCGCCGCTCGACTCTTGGTCGGCGCGCTTGAGCATAGCGCCGTCGCGGAATTGGACGGCGCAATACAGCTACGGGCGACTGGAGCATCCCGAGGCGCTTGAACCCGGCAGCCAGCGCCGGCAGACGGCTTCGGTCGAATATGCGCGGCCATTCGCAAAAGGCTCGTGGGCAACGTCGATGGTGTGGGGACGAGTGCACAAGGAATTTGATAACCACAATCTGAACGGCTACTTGCTGGAGACGACTGCGAACTTCAAGTCGCGTAATTATGCGTTCTCGCGGATGGAACTGGTCGATAAGGACGAATTATTTCCCAATAATCCTTTGCCCCCAAGCTTCCGGATTGGAGCATACACATTCGGGGGCGCGCGGGACCTCGTCCAGAGCCGCCTCTGGCAGTTGGCCATGGGCGGGGACTTTACGTTTTACTCGAAACCCGCGACGCTGGACTCCGCCTACGGGAGAAACCCAATCTCGTTCCAGATTTTTCTGAGAGTTCGCCCCGCTTTGAGCCATCGCCAGCATTAAACTGCTCACCGCCGAGGACGCGGAGAAAAGCCAGTGGCCCCTAATCAACTATCCCAAACGTCCCCTATACGATAACTTCTATTCATGTCCCCGTCATGAAGGGAGTCGACTGTTGAGCATTCAGGATGAGCAGGAACTAGTTTCCCTAAGAGCAGCCGGCCGCGTCGTCCGCATGGTGCTGGATGCGAT